>Ga0210012_1004239_pt1 | contig 11359 bp, 10 predicted proteins | sample CryGeymeta201504_FD_183974 | JGI IMG/M metagenome (GOLD analysis project Ga0210012, IMG submission 183974) | Groundwater microbial communities from Crystal Geyser aquifers in Utah, USA - Crystal Geyser metaG 2015-04 (SPAdes) (version 2) | ecosystem: Environmental > Aquatic > Deep subsurface >... | reverse complement strand
TCTCCGAGCGTAGTGGTGCTAATAGATTATCCTGACTTTAATATCAGGCTGGCAAAGGCTGCCAAAAAGAAAGGCATAAAGGTTCTGTATTATGTAAGCCCTCAAGTGTGGGCCTGGCGTAAGGGCAGAGTAAGGACAATCGCAGAGGCGTCAGACAGGATTGCAGTAATCCTGCCTTTTGAAGAAGAGCTTTACAGAGGCGCAGGCGTTCAGTGCGAGTTTGTGGGGCATCCCGTCCTTGAAGAGATAGAATCTATGACAGAAGACAAGGCCGGCCTGCGGAAAACTTTCGGGTTAGATACAGACTCCCCTGTTATTGCCCTGCTTCCGGGCAGCAGGCCGCATGAGCTAAAGAGTCTTTTGCCTGTTATGATAGATGTGGTGAGAGATTTTAAGGCGGAATTTCCTGATTATAACTGTCGGTTCATAATGCCGTTTGCTCCTAATGCGGATATGGATAAATATCAAAACTATATCGGAATTCTCAGAGATGAGGGAGTAACAGTTAAAAAAGAGAATGCGGTGAAGGCGCTCTCCGTAGCTGATATGGCTGTAATTGCATCGGGCACAGCCACGCTGCAGGCTGCATTCCTTGAGACGCCGATGGTTGTGGTATATAAACTCTCTCCGCTTTCGTATTTTATCGGCAGGCTTATAGTTAATGTAAAATATATATCGCTTATAAACCTGGTTTCAGGCAGAGAAGTGGTAAAGGAACTTCTTCAGTCTCAGGCCGGCGCAAAAAATATTTTGAGAGAACTGAAAAAAATTATGCTGAATAAGGATTACAGAGAACAGATGATAAACCGGTTTAGAGCAGCAAAAGAAATGTTTAGAGACAGAAGGCCGTCCGAGAGAGTGGCGGAAATGGCCTCTGACCTGTCTGCCGAGCCGGCACAGGCAGGGATGACAGTATGAAAGGCATCAAGAAAATTTTAAACCTTGCAAGGCCTTACTGGGGGAGGATTGCGGTTGCAGGAGTATGCAGCCTGGTTGTGGCTGGATTTAACGGTTCTCTCGCCTGGCTTGCAAAACCTGCAGTTGACAAGGCGCTTGTTGGAAGGGACGCCGGCACCCTTCGGCTGATTGCGCTGGCAATATTTGCAGTCTTTTTGTTAAAGGGTGTTTTTTCTTTTTTTCAGTCCTACCTTATGAGGTCTGTGGGCGCAAAGATAGTCAGGGACATCAGAGACGACCTTTATCGCCATGTGACAGCCTTGCCTATGAGTTTTTTCGGGAAAGACTCTACCGGAGCAGTAATATCAAGAATAATAAATGACGCCGGCGCAGTTCAGGGACTGCTTGCCTATACAATTAAAGACCTATTTGTTGAAACCTGCACCATCATTGTGCTTATCAGCGTTGCTATGTCTATGCGGTGGGACCTGACATTGATAGCAGTCATTGTTCTGCCTCTGGCGCTCTATGCTGTCTCAAGGCTGGGTAAGAGGCTCAAAAAAGTCGGCATGAGGGCGCAGGAAAAAATCTCAGGGATAACCGAGATGATAGCTGAAAGCTATTCAGGCATCAAAATTATAAAGTCATTTCAGAGGGGAGCCGATGAGGTGGCGCGCTTCAGAAATAAAAATCAGGACTATTACAGGGAACTGATGAGGTCCACGAGGATAGTGGAGGCCACGTCTATCATAATGGAATTTGTCGGAGGGCTTGGAATCGCCTTTGTGTTCCTGTACGGCGGCAGCCTTGTTATAAGCAAGGCAATAACCGCCGGAGATTTTTTCTCATTTCTTACGGCAATATTTATGATATATACGCCTGCAAGAAGGCTTGTAACCGTTCATAATACGCTTCAGCAGGCAAAGGCTCCTCTGGAGAGAATAGATAGACTGCTTGAAGAAGAGAAAGAATCAGGAGGGGAAATACAGCTAAGCGGAATAAATGAGGGGATAGTCTTTGATAATGTTTCTTTCGGATATGAGAACACAAAAGAAGACGCTCTGGAAAATATTAATGTCAGAGTAAGAAAAGGGGAGATTACCGCTCTTGTCGGCAAAAGCGGGGCAGGCAAGACAACCTTTGTTGACCTCCTGTCCAGGTTTTACAGCCCCTCAGGCGGCGCAATCCGCATAGACGGAGTGAATATCTCGGAAGTAACGCTTCAGTCGTTAAGACAGCTAATCGGCATTGTGAGTCAGGATATAATACTCTTTAATGATACAGTCCGCGCAAATATAGCATACGGCAGAAAAGGGGCGGCAGAACAGGAGATAGTGAGCGCGGCAAAGGCGGCATTTGCCCATGATTTTATACTTGAACTGCCTTTGGGCTATGACACAGTTATAGGAGAAGGGGGGATAAGGCTTTCAGGAGGGCAGAAGCAGAGGCTCTCAATAGCAAGGGCCGTGCTTAAAAATCCTCCAATACTCGTTCTTGATGAAGCAACCTCGTCTCTTGATACTGCGTCGGAGATGATGGTTCAGAAGGCGCTTGAAACGCTGATGGAGGGCAGGACTACATTTGTTATTGCCCACAGGCTCTCTACCGTGAGAAGCGCAGACAGGATAATAGTATTTGACAAGGGACAGATTGTTGAATCAGGAACGCACGATGAACTTTTAACTGCAAATGGCCTTTATAAAAAACTCTATGACCTTCAGTTTGCCGAGGGCTCGTATACGACCCATGGTAGAGATGATTCTAAGGCTGATATATAGCTTTTTATATTTTATTGTCTTAATATTCCTGCTGCCCTTCCAGTACAGGAAAAGGCCAAAAGGCCTCAGGCAGAGATGGCTTAAAGAGAAATTTGGATTTATAAACTACGAACTCCGAACATTCAAATCCCTCCAGCCCTCCGTTAATCCCTCCTCACCCCCTTTTAGTAAAGGGGGGATGGGGGGATTTGAATGTGGGGGGCGAAGGGGGATTATCTGGATTCACGCAGTCTCTGTGGGCGAGGTCATAGCATCACTGCCGTTATTGCAAAGACTCAAAGACAGATACCCTTCAGTCAACTTGCTTCTCTCAACAATCACTGACACCGGGCAAAAAGTAGCGCTGGAAAAAGCCCCTGACGGGACAAACGTGATATACCTCCCCTTTGATATTAACTTTATACTTAAAAGGACTTTTAAAAATGCGCAGCCAAATCTCTTTATCACAATGGAAACAGAACTCTGGCCCAATTTGTTTACGGCATTAAAAAAGCGAGGTATCCCTTCAGTTGTAATGAACGGCAGGATATCGGACGATTCATTTAAGGGATATAAAAAGATAAAATTTTTCATGCGCGGCATTATTGAAGGTGTGGACCTTTTCGGTATGCAGGACGCTGTGTATGCAGAAAGGATTAAAGAACTTGGAGCTTCAGAGGATAAGGTAAGAGTTCTCGGCAGTTTTAAATTTGACGCCGCGCCTTCTTTGAATATTCAGGAGTGGACTAAACTGGTTTCCCATCCTGTTATAATTGCAGGCAGCACGCACAGAGGCGAAGAAGAATTGCTTGTCTCTTCCTATATTGAGCTGAAAAAAGACTTCCCTGATTTAACCCTGATTGTCGCGCCCCGTCATCCGGAAAGATTTAAAGAGGTGGAAGAGCTTGTTAAGGAAAAAGGGCTTGAATATGTAAAGAGGTCTCACCTTACCCCACCTTACTCCTCCCCTTACCAAGGGGAGGATAGGAGGGGTGGACTTGTTATTATCCTTGACGCAGTCGGCGAGCTTGCATCAGTTTACGGCGCATCGGATGTCGCTGTGATAGGCGGAAGTTTCATAGAGCGCGGCGGACAGAACCTTCTTGAGCCTGCCTTCTGGGGAAAGCCGATAATATGCGGTCCGCACATGGAGAATTTCCCTTTTGCGAAAGAGTTCTATGAAAAGGGCGCCGCAATAGAGACTGACAGTCCAGCGCTCTGCGAAAAACTAAAAGAACTGCTTCAATCCGCAGAGAAAAGGAAGGCTATGGGAGATAAGGCTAAGGAATTGTATAATGAAAAAGCCGGAGCAGTTGAAAGGGCGATAAAGGAGATTGAGAGGTATCTAAGAAATGAGGCGGGATAACTTATAATATTATTGGCGGCTTATTTCAGGAGGGGACATGTCAGATAAAAATTTAGCGCCAATGGGAAGCAAGCCTTTTGAAGACCTGAAAAAAGTAAATGAATATGGAGCAGAATATTGGAGCGCCCGAGAAATTCAGCCTCTTTTAGGATATACGCAATGGAGGCGATTTGAAGATGCAATTCAAAGGGCTCTAACCTCATGTAAACAATCAGGAAATGAGCCTTCCTATCACTTTGCCGGCGCCGGCAAACCGATAGAGGGCGGCAAAGGTGCAGTGCAAACGGTTAATGATTATCACCTGTCCCGCTTTGCATGTTATCTGATTGCACAGAACGGTGATCCCCGCAAGCCAGAAATCGCCAATGCTCAGAAGTATTTCGCTATTCAGGCACGGCGGAATATTCAATATCTTTTTCCCTGTCTTGTTGTAAAATAATTGGGAAATGTTACATTTACTTGCTATGGGATTTTGAGGGGAAGCAGATGGGCGGAGAGTCAATAGATATTAAGCACGTAAAACTGCAAAAGCTGAAGGAGCTTTTTCCTGAACTCTTTGCCGAGGGCCAATTAGATTGGGAAAAGCTGAAGGCTGCTTTTGGCGATGATATTAACTTTGCCAACGAGCGCTATCTATTAAATTGGGCAGGCAAGAGTGATGCCTTTAAAATATTACAGCAGCCCACCACCGCCACCTTGAAACCCGTGCTGGAAGAATCCTACCTCATCTCCCCTCTCATGCGCATGAATTATTTAAAGGGGCAGGACCCGCTCTGTTTGGAAACGCACGGAATATGAGAAAAGAAAAAACGGAAGCGGAAGAATTGCTTTGGCAGGCTCTAAGGAATAAGCAAGTAGGGAATTGTAAATTCAGGCGCCAGCATCCCATCGGACAGTTTATTGCAGACTTCTATTGTCATGAGGCCGGCCTAATAATCGAAGTTGACGGCGGCTACCATAATAAGGCGGACCAAAAGACATATGATAAAGCCAGAACACAAGTAATAAATGACTTCGGGGTAAAAGTAATACGATTTACTAACGAAGAAATATTGAGCAATTTAACTGAAGTGGTGAAGAAAGTTTCCGAAGTTTTGCAACCTCTTTCCCCCTCGCCTTCAGGAGAGGGGGCTGGGGGTGAGGTAGGATTCAAGGTATTCAAACTTTCTCCCTCCAGTTTCAAAATCTGGAGAGGCGCTGAAATAGACAGCGAAGAAAAACTGGCGGTGCAGCTTGATGCCTTCACTAACCCCATCAAGCCCGATGCCGAAAAAGAAAATATGCTGTATGAGCTAATGCTCAAGTCTGGGTATGAACTTACCAGTAAATTGGAATACATAACCATTAGTTCCCCGCCTATTTTAGGAGGGGTCGCCGAAGGCGGGGGTGGTAAACCAGAATTAAAATCATCCACCACCCCTGCCCCTCCTTATCAAGGAGGGGAGCTTATAAGCTATTACAGCATCAATGATAACGAACTCATCATTGCCCTGGATGCACTGAATGAAAAACTGATAGAGCAAATCATCGTCGCAAAGCCGCAAAAGGTCATTACTCTGGACAGCCTGTTCAGAGGCAACGACCAGCTCAAAACCAATACAGTCCTGCAGATGCGTGATGCAGGGATAGATTTTAAGACGATATGAGCAGTGAAAGAAATATGAAATTTATTGAATCCGAAACATTGGAGCTAAAGAAAACCACTTCTGAAATTAAAGAGGCAAATATATCTATAGCCTCAATTCTCAATAAACATCAACACGGAGAATTATTTTTTGGAATTAAAAACAATGGTATTGTTACTGGTCAGAACATAATAGAAAAAACAATCCGTGATGTATCAAAATCCATTGCAGACCATATTGAACCCAAAATCTATCCTCATATAAACCGTATTGAAATAGACGGCAAAGCATGCATCAAAATCTGGTTTAAGGGCAACGATATTCCGTATTTTGCTTATGGCAGGGCATATATAAGGGTGGCGGATGAAGACCGTCAATTAAGCGCCAAAGAACTTGAAAAGCTGATTCTCGGAAAGAATAAGGATAAATTAAGATGGGATACCGAAATCTGCAAAGAAGCAAAGATTACAGACATAAGCGCAAAGAAAGTTAAATCTTTTTTGCAAGGCTCAGGGCTGAAATATGACACTGTGCGCAATGCCTTTGAAAAATTAAGGCTCATGTCTGACGGTAAGCTCCTCAATACAGCCGCAATCTTATTTGCCAAAAAACCGCAGTCATTTTTTCCCAATGCCCGCCTCAGATGTGCTGTCTTCGGCACAACAGACACATCGTTTACCATTGATATGCAGGATTTTGAAGGAGACCTCTTTTACCTGATTGAAAAAGCAGAGGGATACATCCTGAAAAATATTCATATCGGCATGAAGCTGGAAGGTTTAAGAAGGGTAGATGTGCCTGAAATTGACAAGGCGGCTTTCAGAGAAGCAATAATCAATGCCTTCTGCCATAGGGACTATCGGGAGTTTGATTCTGTTAATATTGCTGTTTTCAAAGACCGGGTTGAAATAAGGAGTCCGGGGCTCCTTTACGGCGGTCTGACCATAGAAACTATCAGGACAATGATGGTTTCGGAAAGAAGAAACGAACTGATTGCTGAAATGCTCCACCGTGTTCATTTTATAGAGAAGTGGGGACGCGGAATCAAACTGATACTCTCCAAAGAACCTGATGCCGAATTCAGTGAAGTAGGGACTAAGTTTATCACAACTTTTAAGCGTAAAAGTTATTATGAAGACAAAAAAAGATTTGAAAAGTTGGGCGAAGAGGGGGTAGAAAAGGGGGTAGAAAAGGGTGTAGAAAAGTTATCTGTTAATGAAAAAGTAATTTATGTTTTGATAGCAAATAATCCATATATAAGCAAAAATGAAATGGTTTCTCAGGGAAGCCTTACTAAAAAAACTGTTGAATACAATCTGGAAAAGCTAAAAAAGAGAGGTTTTATCAAACGTATCGGCCCGGATAAGGGCGGTTACTGGGAAGTGGTGAAAAAATAAAAGACGTTAAAAGGACGCCAAGAAAAAAAGTAAAATCGGGTTCCGGAGAGATAAGGAAATTGAATAACTATGCCCACGATTGACTGTATAGGGGAAAAGGTATCTCCGAAACTGGAACTGGAAGAAAAAGATGCAAAGGGATTGATTGGCAAGTCGGAAGAGAAATGAAGATGGGAAGTGAAAAGACAAAAAGCGAAAGACAATAGTTGAAAATAAAACTCCATTTTGACAGCAATCAGGAATACCAGATAGAGGCTATCAGAGCCGCCACTGATTGCGGTATGGCAAGGGGACTATGACACTTCCTGAATTTCTTTATTACATAGGCTATACCCTAAAAAAGGGATGTGCCTACAAGCATCAGAAACATCTTCCGCATAAGGTCATCAGCATTGGGAATATTACTGCTGGAGGCACAGGGAAGACGCCTGCGGTAATTGCAATTGCAGAGGAGGCGAAGAAGAGAGGTTTCTATCCAATAATTCTTACAAGGGGATATAAAGGGAAGGCAAAAGGCCCGTGTTTTGTGAAAGGCAGTAATCCGTTATCCGTAATACGTAATGGGTTTAAAAATGAGGTAAACGCATCACGCATTACGCTTCACGCTTCACGGTTGTATGGTGATGAGCCTGTCTTGATGTCCGAGACATTAAGGGATGTCCCTATTGTGAAATGCGCCGACAGATACGCAGGCGGAATGTTTGCCCTCAATTCTCCCGCTTCACCGCTTCACCGATTCACCGATTCACCGATTGTTTTCATCCTTGACGACGGCTTCCAGCACTGGCAGCTTTTCAGGGATAAGAACATTCTGTTAATAGACGCCGAGAATCCTTTTGACAACAGGCGGCTTTTGCCTGTCGGCTTGCTAAGAGAGCCTCTCAAGGAAATAGAAAGGGCTGATATCATAGTTTTAACAAAAGCTCAAAACTGTCAGCCGTCAGTAGTCAGCGGGTTAAGGGACGAGATAAGGCTGTATAACAAAACCGCACCGGTATTTTTGTCAGGACACAAACCCGTTGGATTTATAAAATCAACAGGCGAAGAAATCCGCCTTGAATGGGCAAGGGATAAAAATTTCTTTGCATTCTGCGGCATAGGCAGCCCTGAGTCGTTCAGAAAAACTGTCTTGTCAGCAGGATGCAGCCTAAAGGGCCTTAAAAAATACAGCGACCATTACACTTATAAACAAGGGGACATTGAAGACATAATTAAAGAAGCAAAAGCTGGAAATGCAAATTGGGTTCTAACGACAGAAAAAGACATGATGAGGCTTAGAGGCTTACGTCTGCCGGATAACATTGCCGCTCTTAAAATCAGGTTTGCAGTTGATGATGAGTTTTATGCTGAGATATTTAAATAGCGCTGTAATGGTCAATTAAATTCGTTTGCTTGACAACGATAAATATCTGAACTATACTATTAAGAATTTAATTTAAAAATAAATCTATGCCCGGAACTTATTTACCTTCAGATTATTTACCTGTTCTTATATTCTTGATGGCCGCAACGGCCTTTGGAATGGGCGCTTTATTAATCGGTGAACTCCTCAGGCTGAAAAGGCCGTATCCTGAAAAACTTATGCCTTATGAATCAGGCAACCTGCCTGTCGGAGAGCCGCGGCACAGATTTTCCGTTAAATTTTATATCACCGCCATGCTTTTTGTTGTCTTTGACGTTGAGGCTGTTTTCCTTTATCCGTGGGCTGTTGTATTTGACAGGCTTGGCCTATACGCCTTTATTGAGATGATTATTTTTATAGCAATACTGCTTATCGGCTATGTCTATGCATGGAGAAAGGAGGCATTTAAGTGGGACTGAAAAATCGTTATGGCGTGAAGCGTTGAGCGTTGTAGCGTAAAATAATGAAAATAATGAACGCAATAACGCTATAACTCTATAACGCAATAAACGCAAAAAAAGGGGTAAGGTATATGTTAATGGACACAGCGGTTAATCTTGTTGAGGTTGAAAAAGGCACAATGATACTGCCGCCTAATATCATTATCACCTCAATGGACAGGCTCATCAACTGGGGAAGGAGTTCCTCCTTATGGCCCATGACCTTCGGGCTTGCCTGCTGCGCCATTGAAATGATGACTACGGGCTCGTCACACTATGACCTGGACAGGATGGGGATTATATTCAGAGGCTCTCCAAGACAGGCTGATTTCATGATTGTCGCAGGCACTGTTACGAAAAAGATGTCAGGGATTGTAAGAAGGGTATATGACCAGATGCCGGAGCCGAGGTATGTGGTTGCGATGGGAAGCTGCGCATGTTCAGGAGGCATATTCAATACATACAGCACAGTGCAGGGATGCGATAGTTTCCTGCCGGTGGATGTTTATATCCCGGGTTGTCCTCCAAGGCCGGAGGCATTGCTTGAAGGGATAATAAAGCTTCAGAAAAAGATAAAAGGCGAGCATTTCAGATGGAGCAGGTGGAGATAAATCAGTGTTCAGTGCCAGTGAACAGTGTCAGAAAAAATCTGAAAACTGACACTGACACTAATCACTGACACTATTTTTTAGGAGAATATATGGAACCCTTACAAATAGCAGATAAGATAAAGGAGAAATTCCCCGATGAAGTCCTTAATGTAAAGGAATTCAGGGGGCAGGCGTCTGTCATATTAAAAAAAGACAGAATCCTGGAAATATGCAGGCATCTCCACGACGACCCTGACCTTTATTTTGACTATCTTGTTGATGTATGCGGTGTGGACTATGCAGGAAAGAAAGAAAAGAGGTTTGAGGTTGTCTATCACCTTTATTCAATAAAACACCGCCATTCAGTCAGGTTGAAAGCGGAAGTTTCCGAGAGCGCCCCTGAGATTGATTCTGTCACTGCTGTATGGGACGGCGCAAACTGGCATGAAAGGGAATGTTATGACATGTTCGGAATTATTTTTAGCGGTCATCCGGACTTCAGGAGAATCCTTATGCCTGAGGACTGGGAAGGGCATCCCTTGAGAAAGGATTATCCTGTTAAGGGGACTGAGAAGGAATGGCCGGGGTTTAAAGCAGTTCTTAACAGGGCAAAAAGGTTTAAGGAGTTTGAGTGGCAGGAATAACTAAAGTGAATAGTGACAGTGATTAGTGTCAGCTACTGACACTGACGACTGGCACTGACGCCAAAAATTATGGAACAGATAGAAAAGACATTTGAGACAAGAGAATTAACCATCAACATTGGGCCGCAGCATCCCGCAACGCATGGGGTTCTCAGGCTTGTGCTTACCCTTGACGGCGAGACTGTTATTAAGTGCACCCCTCATGTCGGTTATCTCCACAGGGGCATAGAAAAACTTGGAGAAAACAGGACATATTTTTCTGCGCTTCCTCTTACTGACAGGCTTGATTACATATCATCCATGAACAACAATGTCGGTTATGTGAATGCTGTTGAAAAACTTTTTGGCATTGAAGTTCCTGAAAGGGCCAAGTTTATCAGAACCATGGCGGCTGAGATGGGAAGGATTTCAAGCCACATTATATGGCTTGGAACACATGTCCTGGATATCGGTGCAACAACACCGTTTTTGTATGCCTTCAGGGAAAGAGAACGCATTCTTGATTTATTTGAAGCATTGTGCGGGGCCAGGCTCACGGTAAGCTATCCAAGGGTCGGCGGCGTACGGAACGACATTTCACAGGAATTTCTTGATGAACTCTATGCGTTTGTTCTTGAGTTTCCTGACAGGATGGATGACTACGAAACACTTGTCACCGAAAACAGGATATGGAAGAAGAGGACGGTGGGCATAGGAGTTATTTCTGCTGAAGAGGCTGTCAACTGGGGGCTTACAGGCGGCATGCTGAGGGGCTCCGGCGTGAACTATGACGTAAGAAAACATACTCCTTACGATGCCTATGACAGGGTTGAATTTGATATCCCATTGGGAAAAAACGGAGATTGTTATGACAGGTATCTTGTCAGGATGGGTGAGCTGAGACAGGCAAACAGGATAATTAAACAGTGTATTGAAAAACTGCCGTTAGGACCCGTAATGGCGGATGCCCCCAAATTTACCCTGCCTCCTAAAGATATGGTATTAAAAGACATGGAACATCTCATACATCAATTTATTCTGATAACAAAAGGCCCGGTTGTTCCCGAAGGAGAGATATATTCTGCTACGGAGGTTCCCAAAGGGGAACTCGGATTTTACCTTGTAAGCGACGGCTCCGGCAAGCCATACAGGATGAGAGTGAGAGCGCCCTCTTTTGTCCACGCATCAGTCCTGCCGAAATTATGCGAGGGCGGATTGGTTGCAGACGTTATTGCAAACATAGGGAGTATTGATATAGTCCT
>Ga0210012_1004230_pt1 | contig 11369 bp, 7 predicted proteins | sample CryGeymeta201504_FD_183974 | JGI IMG/M metagenome (GOLD analysis project Ga0210012, IMG submission 183974) | Groundwater microbial communities from Crystal Geyser aquifers in Utah, USA - Crystal Geyser metaG 2015-04 (SPAdes) (version 2) | ecosystem: Environmental > Aquatic > Deep subsurface >... | reverse complement strand
CGTAGGTTCATACCCAAAAGAACACCGTTAACTGGTGTATCCAAACAAAAGATTGAGTACATCGAATGGTGGCTAAACAATCGTCCGATGAAGTGTTTGGGGTACATGACACCCCATGAGAAAATGGAACAACTGAAAATTAAGCTTACATCAGCTTAATTGCCAAGTGTTGCACTTCCACGTTGAATGTACATCCACTCACCAAAATATTGTATTTAACCTATAAGTATGATATAAATCGCCTTCAAGTATTGTAAGAACATTTCCAATTCATATTTTTTCATTCATTCAGAAAGGATTTGTCATGTCAAAACCCCAAACATGGGGTGATTTGCTCCTGGAGTATTACACACTTGCCAAAGCAATTGAAGATGTACGGCCAAGGGGCAATAATTCACCTGTTTCTCAACAAATTGCTGTGCTTCTTTCAACTGCAGAAGAAGTTTTCTCTTCGGAAACTGCAAACTTTATTGTAGCTAGCAGATGTTTTGAAGAGCTGTATATTGAGTGGCACCGCACGTTAGCCAAATGGCAACACGAGCAGTTGTTACTTTCAGCTGCAACGCTCAACTCAACTCTGCAGTATTTGAGTGGTAAAGTACCCGTTGATATAAAAGACCGAGTGAGGGCACTACAAAACCGTATCGAGAGTGCTCTTACCCTTGTGGTAACAGATGACAGACGTATGCAATATCAGTACACCATAACTGGTATTTACCGTGATGTACGAAAAGTGATTGCACAGTTTCCCGAGATGTCAGAGTCTTCAGCAGTCTTAACGGTGAAAATTGATCCATGGCAAGAAAATATTACTGCTCATGAACTTTCGTGCACCTTTGCACAACTCGAGGCATCTGTTTGGCCACGAAAACTTAATAAAGGGGCACTTTCTCGTAAGCTGACAGATTGCAGGTCAGCGGTAGAAAAGTTGAGTATCATGGATCATCGTACCTTCACTGCACACGAGTATAGTCTGATGCTCTCCGCAGTCGCCAAGAAGATTGAGGCTTTATCAAAGTTAATGGCCGGAACAATCGCTGAGCATCTAAACAATGTCACAATTCCCGGGCAGTGGGCAGTAATTGAACGCCTATCAGATGAGATCAATCTACACAAGTACTGGCTGCAAGATGAACATTTTGCAACCAATTACGGTAAGGTGCTTACACTAAAGCAAGAGCTTAAGCAAATTAAGAGTGCAGACTGGATGCGACTGGTTGAGAAAACCAGTTGTTTACAGGATGCTATTAATCTACTCCAGAACAAGGTTCAAGGATTTCTCGAAAGAGGAATGCCACTGGATCAAGTGCTGAATGGGGCAGCAGACAAAGCCCGTAAGGCTGGGTTTTATAGACTTACCGATTTTATTGGGCTTTCAAACGATGCGCTGTTTGAGCGCGGTTTGAATGTGGATGACGTAGACGAAATCCGCAAACACATTCCGGCACCCTTGCCGGTCCAGCTTCCGCTGCTTGCATAGGTAACGTAGATTGCTGTTAGGACGGAACAAGTTAATCACATATTCAAAGCGAGATGGGCCATATGGCCCATCTCGCTTTTCATTTACTATAGACTTAAACCCATAGTTGATAAACACGTATCTAGTGCGTATAATACTGGCTAGTATTTTTTATTCAACTAAAAAGTCACTCATAAGGAGAGAACTTTGACAATAAAATAATTTGAATTTTTCCACCTCGAAATCTTGTCGGGAAAAAGGATCCCACTTAAGGATACCGCCCGTAAAGACAAGATCCCTCGGGACGTTCTTAGCTATATAAAGCTAAGAGAAAAGAAAATGCGTATATTGCGCAAATTCTAGGGAAGGGATGCGTCCTTCTCGACCTGCGTAGAAATGTGACAACGTTTACTTAAAGCCTAAAATTTGACTTTGGTAATCGTAGGGCTATATTGGCCCGTCACATTTCTACGTATCCTACATCCCTGGTCACCGGCGCGCTTCGTGGCACGCCATTTATCACTTATCCGGCCGGCCAATCGCCGTCGGTGACCAGTACTACTTCATCGTTTCTAGAATTTGAGTCCAGAAAAGGAGCCCAAATGATGAAACTGAGTATGTAGACCAGGCGTCAGAAAGGAGGGGGCGGTACCGGAAGGTATCGATAAACGGCTCTTATGGATCTACCTAAGCCGCTTCCTTCTCCATGGTTGGTTGTGCCTCTACCCCAATAGAGACACATTTAGTCCGAAAGGACACAACCCTGAACGACCTGATCCGGTTAAGAAAAAACAAACTTCGCAAAGATTTATGTACAGCTAACAATCGCGAGTTTGGCCTCTTACAAAGAGGAGTAGGGAACCGGACCTGCACAAGAATTGATTGACCTCAATGCCTGGCGAACACTCGTTCGCAACACGAGCTGAGCGGCGCCGAGGGTTCACGTTGAACCCACATAGGCCCCGCTGGCCCCATCGATGGGCATTGAGGGGAAAGGGGAGTTCCATCCAGTGGCACGCGGCGGATCAAACCGCCATTAGCGTTGCTATAACCCGCCACTATCTGTGTGGCAAACGCGATGGAACTGGAACTCCATAAAGATTAACGAATCAGAGCGTTCGGCACTTCGAGCGCTTGCAGGAGGTATAAACTTCCTCGATTCGGCCACTGGCCGGACGCTCTGATTCAATCAACGGTGGATCTTTGGGAGATCTGCCACAACCTGGCCCAAAATCGCCACCGTCCAAAGGGGACACCGATTATGCCATTCGAATAATTCCAGCCCCTAACTGAGGGGCGAGGGACCAGGTCCCTACACTAATAAACTAAACCTGGTGAGTGAGAAAAGTGTTCGCATTTTTTATCACAAAAGTGGCTCTTCTTGCCACGCACAACCGAAAAAATAACCTGAAGAGGCCTCGGCAACCTCTTGGACTACTGACCCTGGCGCACCAACGTGTGTGCCGGGGTCTTTTTTTATTCCCAGGTCAATACTATCAGCCTTTACACATTAAATATGTCATGTTATAATATACTCTAGCACCTTTTTTATTCAAATTGTTTCAAAAAAGGAGGGGTCTATGACCCACTACAAGCAGGGACCCGGGTGCTTCGCAACCCTGGTTATAGGATTCGTGACCGTCGGGGCACTTTTTGCCCTGACGGTCATGGCCTTTGCCGGAAACGCCCTCGTTTCCGGCATGTGATTTTGAAATGTCTGCCGGAAGTGTTGGCAGACTTGAATCACGGTAGGACAAAGGAGAGGATGGCACACAAGCCACCTCTCCTTTTTTTGTTTCTATTCCCAAAATACAATCTCTATGGGATATTATACTTTGATGATTATTATTAACACCCATACATCTCAAATTCTATACACAGACCCACCGAATAATTTTGTAATTATTATTGTTAACAACCCGGCTTGATAGTAAAAACGAACAATATATAAACCTTTTTTTATTGACTTTTGGACACATCCATGATATATACATAGCCAGAAATAGAACCTTGAACAATTTGACACTACGGGACAAACACGGGGTCAATTAAACTCATTAATCACAATAACAATTGTCAATGATTTTTATTGTCCCATTGTTTTAAAACCTTCAACTTTTGGAAAGGATTTCGCACATAAGGAGGTGCACTTTGAATAAACCAATCGTAAGATCTGTTTTCGCAATACTTATCGTCAGTGCCGTAACCCTGTTGTTGGGTACTACATCCTTCGCCCAACAGGATGGTTGTTGGAATACCAACAATCTGGCATGGTACCCAACAGGCACCGTCGTGCCAAGCGGCAGTAGGTGTCTAGGTAATAACACCTGGCAGCACCCAAGTGGTGTCGGAACGTTCGCAGGTGGGAGTGGTGGTCAGGTACAAACAGCGCCTGCTGTGCAATACCAACCACCTCCACAGCCACAGATTGTGTACGTTGCAGATCCCAATGCTCAGGCAATTGCTGCACAAGCCCAGGCCGATAAAGAACGCCTTGCTGCAGAACTTGCTGTCGCACAATCGCAACTGGCCGCAAGTTTAGCTGCCAATCGCGATCCCAATCCACTGATAACGGTTGGGGGTGAAAGGGAATCAGCAAGCAATATGATTCCTGAACAACGAGCCAAACAGCCTGCGGGCACCATGGATCTCAACCAGGTCGAACTGGGCACTTTGCCCAAACCGAATTGGATTGGTCTCATTGGAATACTAATGCTGACCGTTGCAGTCACAGTCCTGATAGTAAGGCAGTTCGGTGGCCGAAATCGTGGAACAATCGAACTCTTGGAAGAAGATGACGAAACCGATTTTCAGCCTGCTCCCACAGTCTGAGTCGACAACCAAAGTTCGGAAGGAGAGTTATTTACTCTCCTTCCGGCCTAGTTTATGGTTTTTATAACTATATTAATTAGAAACCATAAACTAGGAAATACGTTGCTCATTAAAAACTGAGAACCGTACAAAAATAGTGTTTCTATGCATAGTGTCATAGATCATTAGTCGAACTTGATTCTGGTTAAATAGAATTGTTAACAAGACTCAATGTCGGCCTTTGATTTATACATTTTTTCTCTACGTCTACTTACGTATGACGTAACATTCTAAAGTAAAGGAGAATACGTATGCAAGACAACAAATTAGGACCTGCCCTGATCCTCTGTTTAGGGGGAACGGGCAAAGGAGCACATTTTCGAACGACAAGGTTGTTACGCGCCGCAGGACTAAATGCCAAATCTGGTGCTGTCCGAACAATTTTGCTGGACATCCCAGTAGCTCAAGGCGTTGATGTCACCAATATCACCTTCCAGGGTGCACCCTATGGAGATGCTGTTGCAGCATCCCGGAGTGCACAGGCTGGATACCTGTCTGGTTATGAGTGGCTCAGCAAACAGCCAACGCCAACAACGTCAGTATCTCAATTGACCCAGGGTGCCGGTATGAACACTCATGCCGGTCGCTTTAGCTTGATGTTTAACATCGAACGGGTTATGCGAGAAATCGACAAAGCCCTCGCCGAACTATTGGTGATGGATCGCATTGACGAAGGACTTTCGGTCATCATCTGCAGTAGTCTGGCGGGTGGGGCGGGAAGTAGCATGGTGTGGGACGTGGCTTTGCTCGTCAAACACCTGGTCACACAGCAGAATCGCAGTCTGATGCTTAACACCAGTATCTTTGGTGTTCTGCTTGGACCGGCTGCTTTTCTGCCGGTAACCAGGCTTCAGATGGAACTCAAAAGGAATACTGGTGCCAGCGCAGTCACTCTGGATGCACTCATGGGTGGGCGCCTTGCAGGACGCACGATGAAGTATGCTCAACAGGGGACTACGTTAGCCCAGGTTGACTTGAGCAGCTCGCCGTTCACCTCGCTCTTTTTGGTCGACGTTACCCGTGACCGAGAAAGTAGCGTAGGGGGCCCCGAAACTGGGGGCGCAATCGTTGGTGACATCGCTTTTTTGCTTTGCCACCGAGTGGTTCGGCAAAAGATCGCCGAGATGCAGTACAACGTTGAGATGCAGCGTGGAGGAGCCGGTATTATTACCATCGGCTACGACATGCTGCTCACACTCAACGAAACAGTGAAGCTGTGGCTGACTCACAAATTGGCCGCTGACCTTTCCCGGTCTACAATTGAACCTGCATTCAACGCTGTTGATTGGTTGGAACGGGTGTATGCAAAAGGCATGAACACTCTGCCTGATGCCATGCCCCGTACCCGCATCCGCGACGTTAAAAGCATCCGCCAGATCCTGGACGTGTCGTTCGACCGAAAAGAAGTGCCTCAGCTTCTGCGCAAAACCCTTTTCGGCTCAACGGAATATCAAGGCCTTGTGGGTCGGATGTTTGAGTCTGCATCTGACGTGATCCGTCTCTCCTGCACGGAAATTCTGCAGCTTAACGCAACCCTTGTTGCAGAAATCGCACGCAGCAAATCACCCGCAGAACTGAGAAACTGGTACAAGGTTGTTGAAAGTCTTTGGAGCATGGTCAAACAGGCAATAGCTTCAATCTCCCATCAACGTCAGCAGCAACTTCTACAACGAGATCGTCAAGACTCCAAGCTTCCCCCCCAGACATCCTGGGAAAAATATCAGGGTGACATCCTGGATGAGTATGCGTCTCGTCGAATGGTACTAAGTTCCAGTGTTCTTGACGCTGCGAATGCATATGTTGCAGCAGTTCAACGAGACTTGACTCGCCGGGTCGAAGACAAAGTTTACAACGACATTGTTCAGGCCCTGGGACAGTTGGCAGAACATCTCGCTGAAACTGCCAAGATGGTTCGACAACAGACAGCTACTCTGGACTCACTATCTCGCAAGTTTGCAGAAGAAGCAGCAGGGATCATGACCGAAATGATCACCATCGACCAGGCAGTACCTTTAACCCATGTTATTGGTTTACCTCAGCTGGGCACAACATATGCACAATCACAGGCCGCCCTGGTGGCACACGCCCTAGCAAATCTTGATGGCTTTACGCCTCAAGAGATCTACCAATGTGCTGTTGAAGCCATTGGTCAGGTTGGCCCTGAGTTGCCGAGTGCCTATGTGAACGGCACGCGCCCAACGAGGTTATGGGCAACAACGCCTCGTGCCCAGCAGACACAAACCTTTCCGTTTAATCTGCGAGTCAACCCTCGTGGGACAACTGCGGCAAAGGACGAAGGTATCATGGATATCGATGGTGGTGGAGATTTTGCAGTCGCCATTAACTTGTCCATGGGTCACAACCTTGGCGACCTCTCTGGTCTTGAGGAAGCCATGTCGATTGCGAAGGGAACGCTGCATCCGTTCATGGAACATGCACAGATGCAGCAGTAAGTACGTACGGTTTTCAGAAGTGGAGAGGAGGTGACTAATAATCACCTCTTCTCCACATTTTTATTGATCTTAATTTTTTGAGCTCAGTAAAAATGTAAGTACATTAAAAATACAGTCAGCAATAAAAGTTGGGAGGCACCGTGAAGAATTCATATAAACATGAATGAATTCTTCGACGTGCTTTCCAACTGTTTTTCAAAAATATATTTGGTTCATGAAAGGAGCCTTGTATGCCCAATCTTTTGAGAGTAAATAGTCGTCGAATTACAATTGCAGTTCTCACCCTGGGTGTTTGCCTAGCGATGTTGTTGGTGAACGATGGACCCTTGGCCATTGCCTTGGCACTGGTGAGTGCCACTGGCTGGGGATTCCTTCGCTACTGGTCTTACCTTCAAGACCAACCACAAGCGACGTCGCTCGAAATTGACCTCGACAATGACCTCGACGGTGATGGTCTGGATCTTGATCTTAATGAAGAAAACGTTGATCATGTCCAGCGTCTTCAGGATGAACTGCTCCAAATTCGCCTGGAAAACCAACCCCTCTGGCGGCAACTGATCCCAGTTGTGATTCCTGAAATCGTGACTGTCGTCGCGATTATCTTGATAACTCTGGGAACATTCCAGGCTGCAATCCGGCTCCCTGAACCAATGGGGCCAGTAGCAATGAGGTTGGCTGCTTGGCCACATCAGCGTGCAGAGTTGTATAACGATTTGCAAGCCTCATACAACGAAGGGCGCTACACCGATACATTTGCCCTTGTTGAGAGCGCAAGCAAAAATGGCTTGATTGACAACACTGCAAAATTGGGCTGGATTATGGCACTAACCTATACACCAGCCAACAATCTACCAGAGGCCATCGTGACTGGATACTGTCATTCTGATGGCGGCGCCACAACCGTGACACTCAGTATTACAGCGGGTGTCATTCAAAAAGGCGAGGCCATCTTTGACTGTGGTTCAAGTGAACCAACGGAGATTCCTGATGGCAGTTCAGCCCAAATTATTGCCACCGGAATTGACAATGCTACTGGCTGGAACATGGCCATGGTAAGCGTTGTCAACAGTACTGGTGGTCCAGTGAATGGACTGGAGAAAGCCAACTTCATGGTACTCGCAGGCAACCAGGCCCAAGAGTTTACTTTCTCAACCAAGGCATCGAATGACCCGTTTTGGGCAAACACTTATGAAATTAGCTGGTTCGGTGACCAAGAAATCACCATCCTGTTGATCGATGGGAAGGGAACCCCGATGGTGACAACCATTGCCAAGGGGTTTGCCACTACACGTTAAGATATTGCTGACTGTTTTTCATGTTCTCTCTCCCTCGAAAGAGGGAGAGAGAACCACCTGTCTTTTTTGTTTTTAATAGCATACCTATTGAAACCAATAAAGAATCTTCAAGCAATAATTGAAGATGGTTGAACATTAACAAACCAATACACGTTAGGATCGGGAGGCGCCTTAACTTCCAATATACAAGAACAAATATTGAACGTTTAAGCGTTTCCTGATTCAAAACATTTTTCATACTAATGTATGACCTAACACTCAAGGAGGTGTGTATGATTAGAAGTGTAGTTACATTCACAGTAGTGATTTCTTTGCTCGTGCTGGCGTGGTTTCTTACCTCACCAACAACCCTGCCGGCGGGCGCCAGTCTGGTAGAAAACAGATTCGACTGGCTCGTCCGCGACCTATTCGGTGATGCACAGTCCAAGTTGGACTACTTCACCGACCATATTGAGCGCCCTGAACTGGGGAAGCTCGAAACATCGATTCGAGACAAAAGTTTAAACCTTGAAGTTAGCGCCGCACGAAATGTATTTCTGCGCGCTGAACTTCGTGGACCAAACGGCACACAAACACTTTTTGACCGGGTACATTTCCGGTCCAAAAAGAAAGTCAATGATCTCCCAGATGGGGAGTATACAGTTGCGGTTACACCGTTTAACTGCGTGCTTCTTCCACTCAAGCTCACCGAGAGTTTGGGCCAAGAAGAACGCGAAGTCTGTAGGGATGGTTACACAGAGTACGCTACCGTTCAGATTGACACCGGTATGCCATCAATTCATGCTACCGCTGTCCTGGACTACTCAAGTGGTGATACCGGAGCAGTTCAAGAAGTACTGATCGTCACCATTCAAAACGACGATGTGAGTGGCTTTGTAAAGATGGATATTGGAAGCCACTCTATCACCGTTGCCGACCGTACGACACTTCGTGCTGAAGTGCCGGCGCCAATTGCAAGCGGTGAAGTCAACGAAGGCACCGTTCTGGTAACACTCACGGACGCCGCCGGAAACGTCGGCCAGTACCAAGTTCCCATCGATCCAGAAATTCGAAATGGGTGGGTGCTCCTTGGGCCTGAAGGAAAGATTCAGGGTCTTGGACCAGACTCAACGTGCATTCGATTTTTTGGATGCAACGAGGGGTATGTTCGTTTGCATGTTACCAATGGTGAGATTGTAGAAACAGTACCAATTGATCCAAACTGGTTCTACATCAAAACTCTGATTCTTGGAGCAATTTTGGTTATTGCAGGCGGTTTAGGTTGGGCATTCCGAGATGATTTGCTTAACCTTACCAATGGCATTAACCTTGGTGGTCCAAGAATCCACATGCCATCTTGAAAGGAGGCATAACCCATGGACGAAGATGATGATGTCGATGTCAGTGATGGCGGAGACGGTGGTGGTGAGTTCGATGACGCCTCCGATGTCAGTGATGGCGGTGGATCTGACGATAGTGGTGATGTCGCCGACGCTAGCGGTGGTGGTGAAGCTACTTTTGATCCGGGTGACTCTGAAGACACCTCTGGTGGTGATTCTAACTCAACCGGTGAATCTTCAGGTGGCGGTGAACCCTCCTCGGATAGCCCAAGCTCCAATGGTACGCAAGATGCATCTGGAGATGGAGAAACTCCTTCAGCTTCAGGTGACCCCAAGGCGCAAACGTCTGATGTAGGAGATGACGGCGTCCTTGATATCGATCTGGCAAAAACCTCTGATGGATCAGACCCAAAATCCGACGGTTCGGATAAGTCCGATTCTGAGGGTGGAGGAAAACCAGACTCCGAGGCGAAAGCAAACGAGAAAGGTGACCCCAAGTCTGGAGACAAACCAGACTCTGACCCGAAGACGGGCGACAAGGGTGACACTAAGGCTGGAGACAAATCAGGGAAACCTGAACCCCCAAAGGGCGATGGGAAACCTGATGCCCCAAAGTCTCAAGCAGGCAGACCGAAACCGGCTCCCAAACCTCAGGCTCCAAGGCCTGCAGGTGGTGCACCGAAACCGGCCCCCAAACCTCAGGCTCCAAGGCCTGCAGGTGGTGCACCGAAACCGGCCCCCAAACCTCAGGGTGGTGGACCCAAACCGGCTCCCAAACCTCAGGGTGGTGGACCCAAACCGACCCCAGCTCCCAAGGCTCCGGCTCCAAGGCCTGCAGGTGGTGCACCGAAACCGGCCCCCAAACCTCAGGGTGGTGGACCCAAACCGACCCCAGCTCCCAAGGCTCCGGCTCCAAAGGCTGACTTACCCAAGCCTAAAATCGACCTGCCCAAACCACCTACACCTACAGGAAAACCTGGTGGTGGCGATAAGCCTAAACCCCCAACGGGTGGTAACAAGGCTGGTAGTGCTGGTGGAAAGGGAAGTGGAGATCTTCCCAAGCCTCCACTTCCAAGCATAAGCTCGATTGGAAATATGTTCAAAGGCTTGTTAGGTGTCGCAGCGCTACTGGTGCTTATTGGCGTTGTTAGCTCGCTAGTGGGAGGCGGCGGAGCTGCTTTGGTAAGCGGAACAAGCGAAGCAGTTCCACTTACTAATCCGTGGTTTATAGGCGGATTTGCCCTGATTGCTCTTGGAGGCGGCTTTTTCTTCTTCGGTCGAAAAGGCTCCGCCTAACAACGTGTATTGGTTCTAAGGAAGAGAGAGGTGAAAACCTCTCTCTTCCTTCACTTATAAAAGTTTTTATTCACATAAAGATTTTTATAAGCGATAATTATTGATCGCTATTTGCATCATTAACAAATCAGTATCTAATTCACTCTTAAAAAAGAGTTTTCATCCATAGAGGAGGTGAACATGTGACAACAAAAAGACTATGGCAAACCCTGGCTAATTCCCAAAATGGATCTAGCCAGAACTTGTTGGGGATAGAAACAGTTGAGGGAATTGCCGGCCACAACGATGATTTTAAACTCGACAAGGACAAAATTGTTCAAACAGTTGTTATGCAATTTGGACCCATGAGTAAGCGTGGTGGCGACATGCTTATTTATGCACTAGTCGGCAACAAGCAATGGCGTCCCATTGCTATTATTCCAGCCGAAGTTGTCGAAAAGTATGATATTCGACCTGGAGACTGGGTTAGTGCACCAACAATGGGCGAAAAGGAAGTTCGAATCACAAATAGCCGTTCAGGAGGTAGTATTAAACTTCCGACAGTCAGTGATTCTCTTGGCGTGTTTGGTAAAATGGGGTTTGGGTCCTGGAAGATTCTTATCAATGGTGAGGCTCCGCATCCTGGTGACCGCATAGACTGGAGAGACCAGCCGCAAGAAGATGTGTACTATCCACA
>Ga0210012_1004218_pt1 | contig 11397 bp, 6 predicted proteins | sample CryGeymeta201504_FD_183974 | JGI IMG/M metagenome (GOLD analysis project Ga0210012, IMG submission 183974) | Groundwater microbial communities from Crystal Geyser aquifers in Utah, USA - Crystal Geyser metaG 2015-04 (SPAdes) (version 2) | ecosystem: Environmental > Aquatic > Deep subsurface >... | reverse complement strand
AAATAAATGACAGCTTTGAACACATCTACACACTTTTGAATGTACAGTCTCTCTGTCACACAGCAAGCAGTAGTAAGCGACAATTAGCAAGGCCTAACGGGTCTCGACTCTGGCATGAAGAACTGCGATTTGGGCTTAACAGTTGACTACAATTCCGAACCCAAGTGTACTTCCTGTTGCTGTTGCAATTCATAAGCGAATAAGTGTCCCTCCACTCCTTCGCCTTTTTCCATACGGGGTACAATCTGTTGATAATCTCGTGGTACGTATCCTACCTTTTCGGCTGTTTGATCCACGTGCTGTTTTGTATGAGCAAATCGTCCCGATGGTAACAACCGCCAACCCAATGGTGCTTCGTCTTTCGTGGTACGTTCACAAGAAACCACCAAAAGAGCTCCTGGAATAGAAATGTTGGCAAACGTTGTCATTAATGCTTCCAAATTTCCAAAGTATACCAGAACATCTGCTGCAACAATAAGATCGAATCCAGACGCTTTGGTTGTAGGTGCAACCTTCTTCAACGTATTCGAGACGGTCATTTTTTCTAAATCCATCACCAACAAACCATCGTACAGGAGGGGGTTGTTGTTGTTGTTGTTGTTGTTGTTGTTGTTGTTGTTGTTGTTGTTGTTGTTGTTGTTGTTGTTGTTAGTTACCTGATGATTTGCAGCAGCAGCACCACTCGTCGTCGTCGTCGTCATCTCGTCGTTTTCGTTGCCAATCATTTTTTTCATCAACCCACATCCAAACGTCAGCGTGCACTTGGCTGCAATGTCCAACATTTTGGAAGATGCATCTACTCCTACCATGGCATGACGGACATAAGGTCGCAAGAACCGTCCCACCAATCCTGTTCCACATCCTGCATCCAGTGCATCCTGATAAAAAAATGAATTATGAGACGACACTTCACCTTGTTGTTTTCGCTGTTGCCGTTGCATCCCCAGATCTTGTACTAGTTCTCCTACCAATGCTGGAACTTTGTATTGTAATCCATCCAACAGTTTTTCATCAAAGCTATCTGCAATGGAATCAAAGAGCTCGGCGACAAATTCCGTATTTTTCCGTTTGTGCACACGATCGACTGTCGATCCACTGCCACTGCCACTGCCATTATTATTATTATTAGTGGCAACACCGAGTATCACATCCAGCAATCGTTGTGCCTCTTGATTTGTGGCGTCCAATGTTACAGCGTTGCGCAGGGCATTTTCGGCATTGTCAAGGCATACTTGTGTACTTGCGTCGTTACTTGCGTCGTCCTCGTCGTTCCCAACAGTATCCGATCCCATAATGAGAAGTGTGTGAGGATCGGATGCCAAACGTTGGCATTCCTGTAATGACAATTCCGCTAGACAATATCCGTATGCTTCATACAGTTTGGAAATAGCCACATCTCGTAAACGATTGGTCCCTCCTCCACCACCACCATCGTGCCACGTTGCCTTTTCAATCACAAGAATACTCTCTTCCAAAGCTCCTACCAGTGCTAAACGAGGACTGCTATCGAGAGACGTTGTTGTTGTTGTTGTTGTTGTTGTTGTTGTTTTTCCGTCATCACCATGGGTCTTCACCACGGGTAAACGATCAAACCGTTGCAAGATTTCGACAGCAAATTGGATCCAAGGTTTGTATTCTTTCTTGTGAGAAGATTGCCATTGTGAGACGACTCGACGAAAAAGAGCTTCTGGAGATTCGTTGTCGTTGTTTTTGTTTGTTTGATGATGAGATTGAGCTGAAACTATTATGATTGGACTGATGATATTGTTGTTGTTGCTGTTGATAATGATGGCTGGTATAACGAATAGGAACAGAATTAGTGATGGCACCACAGTCCGGTAAAACATCTCTAGTAGTCTAGTAGTTGGCAAGTTAGTCTCGTCTAGTCTCGTCTCGTCTCGTCTCGTCTAGTCTAGTCTAGTCTAGTCTAGTCTAGTCTAGTCTAGTCTAGTCTAGTCTAGTCTAGTCTAGTCTAGTCTAGCTATATTACGTTAGATGATGTAATGTCAGGGACGGAGGGACGAGTGATGAGTGCTGCTGCTGCTGTATGGCTGCTGCTGCTGCTGCTGTGCTGTGGCCAGTTGCCGAGTAAATAATATTATAATAAAAAGCCGTACGAGTAGTCTAGTAGTACATTAAATTTATTTATTTTTGCGATTCAACACTTCTTATTCTTTTTTACTCGAGGAGACCCTAGCAGATTTATTCGAATAACACAAGCAACGTCAGTCACGGATTTCACTTGGACTAGACTAGACTACTGTATCTCCTGCGAATGAAGCCCTCCGGAGCTCCCCTGTACCGTGACTGTAGCTCATGACTCACAGTAGAAACACTGTACGGCTGGTACCAACTTCAAGTTAATTAGGCTGTCCCAAATTTTAGACGTCTAACTATCCCCGTCACTTTAATTTTATCAGTACCCTTATCAGCTAATTGCATAACCGTCAGAGCATGGTGATGTGACAATGGATGCAGCCCATTGGAACTACGGTGGTAGCAGTAATTATACTAAACTAGCTGTGCTGGTGTTACTGGCTGTAGGGTACTATGTCGTAGAAGTCATTTGTAGTTTGGTACATAGTTAATACAAAAGATCTTCCATCTTCCACTGCATCTCTATCCCCACCAGTCCCTACTATAGTGTTACAAGCACTCCAGCAGCCATGAGTGATTCACTAACCAATGCCCAATTATTGGAGACTATGCAGGGCCTTGGGAATAATGATCCCCCATCTCCTTTTGAGGAGACACCTGTCGGTGGGTGCACTCCTCCTATCAACAATCATGACGGTGGATTAATTCCCATCATTGATGTTCAGTGCCCCACAGAGGAGGACCCAGGAGTATCATATCAATTATCTTTGGAGATGTTAATTGAAGCAGAAGAGAACAAGAGACTTGCTGGGGAGGAGGAGGAGGAAGTCCACACCCCTCCCCTTACGGACATAAGGGATGACAGCCGTGGCAGTGCAGAGAGCAAATGCAAGTCTGCCTTGGCTCATCTAAATTATTTTTTGAAGAATCACTACAATAAGTCCCTAGGAACAAACAAGAGGGATTATGTACCAGCGGAGGAATTGACATATAATCCTCAGAATAAAGAAGATAATGAATGGTGGGATGACATGATTGGTAAGTTCTTAACTTATCTATCCAGATATGCTACCCGGTATTGCAAGAAAGGTGGTGTCTCTATCAGTCATGAGACAGGAACTGGTTATGCCAGTGCTATCAAAGCCTACTTTGACAACAAATTCCGTTCTTTCAGTGAGATCCCTGTCTTCAGGCCATCCAATTGGAGTAAACTGCGTAGGAAGTTGCAGGCTGCTTTTGTGGAAAGGCACAAGCTTTCCAAGACCCGGATGTCCAATCCTCACAAGGCATCTACTGATGAGGACAGGATATCTATTGCAATTGGTTGTGTTTATATGAATGATCCTCTTTCTGCAGAGTTCTTGCACTTGAACAATACAATGTTCCAATGTGTGGGAAGAGGCAGTGAGGTTGCATCTATTCAGGTGGCTGATTTGTCCACGGTTCACTGTAATGAATTCTCTAGTGATTTTCATGTAGTGAATTGTTTTTTGAAGAAGGATAAACAAGGCACGGAGCAGGATTTGAAGATCTTCCCCCACAGGGACTCTTGGCACCAAGATTGGTACTTTTCTAGTATCTACCATCTATTAATGGGGTCTGGTGGTAATGATGGTTCTCCATTCATCTTTCCCAGTTTTGCCCAGTGTGCTTCCAATGTAACGGAGAGTGGACGTATTGAAAGCAAGGTATCTTCTAAGTTCACAGAAGTATTTAAGGAGATTCAACATGCTCTGACGGAAATATGTGGATGTTTTCCAGTATGCTTGCTTTCTTCTCATCATTGCAAGAAAGGTGGTAACTACAAGATGGGAGAGGAACCAACAGTAAGTGGCCTTGCACAGATTTTTAGATCAGGGTGGATTGTACGTGGTCTACACAGTTTGTTTGACTATGTTATGGGAACACCCGTGATGATGACTGCTGCCGGTAAAGTGCTTGCTAATTGGACAACCAAGTGTGGTGGGGAAATTATAGGTGGCAATCCACCCAACCTGGATGATATACATACTAAGCCAGAATTGTTGGACGGATTTGTTGACTGTATTTTCCAGAATGATGTTACTGAAATGTGGCCTCGTCATATAAGATATCTGTTGGTTGGTGCATTGCTCAGGCACTATGATGAATTTTGTGGTTGTCTTTCTGCTCACCCAAAGCATCTTTACGACAATCTGGAGAATCATCTTTTTATCTCCAAAGTTAAGAATGCTCTGAGATCCTGTGGAGTAGATGATGCTACATTTGATGCATGGAAAGAAGAGGTTGGTATTGGTTTCTGGTCTAGAAATTGCCAGTCACTTGTCATCTCACGAATGCCAGCACAGCTCTTGGATGGTAGTCCTCATCCATCCAGGAGTGTCATGATGGATCCACGCTGTTTCATGGATCATTTTAATGACTTGGCACGGAGTATGATGACTCTTCAAGCCACTCAACGCCAGCTTGTTCTTACCCTGAACCGTTCCGAGCAACGTCAATTACTTATTTTGGATAAACTTGCACAGATTTCTTCTTTTCCTGGATCCTCCCCTGTTGTATTAGTTGCTCAACAACCAGACCAGGAAATGGAGGACAGTGCTGCTCCACCCCCAGTAATACGTTATACTGTTGCTGAGAAAGGATGGGGCAAAGTGAAGAATGTTGAGCAGTACTTTTTTCACTTCTTTAATGATCAAGCTATGGAAGGTTACCAGTTGGATTTGGAGGATCCTCAGTGGGCTACCAATCCCGACACATCCAAAATCAGGGCAAAGTTTGGCCGTTTGAAGAAAGTGATAAAGATTATGCTTGCATATGCCGACACATACCCACCCCCAAAGCCACGACAAGTTGCAAATATCGCTGCTTGGCAGAGAGCTGTGAGGGATATTGCTGCTGCATGTAATGCCCGTATACTCCAGAAGCTAAATGACCTGAGTAACAGTCCCACTATTAAGACGCAGCTTTCTCAGGCTGCCCTTATTGCCGCAAAGGAGGTACACTGTGATGAGGATATGTTACCGGATGATACCCCTATTGCTGCGAGGGCATGGTTTACCTTGCAGGCAACCAAGGTGGCAGACGACATGATAACTAATTAGGAATTACATGCACATGCTGCTATGAAGTAATTATTAGTAAATCTTTATTTTATCATATTTTTTAATTGTACGTTTTGTTTTCCTAGCGTTATGCATTCATTTCTTGTTTTTGTTTTGGTTACCAGTTTTCCAAGTTCAATTGGACGTGAACTAGTAAGCAAGGGCTTGTAGAAGGTGGAACCTTTCAGTATGGCAGTGCCATGGGTTGATGCAGCAGTGGATGGGCTGACGGGTGGGTGAAAGGGGACGAGTAATTAACTGTTAGAGGTGCAATTTATTTGTTTGTGGCTTCCAATAAAACACGATGATGATAACACGATGGCATGTTGTTTTGTTCAGTTCGTACCGATGTTGCTACTTGTATTTTCTTTACTAGTAGATAAGCTGTATGCGTCGAAATTCGTACCGATGTTGCTAGTTGTAATCTCTCTACTAGTAGATAAGCTGTATGCGTCGAAATTCGTACCGATGTTGCTAGTTGTATTTTCTTTACTAGTAGATAAGCTGTATGCGTCGAAATTCGTACCGATGTTGCTAGTTGTAATTTCTCTACTAGTAGATAAGCTGTATGCGTCGAAATTCGTACCGATGTTGCTAGTTGTATTTTCTTTACTAGTAGATAAGCTGTATGCGTCGAAATTCGTACCGATGTTGCTAGTTGTAATTTCTCTACTAGTAGATAAGAATTTATTCGTATTTTTTTTGGCAAAAGCAACAAGACACTGACAATGGGAAAACGACGTCATATCGAAATTACAGAAGATGATCCAAGGCTGTTTGATTATCTTCAACCATTTCCACGAGCTCAGGCACGTTGGAATGACGCAACCAAGGATCGGAAAGAGAATGACAAGCAAGAGAATGAAAACGGCAATTCCAACAAGAAGAAGGCTACTAGCAAACCTTATCTCAACAAAGGTGGTGTCAAAGCCAAGGACAAAATACCAAAGAGAAGACGAGTTGTTCCCGAACTCAGAGAGGTTGGATATCGGGATACCGCAGCGCAAGTATGGAAGGATCGTGTTTCCAAAGTGGTCAAGGACTCTTGTGATTATGTCAAGCATTCTGATTTCCCCATGCATTCTCGTAAAATTTCCAAGAAGAGCCCTGGAAATCTTCCTCTCATTCAAAAGAAGAAAAAATTGCTACATCTCACAATTCGAAAATTCGTGCAAGCGTATATCACTTCTCATTTTTTGCACGACGATTTGAAGGCCTCGAACAAGAATCCTGCCGTTCCTGCATCATATGCTCCATCAGCTTTCAACTCCTACTACTCTCTCCCAGTGAACAACTACAATGGGGAAGATAAGCCAGGATACACCCGTGTTTGGTCTTATGGTAGTGGATCTGGCTCCTCTACGATAGGTCTGGATCCTGCGACTCACAAAATTTTTCGTGCCACGGACAAAACATCAGCTGGATATTTTGCTGCCCGTGTTTTGAAAGAAATGGAAGAGATAGCACGCATGGATCCCGATTTGAACCAACAATTGGGAGATGATCACTTCAACGTGATTTCTATTAAGGTTTATTGGGGGGAAAAAGAAGTTAATCGCCATAACGACATTGCAATGACAAAATATAGCGGACCCCAAAGAAACAATTCACAAAAACCTGGTACCCCCGTTCTTATTTACACAGTTGGTGATCCCAAAAAATTGGTTTTTCATCGGCATGAATTGGAACCCGCTACCGATCATTCTTGTTATGATTTTGTACAAACATCATGTCAACATGACATTACCATTGGTCAGTTACATGGTGATTTGTTTGCACTCATCTATGAAGATGAAAATCATAACGGTGGTTACTATTTGTCGCATTCTTCCAACGCTGAGGGTTTGGTGCCTGATGGTGAGTCATACTACAAGGGTTTTACTATTTCTATAATGACGAGAGTCTGTGTCCATCAAGTTTGGATCAGTGATGTGGATGACACGGTCTTTTGTGAAAAACCACAGACAATTCCCCGTGACGAGAATGTTTTCTTTACGGACTTGGCCACTTCCGTTATTGGTAGTAGTCAGCACAGATGCGTGTGGGCTGCTTTAAAGCACAATGCTGGGACAATGCTTTATGATTATTACAAAATTCGTCTTTGGGGAACAGATACTGCAGCATGGGACGACCAAGATTGGGATGGAACTATGGATAAATCATACCCATCCAAAGAAGTAATAAAATCCACGATATTAGCAAGAAAGAAAGCACGAGAGAAGCAACACAGGAAAAAAGGGAGAGAATCCAGTAAAAAATAACAATACTAGAAGTTTAAATGTTTCGTAATCTATGTATTGTATTCCATTTTTGTGCTTTGTCTTTTGTTGTACTTTATTAAGGTGTTTGTGGTGTGACAGCGTTTGCTTTGGCTTTTTTTGTGGATCGGGCTGGAGTGAAATCTTCCGTCTCGCTGCTAGACTGGCTTGTAGAAGTGTCCTCCCTGCTACGTCCGTTGCTTGTAGATGAGGAAGAAGGGTATCTACGTCTTTCGTCTGCGAGAGGGCTATCATCAGGAGGTACACCAACTAGTATATCTGCGGGAGGACCTTCAGGACCAGGGTGACCTGCACGACTGGATGCCTTTGCAGGACCTGGAACTCCCCGGCCAGCAGCTGCTGCACGAGCTGGAACTCCAGTGCCTCCACGACCGGCAGGACCTGAACGTCCTTCAGGAGCTGGACCTCCACCACGGCCAGGGGGACCACGTGGACCTGCACCTCGACCACCTTGAACTCCTGGAGCTCTCTGGGCACCTGCACCTACTCCACGGGGAGGACCAGGTGGAGGAGGTGGAGGAGGTACAGGACCAGCCGGAACACGAGGACCTTCGGGACCCCGACCACCTTGAGCTCCTGGAGCTCTCTGGGCACCTGCACCTACTCCACGAGGAGGACCAGGTGGAGGAGGTGGAGGAGGTACAGGAAAATGTTCTCTATAAGGAAGAGCATTCAATAGAGCAGCATTCATCAAAGTTCTTTTCATTCCACGTCTCTCCCAGTCCAAATTGGAGTGATATTTGAATTCACCAGCAGAGGTAGTAACGTCCCAGGGATATAGCCTCTTTTTAAAAATATTCTTCTGCCATTTCACATTTTCATGCTCGGCCTTCAATAAATAGCTAGAAACAAATTTGGTCTTGGTTGTTAGTTTTGCCCAGTAACCAGGGATCACAGCATCCAATAATTGCACCATCTCAAAATTATGACCCGAAACATAATTCACTAATTTGGAACTGTTCTCTCCGTCAGTGCGTAACATGGACACAAAAGCATTGCTCCATAAAGCTCCATCAATTCGGGGTCTATGAGTGTGAGTACTCATAATGTTGGTGACTTTGAATTTGCTTACAGCGTCCCACTTTACCTGGTCCACGGAAGGAAAGACAAAGGCGAAAATGAAACGACAGAGGGACATAACAAAGCCATGGTAGAATTTGTACTCAGCAGATTCGTGGTTATTGAATTTTACTTCAATTGCAGATAGACTAGAAGCCGGAGGGGTAGTTCCAAACCCATAGCTGCAGCCCATAATGGCAGCTGCAGTTGCTGCAACACGTACACTTGTCTCATACTTCTTTAGTGCACTGGAGAGTGTGGGAACACGAAGCACATTGGGGGGAAGAAGTGTCTTGGAAACAGTGTAACAGAATTCGACACAATCCCGTGCACACAAGTAGTATTTTCGCAAGGACACTGGATGGACTGTACAACGGAAGGGTGGATATAACCATTCTTTAATTGTAGGAATGGGAGCTTCTTCCTGTTCCTCAGCAAACGTAACAAGAGCATTTTCATGTTCCTGGTGACCATCCAACAGGTATACCCCAATTCGGGGAAGGGTGAGATTTGCCACAGGTGCGGTATGAATGTGTACCCCTGTTCCGTCATTAAAATTTTCCAATTCTTGCACAAAGACAGCATCCTCTACATAAGGAAGGAAGCCACCATGAAGTCTGTTAAGCAAATTGGGAAAACCATCATCGTCCTCATCGTCAATGTTTGGATTGTTTGCATTGTTTTCCGCCATAGTGTTTTCAATTTTGTAGGAACAAAAGAATACGTCTGGATTATGAATAAAATGAAAAGCTTTCGTGCTTGTCCATGAAGACAAAATAACATTAGAACACATCACGCTGAGTATTCCTCAACACGTTGTACTCCTCGTTGGGCAACTCCATCCCACGATGGCACAGTGGTTTCAACAGAACGTCACTAGTACTTAAATATATTCCTTTATTAATTGGGTACCACGGATTGGGTTAACGATTAAACAGTCCCACTCTAATTCCATTAAGACATTACTAAAAACAATAAACGAATACCTAATTCGTATTGAGAACCAACACCACTATTACCTAGTTCGTAGTGAGAACCAACACCACTATTACTATTCAATATAAAATGAAATAGGAAGAAAATACACTAAAGATTAGGTACCACCGATTGGGTTAACGATTAAACAGTCTCACTCTAATCGGATTAAGACATTACTAAAAGCAATAAACCAATACCTAATTCGTAGTGGGAAATAAGGATACTATTACTTATCAAACCAACGCAACTAGTACTATTAAATTTAAATTAAATAGGAAGAAAATACACTAACGAATAATACAAAGAAAAAAAAACATTGAAGATCCCGTCACCTTAACAATTCAATTAAAATTAATTACCTAGCAATAGACAGATACAAATTAAACAGCACCTCTAACGGTGTCTTACTCGTCCCGCCACACCCACCCGCCCATCCACACTCCAATTAATTAAGTAGCACTTAATGGAACTGACAGAAATCTTTCATGAAACTCTTCCACTTTAATAATTGTTCTACCACCGCAGCTTCCACAATTGTCCTTCAATTTGTAGCAGCATAACTTAACCACTTGCTTGTCGTCCTTGTACACAATTCCATTCATAGCATCCAAGACAAATTTAGCAAGATTATCAATGTCACAACCAGTAGGAGCAAGAATCCCACAACTGGAAGAACTGCTCTTCAAACGACCATCTCCTCTTTTGCTACACTTAAAATCGCAATTAGGACGTTTCAAGTAAAACCAAACTTCCACTGAAAGAGAGATACCACCGGAGAAAGGAACAAAAGATGGGTCAAGTTGGTCAATAATGACCCTCTTAAACTGTTCACGCTGATCCTTCTGTTGGTTAGCTATGCCACCATTATAAAAACGGGGACGAGACTGAGATACTGGGGGCTCATTAATATAAAACCACTTAGTTGTTGTTGGAGATGAAACACAACCCCCATTCTCTTGGCTGGTAGTAGCAATGTTCCTGTGTGCATACGTTGCTTGACCAACCCCAACTAGTGCTTCTTCTCCTGCTGCTTCTCCAACCACATTCTTAGAAGACATCCTGGTATGCAGGAATACAACCTCATCATCATCAACATTGTCGTCTCCTCCTTCTTCATCTTCAATTTGTTGTTTCGTTGCTAACTGCATACTGGTATCACTTCTTCCCAGATTAACCCGTTCATGTGGGCCATTCCCAGCATCAGGGAAAGCATCTGCCAAATTAGAACTGGTAGTGATTGCCAATTGCTCCGTTTGGACATTTTCCTTTGCCCCTTCTTTCATTGCACTGTCATCACCATCATCACTGACCTCCTCATCAGTTAACAAATCATACAAGATACATAAAGTTGGCATTATACACAATCAGTGAGTAAGGGAATGAAACAAAAAGACAAATGTTGCTTTGTCCCTCCGTTAATAGAAGCAAAAATAGTGAAATAAATTTCCAAATAAAAGGAAAGACAGGCTTGCAAGATAACGTCTGAGAGTAGGCTACAGATGGGGCTTCATATATCCCTTTTACCGCCTGAAGAAATCTGATTGTACTAGAAGAGATGTAAAGGCCTACATAGGTTTACACAGGGGAACATTGGGAAATGTAGCTCACATAAAGCCCTTACTTAGGAGAGAAAATAACGTCTGCTTAGTAATTAGAGAGTGTGTTGCCCAGGACCCCCCAAATGAAGCCTAGCCTGCTACGCAAGGAGAAAGATATTATACTGTATCATGATACGCAACCCCAGGCGAAGCTGATGACTCTAGTAGACTACTACTACTACTACTACTACTACTACTACTACTACTACTACTACTCGACGTTGTGCTCCTATTCGTGGCTGGCTACTACTACTGTACTAGATTGCTCCGAATGATAGTAGGCAGCCATTCGGAATGAGTCTT
>Ga0210012_1004216_pt1 | contig 11400 bp, 10 predicted proteins | sample CryGeymeta201504_FD_183974 | JGI IMG/M metagenome (GOLD analysis project Ga0210012, IMG submission 183974) | Groundwater microbial communities from Crystal Geyser aquifers in Utah, USA - Crystal Geyser metaG 2015-04 (SPAdes) (version 2) | ecosystem: Environmental > Aquatic > Deep subsurface >... | reverse complement strand
TTGAGATTGATCCTAATTTCTTTAGAAATGAATTAACTGATAAATTTAGATCGCCACACCTTTGGGTAAAAAAAGAAGGAGAGTGGAGATTAAGACATAATATTATGGGCACAGGAGTTGATGATTAGCACTTGCTTGTTATAAATGAGATTCTTCAGTCAATTTAATGGGGTATTGTAAATTAAGCTTTTACATTAATCTAACGAGTTTTATATAATTGTTAAAAAGCGTTTGAAGAAAATAAATCAGTTATATTTAAAGTTTAAAGGACCAATCCTTTATTCTGGAGGTTCTATTTCAAAAGCAGTTGCACAGTCGATAGTCGGCTTTGTTGTTGTAAAATATGTTACTCCTGAAGATTTTGGTTTATGGAGTACTATCAATTTAGCATTAACATACTCATTGTTTATTCAGGCAGGTTTGATTAATGGGTTAAATAGAGAACTGCCATTTCTTTATGGCAAAGGCAGGGTTCAAGAAGCCAATAAAATGGCGGGGACTGTGCAAACATTTACTCTATATTCTTCATTATTAGTACTTCTTTTAGGAGGAAGTTTTTTGTTAATAACTACGCCTCAAAATTCAAAGTATAGTTATGGAATTGTAGCAATAACCATTTTAATCTCTTTAAATTATTATCAAAACTATTTATCTTCTACCTATCGTTCTAGAGATTCTTTTATTTCATTATCAAAATTACAGCTTATTCATGCAATTACTAATCTATTGACGTTAGTTTTTGTTTTTTATTTAGCTTATTATGGTTTGATATTAAAGGCAATAGTTGTTTCAATAGTTTATGTTGGATTTATGCATCTATCTCGACCAGTTAGAGTTGGGCTATTATGGAATAAAAAAGATTTTATTAAGTTACTAAAAGTAGGATTTCCTATCTTTAGTCTAGCTTTCATTGAAAACATAGCAAGCACAACAGATAAAATTTTACTACTAAAGTATTCGGATATGGAGCAATTAGGGTTCTACGCATTTGGATATTATGCATTTACATCCTTTTCAATATTTCCATCTTCAATAGCTAGTTATATATATCCTAATATGTCGTTTATTTATGGTAAATCAAATAACAAGCTTATTATCTGGAATTATTCAAAGAAAATCACTGTTTTATTGCTTATTATTTTGACACCAATTGCAATATTTGGAGCTCTATTATGTCCAATAATTATTGAGAAATATTTCCCTAATTATATTTCAAGTGCAACAATAATGCAAGTATTGATTATAGCTGGGGTTTTTAGTGGCTCAGTGATAAGTGTTAATTCATTGTGGAGTTTAAAATCATGGAAATATATGGTTCAATACCAGATTGGTTTTTCATTACTATTAATATTCTGCCCCATTATAGGTATAAAAATATTCGAATCTAAGATTATGGGAGCCTCGATTGGGGTTTTAGTAGCACATATAATTAATTTATTTTCTGGTATAATGTTTATTTATTTAGCAACACATGACGACTTTACTTTTATAAATTTTCGTCGAAGAAAAAGAATTAATAGAAATTTATAAATATTGTTGTTTACTCTTCTTAAGGTAACACATGTATTTGAATATTTGTATTTAGTATTCCCTTAAAAACCAGTTAGAATTCAGATTAATAATAAATTAACTTATTATTTTCTTATTTAAATCTACAAGATTTCGTATATTTATATCGTAAACCCTGCAATTTAAAATTATGATAGTAAAGCAAAAAATCACGAATCAGCCTAGTTTTTTATTCACTTTAGAAGATACATTGGATCAAAAATACCTATTTTATATTTTATCAAGCTGAGTGGATTAGAAATTTTTTGAAAAGGAATTTGAACCGCTTTATTATGAAGATAACTGAAGACCTACCAAGCCAATACGTTTAATGGTTTGGTCGTTGATATTGAAGTATATTCGAAACATTTCGGACGAGAGCGTAGTTGAACAATGGGCTGAGAATCTTTACTATCAATATTTTTATGGACAACAAAAGTTTGTTTCTTCAAAACCCTGTGAAGCATCTGAGCTTGTTCATTTTCGTAAACGTATTGGATAATCGGGAATAGAGTTAATATTAAAAGAGCGCATCCGTATTAATAGAGATGACAGCAATGATAACCAAGTTAGTATTGACACCACTGTTCAAGAAAAAATATGCTTTCCCAACAGATGCTAAGTTGCATATAAAAATCATCAAAAAGTGTCTTGTAATAGCAAAGAAGGAACAACTTTCAGTTTGCCAAAGCTATAACCGAACGCTGAAAAAATTAGGTGTCGACCAGCGCTTCAGAAATCATGCTAAAAATAAATCAAAAGCACGCAAGGCAGATAAAAAGGTTAGAACTATTGCAGGTAGATTGGTTCGTGAATTAGAGCGGAATCTAGAACCTGACTCCATTTATCACACAGATATTGAGTTATTTAAACAGGTTTTTGCTCAAAAACGAACAAGCAAAAACAAAATTTATTCTCTTCACGAACCTGAAACACAGTGCATATCAAAAGGAAAAGAACACAAGAAATATGAATTTGGCAATAAAGCATCCATAGTTTATACCCAACATACGGGCGTGATTGTTGGAGCAATGGGATTTAGAAATGAGTTTGACGGTCATACTTTAGAGCCCGCATTGGAGCAAACTCAAAGAATGGTTGGTAAAGCTCCCCAGAAAGCTGCGGTTGATCGTGGTTATCGAGGTAGAAAACAAATTGGAGAAACACAAATCCTATTACCTAAACCTTTTAACAATAAAACCCAAACAAAGTATCAGCAGAAAAAACTAAAAGAAGCTCATAATAAAAGAGCTGCAATAGAACCAATAATAGGACATCTTAAAACAGACCATCGATTAGGAAGAAACTTCTACAAAGGAATAGTGGGTGATAACATCAATATTATGCTTGCAGCTGCTGCATTTAACTTCAAAAGGATGATGAATAAATGGAAATTATCTCATTGTCAATTTTTTCATGAACTGTTTTCTTCACTTGAATTTGCGACATATAAAATGTTTTGCCTAAAAAGAGCTTTTTAAGGCTCGACTAATTAATACAATTTTTCTGTGAAAAATAATATTGGTTATATTACTCGTAAGATAATTGAACTCGAAAATACTAAAAATTTATTCGAATGGGAAATTAGTAATATATTTATATGGGAAATTATTCGTTACCAGATTTATAGTGCAATTGTATTTAATAATGGGAATGAAAAAAAAGTAAATAATCGAAACACTATGGATTATTTTATTTCAAAATTCTTCAATAATTTTTCAAAATATATAAATGCAATTGTCTTTAACCCATTCTTAGATTTTAAAGAATCTGATATTCTTATTTTTGAGAGCTCAAGAAAATTACTGTACAATAATCAATACATTGACCCTTATACAAATTTTATACGAGAAGATTTAGAAAATAGAGGCTTAAAGGTTACAAGATATCAGTCTTCTTATGCCTATGATAGGCTTTCTAAAAGAAATTTTAAAATCAAACATTTAGATTTAGTGTTTTTTATTTCTTCATTATTTAAGAATTTATCTCAACAAAAATTTTCTAATAGTGAAATAGATAAGATTAATGATCTTGAGAGTTGGCTTTACAACGAATTCTCAATAAGTTTTGATTTAAGATCAATCATAAATACTGAACTAAGTCAATTTAGGATTAACTCATTTCTTTACCGATTATTATTAAGAATAAAAAAACCGAAAGAAATATTTTTAGTTAATTTTTGTGATAAATCATCTTTAATTGATTGTGCAAAAAAAAATAACATCAATGTTGTGGATATTCAACATGGTATAATTTCTTCTGAGGACATTATATATCATTATCCAAATGTTAAAAAAGGAAGTCTTCGTTATTTTCCAAATAAATTTTACACATGGTCAAAAATTTGGACAAAAACTTGCAAGATTCCTTTAGAAACGAAGGATATAATTATTTATAGTAATAAGTTTTTACTTAAACAAAACATTAAATTTAAAAATCTAAAAAAAATTGATAATCAAATAGTAATTTTATCACAGCCTGGATTAACAAACCAAATTGCAGAATGTATTTTGAAGAATATCTCTATGTTTAGTATGTTAAATATAGTTTATAAATTGCATCCAAATGAGTATTTACAAAAAGATAAATATAAAAGTTTATTGGAAATTGAAAAAAAAGAAAATGTACATTTCGCAAGTAAAAATATAGATCTTCATGAATTATTAGCTAAATCAGTTTTAGTAATAGGAGTGTATTCAACAGCTCTTATTGAAGCAGCTTCCTTTGACTGTAAAGTTGTATTATTAGATTTACCTGGAGTTGAAATGATGAGACCTTTCCTAAACAACACCAATATTATTATGTTTAAAACTAAAGTAACATAGCAGTTCAATAAATTGCAAATACATGAATACACAAACTATCGGATTCAATAAAATCAAATGCACTAATACTAGATTTAGAATATTTCTAAATTATGTTATGCTTTTTATGTTAGCTGCTCAATCGAGTGTGCCATTTTTTATTGGTGATGAATACTTAATTGCATTCTTTTTTCTTTCTTTGATTGTATATTTGAGTAAACCCATAATTATTGATAAGTTCATTTTTAATTATATTGCCATTTTCTTTATAATTTTAATAGCACAGGCGATATTCTTCTGGGTTTTTGAATTTAACACTATTTCTGGATATCTATTACGTATTGGATATGCATATCTCACAATAAAAGTAATTGGCAATAAGTTTGATGATTATTATATAAATATTATTTATTTTTTTGCGATTTTAAGTTTAGTTATTTATATTCCAAATTTAATCTCAAATGGTGCTTTAAATGATATACTTCTCAAAATTTCCAAATTGTTCCAACCATACCAATTACATGATCCCGGTAGACAACATATATTAATCTATACCTTTGGACAGAATTATCTTGATAATGATGGTAGCGTTTTTAATATTACATTTAGAAACTCTGGTCCTTTTTGGGAGCCAGGTGGATTTGGGGTTTTTTTAATTTTAGCGATTATATTTGAAACTATTAAGAGTCAAAAAATTATTACAAAAAAGAACATCATTTTTTCTATTGCAACTTTGACAACACTGTCAACGGGTTCTTTTATTGCGTTCTTTTTTTTAGTAATTTTTTATTTTCTAACCTACCACACACCAAAAAGAATATTTATAATAATACTTTTTTTTATTGGTTCAACATTTATTTTTCTAAATTCCCCATTTTTAGTTGATAAATTTAATAATCAATTTTATGCAAGTCAGAAATCATTAGCTTATGCTCCAAGAAATAGATTTGTGAGCGGAAAATTAGATTTGATTGACTTTCTTAATAACCCTATCTTCGGCACTAGTCGATATGAGCAATTTAGATTCAAATATAAGGAATCAAAATTTGAAACGATAGTCAATCACAGAAATAATGGAACTACTAATTTATTAGTTGAATTTGGAATCTTTGGGTTTTTTACTTTTTTTTATTTTATGTTTAAATCATTTAAAATTTTTTGCTCAGTCAATAAGTTTAAGAAATCTTTTTCAATTTATGTGATATTCATTATTCTGATTTTAGGATTCTCACAGATGATTTTTATTAAACCTTTTTTTATTGGATTAAGTTTTTTGTTTCTTTCAAATGGATATAAAAGCAAGATAATGGAGAAAAGCATTAGAAAAAATTCATAAATAAAAAATTTACAATATGATATTTGGACGATATTTATATTTGGCTAAGTTCCTTTTAATAAAAATATTTTCAAATTTTTTTATGAAATGGAAATTGCTCTTATTTGGAATTACGGGCGCAAAGCACTCCAATTTTTATGGACAAACATACATATATAAAGCCAATAATTCTTTTATAAAACTTGGCAATAGATTAACTTTCAGATCATATCCAAACTCTAACCTTATAGGAATAAATAGGAATTGTTCTCTTTCAACTTTAAGATTTAATTCACAAATAGTCATTGGAGATTATTGTGGTTTAAGTGGAACGGTTATTGGCGCATTTACAAAAATTGAATTAGGGAAAGGTGTTATGTGTGGTGCGAATACTCTAATAACCGATTCTGATTGGCATATTGATGATCCTAGATCTGGAGTATGTAAACCTATAACAATTGAAGACAATGTTTGGTTAGGTGAAGGAGTTAAGGTTCTTAAAGGAGTTACTATAGGTAAAAACAGTGTAATTGGAGCTGGAAGTATAGTTACTAAAAGTATTCCTGCCAATGTTATAGCCGCAGGCAATCCATGTAGGATCATTAAGCAACATATTGTTTTTTAAGTCTTTTTATGAGAATAAATGTTATCATCATAGGGACTGACATCTCAAACTCATTTGAGGCTGGTTCGTTAAGAGTTCGTAATTTATTTGATACAATTTTAGATAACCCTAAATATTCTGTTATCAATATCATTGAAGAGGTGCATTTAACTTCAGAAAATGATAATCTTCAATATGTGAAAATTTCGGGTTGGTTTCGACTTTTTTCAATAGTATCTCTATTTTTAAGATTAAAAAAAGAATCTTCTAATACGATTTTATATAATTATAATTCGATTAGTTTTTTGTTTGGTGATTATATTTTTATTGCAAAAATTCTGAGAATACCTATCGTATTTGATGTGGTAGAAAATATTCATGTTAATGTTGAATATACAAGATTACTGAGTTTAATTAAAATTCATTTAAATAGATTCTCTGAAAAAGTTATTTATTGGTATGCTAGTGGTTGTATTACAATCTCAAACAATTTATTTAAAATGTTTATTGAATTTTCAAAATACCGTTGTCCGATTGTTCATTTGCCAATTTCTGTGTTGATGAGGGAATGGGAATATACATTTTCAAAAGATAATTCAGAATTAATAATTTTTTATGGAGGGTCATTTGGACCAAAAGATGGCCTTGAATATTTGATTAAAGCATTTGATAGGGTGGCTTATGAATTTCCCTCATGTGTACTTCATTTATCTGGAAAAGGAGCTACTAGGCATATGATAAAAATAAAAGATTTTCTCAAAAATATCACAAATAAAGATAGAATTAAAATGCTTGGGTCATTAGAAAGGTGTGAATATGTTAAGAATGTGGTTTCTGCTGATGTTGTTTGTGTTACAAGAACAAACTCTAAGTTTGCAAATTATGGTTTCCCATTTAAACTTGGTGAATATTTAGCTGCTGGAAAAGCTATCATAGTATCCGATATAAGCGATGTCTCAACTTATTTAGAAAATGAAATTGATGCGTTTATCATTGAACCTGAGTCTGTAGATGCAATAGAATTTGCACTTCGAAAACTATTAAAAAATGAAAAGCTTAGGTTAGAATTGGGAAAGAATGCTAAAATTAAGGCATTGAAGTATTTTGACAGTAAAAAAGTAGGATTAAATTTTGAATTGTTTCTTAATAAAATTTTACATTAGTTCTATTTTTTGAACTGAATAAATGGATATTACAAACTATGTGCGGAATAACAGGATTTTTCCATTTTGACAATCAACGGTCAGTTGACAGTCTAAAGCTAAAAGCAATGACAAACATTATTCGTCATCGAGGACCTGATGGCGAAGGTTTTTTTATTAATAAAAACATAGGTCTTGGTCATCGAAGGCTTTCTATTATTGACTTAGCAACTGGCGATCAGCCAATGTTTAATGATGATAAAAGCATTGCCTTAGTATTAAATGGCGAAATTTATAATTACATAGAGCTTAGGGATGAATTAATAAAATTAGGACATTCCTTTAGAACCACTTCCGATACTGAGGTTATAATACGAGCATATCAAGAATGGGGTGTTGCGTGCCAAAATAAGTTTAATGGAATGTGGGCATTTGCCTTATGGGATGAAAAACAACAACAGTTATTTCTATCTCGCGATAGAATTGGAGAAAAACCATTAAATTATGCAGTGGTTGATAATACTTTAGTGTTTTCATCAGAAATAAAATCACTTTTTGCCTATGGTGTTCCTAAAGAAATCAGACCAGAATTGATTGAAATTTACCTTGTTCTTACTAATATTCCTGGGCCAGATACTTTCTATAAAAATATCTTTAAATTAAAACCAGGGCATTATATTTTAGCAAATTCAAACGGAATTAATGATTTTAAATATTGGGATTTGCCAGAGATAGACGAGAATAATATGTTCAAAAATAAATCAGCTATTTATGAAGAATTTGCCTATTTATTTGAAGATTCAGTTAAAATCAGAATGCGAGCCGATGTGCCTTATGGCGCTTTCTTAAGCGGTGGCTTAGATTCTTCAAGTATTGTAGCTTTAATGTCAAAAAATTCTCCTCATCCCGTTGAAACGTTTACCATTGGTTTTCCACAAAAAGATTTTGATGAATCGCATTTAGCACAATTGGTTGCCACTAAATTTAAAACCAATCATCATTTAGGTACGGTTCAGCCCGATTCATTAGAAGCGGCCATCAAGCGGTCTGTTTTTCATTTTGATGAACCCTTTGGCGACAGTTCAGCCATACCGACTTTTCAAGTATCTCAATTTGCTGTTAAAAAGGTTAAGATGGTATTAACTGGAGATGGTGGCGATGAAGTTCTGTCTGGTTATAATTCTTATGTAGGTGTTAAATTAAGTGAAATTATTAATAAATTTCCATTGGCTCTTCAAAATGCCTCTTCAATAAGTGCCGGGTTTTTGGCTAAAAGATTTAAAGGTGGTTTAAGATACAAACTTAATCGAGTTGAAAGCGTAATTGAAACTGCTTCAATGCCGTTTGCAAAAAGAGTCGCCAATAAAACCGCTTATGTGCCATTGCCATTGATAAAGAACCTTACCACACCTTTAAACAATTTGATTAGTATTGAAGATTATCTAAGCGACATCGTAAGCAAAATCCCTTATCAAGATAATTTTTACCGCTTAATGTATATGAATTTTAAATACGATTTGCCCGATGATTATTTGGTTAAAGTAGATCGTATGAGTATGGCAAATTCATTGGAAACACGTGCACCGTTCTTAGATTACCGTTTAATTGAGTTTATGGCTAAGGTTGATAAAAATGTAAAATTGCAAGGCTGGGAACGAAAAAGTGTCTTAAGAAAAACAGTTGGAATGCGGCTTCCTCAAGAACTCCTGAAAGCACCAAAACGTGGCTTTGGAGTGCCGCTTAGAGAGTGGTTTAGGGGCGATGACAACTCAAATCTTTTAAAGTTTGGGAATATTAAAGATTTATTAAATGCCGACACATTGCAAATGATTATTGCTGAAAACAATTCTAGAATAAGAGATAATGGTAACATTATTTGGACAGTGATGATGTTGGATAAAATGATTGAAGAAAAATGAGGGTGTTATTTGTAAGTAGTGGAAACAATAAAGAGGGCATTAGCCCTATAGTTAAGCGACAAGGCGAATCTTTAATTAAAGAAGGAATAGAACTTCAATATTTTACCATTAAGGGGAAGGGTATTAGAGGTTATTTGTCAAATTTTTCAGGCCTAAAGCGTTTAATTACACAATTTCAGCCAAATATAATACATTCTCATTATTCTTCATCAGCGATCTTAGCAACAATTACTAAAGCTAAACCCATGGTAGTTTCACTTATGGGAAGTGATGTTAAAGAAAAAAAATGGTATAAAATAGTGTTATGGTTTTTTTATAAGTTTTTTTGGAGCGCAATCATTGTGAAGTCGCAGGATTTGAAATCAACTTTGGGTTTTAAGCATTTACAAGTCATTCCCAATGGTGTTAATACAAAGTTTTTTTATTCTATTTCTAAATTAGAAGCCCAAAATAAACTTAACTGGGATAAAAGCAAAACTCATATTCTTTTCGCCGCAAATCCAAAAAGGCCAGAAAAGAATTACTTGCTGGCCTCTGCAGCTTTCAAAATATTAAATGACACTAATATTATTATTCAAACGCTTACAGATGTTCCATCAGATGAAATCCAATACTTAATGAATGCATCTGATATAATTCTATTAACATCCTTATATGAAGGCTCTCCAAATGTTATTAAAGAAGCTATGGCATGCAACATACCAATTGTTTCGACAGATGTTGGTGATATAAAATGGGTTATTGGAGAAACCGAAGGTTGTTATTTAACTTCGTTTGATGCGAAAGATGTATCTGAAAAAATTGAACTTGCTATAAAATTTTCGAAAGAAAAAGGAAAGACAAATGGAAGAGAAAGAATTTTGGCGTTGGGTTTAGACTCTGAAACTATTGCAAAAAGAATTGTTGAAGCCTATCATGGAGTCTTAATAAAATAGTCTAATGTGCGGAATATAAGGGAATAATCAATAAAACAAAACAATCAGTTCAGAAGGCTAACACAGCACCTTTGTGTAAAAGCTTCGTGTAACTTTGTATCATAGCTGTTTCACAAAACCCACAAAGAACCACAAAACCCACAAAGAATTAAAGTCAAATAAACAGAGAATAAATTATTAAAACCTTAGTGCAGCTTTGTGTAAAGCTTCGTGTAACTTTGTGTCATTGCTGTTTCACAAAACTCACAAAGAACCACAAAATCCACAAAGAATTATGACTGAAATGACTGAAAACGAATTATCAAATATTATTATTGGATGTGCCATTGAGGTTCACAAGCATTTAGGGCCGGGTTTATTAGAATCTGCCTATCAGGAATGTTTGTTTTATGAACTTACCACTAAGGGACTTACAGTAATAAAAGAGAAGCCGATGCCAATTATCTACAAAGATGTAAAACTTGATCACGGATATCGAATTGATTTACTCGTAAATAATAAAGTGGTTATAGAAATTAAAACGGTAGAAGCATTTACAGACGTTCATACGGCGCAAGTCTTGACGTATTTAAAATTAGGCAATTATAAACTTGGCTTATTACTTAATTTTTATGTTTCAACCCTTAAAACAGGCATAAAACGAGTAATTAATTAAATTATAGCACCAAAAAACGCAAAATTAAACTTAACAAACTTAACCAAATGCTCAAAAGAAATCAAGAAATGGATATATTTGGAGTTGTGGTTTAGAGAATTTATTGATTGAATATTATTTGTAAAAAAAGTCTATTTAACTATTCTAGATTCAACAAATTAATTGAATGAGGTAAAAAAAGTTAATTTTTACAATAGAAGATGTCAAAACAATTTCAATAGTAACAAAATAGATGGATATTATTTTAAGCAATAAATTAGGTTTTTTAAATTTAGAAAGTTTGTTTATTACAAGATTAAAAGTCCCAATAGTTTTTGATGCAAAACCAATAGATTATTTCCAGTAAGTAACTTACAAATTATTAATAAAAATGAATAAAAAACGGTTTTTATTTTTTGTTGTTCACCCCTCAAAATACCATGTATTTCGACATACAATTAATATTTTAAAAAGCAAAGGGCATCAAGTAGATATTTTA
>Ga0210012_1004209_pt1 | contig 11413 bp, 6 predicted proteins | sample CryGeymeta201504_FD_183974 | JGI IMG/M metagenome (GOLD analysis project Ga0210012, IMG submission 183974) | Groundwater microbial communities from Crystal Geyser aquifers in Utah, USA - Crystal Geyser metaG 2015-04 (SPAdes) (version 2) | ecosystem: Environmental > Aquatic > Deep subsurface >... | reverse complement strand
TTGATTTTGTGTTTTGATGCCTAATTGAGAACATACCAAATCCAAATCTGGACGATAACCGGCACGAATAAAAGGCAAACGCATGTGCAGACTATCCATTGAGTTTGGTTCAACTTCGGAAAGTGGTTTGTGTAGATAACGCTGATAAACAACATCTGAAACCTTACGAAAAACAGGTGCAGCTACTTCTGATGCGTAACGTTTATCTGTCTTTGGGTCATCAATAACGACAATACACGAATATTTTGGATTATCAGCAGGAAAATATCCAGCAAAAGAAGTATAATGGTCTTCGGTATATTCTCCATTTCTTACCTTTTCGGCTGTTCCTGTTTTTCCTGCAATTTGATAGGTTTTTGTATCAATTTTTTTAGCTGTTCCGTTTTCTACTGCGCCACGCAACATGGTCTGTAAAATCTTGACCGTTTTTTCTGAAATAGTTTGGTTATTCAAAATTTTAGCTTCAAAACTGGTTAGTGTTTTTCCTGCTTGGCGTGTCTGACTGACAATAATTGGCTCAACCATCACTCCATTATTTGCCACTGTATTATAAAAAGAAAGCGTTTGAAGAGGAGATAATTTGAGTTCGTAACCAATAGACATCCAAGGAAGTGTACTTCCACTCCACGAAGAATCAGAAGGTGATTTTATATAAGGTTGTGCCTCTCCAGCCATTTGAAAACCTAACGGACGACTAAGACCAAATTTTTTGAGATACTCAACATATTTCTCAGGATTTTTACGGAAATATTTCCAAATCAAAAGCGACATGCCAACATTCGATGATTTTTCAAAAACCTCTTGTACACTCAATTTTCCAAGTGCAGAAACATCACGCATAATGGCATCATCGTAATATTTATGAACGCCATCACCTGTCTGAACGCTATCGCCTAGTTTGACATGAGCTTCTTCATTTTCGAAAAGAGCAGCCATAGACATTAATTTAAACGTCGAACCCGGTTCGGCAAGTCCCATATCTCCGACAGCATAATTATTGTTTTCTACATACGAGCCGTTTGAATTTATTCCTAAATTGACAAGGGCTTTTATATGTCCTGTTGCTACTTCCATCAAGATAATTGAACCATAATCAGCTTTATATTGGTGAAGTGCATTTTGTAGAATTTGATGAACAGTATCTTGTAAATTTATATCCATCGTAGTTTGAATATCAATTCCTGGTTTGGGTCTAACTTGCGACATATCATCGACAGGTTTCCAAAAACCACCTGCAATAAGTTCGTATAATGCTTCTCCTGCAACGCCTTGTAATTCACTATTAAAACTATATTCCAAACCTCTACCATTCAGAGATTGAGTTGTATCCTCATCATTTACAAAACCAATAGTACGCCTTGCAAGTTCTCCAAAAGGCAGAAAGCGTCTGTCAGTTTGTTCATAAATAACGCCTCCTTTGTTCCTTCCTTCTCTAAAAATAGGAAATTGAGATAGTTTTTTATAGTTCTCGTGGTCAATGAGTTGTTTGCTAAGAATATGATATTTTCGTTTGTTTTTACGGTCTTCTCTCAAAAGATTCACATAATAACTAGGTTCTTGTTCTTTGAAAAACTTAGATAAAAGAATTCCTAAAGAATCAATTCCAGCCTCAAAAATAGAACTATCGGCTACTGTTGGGTCAATAGCGACACGATAAAAAGGCAAAGAAGTAGCCAAAAGACTGCCATCATCTGCCAAAATACTTCCTCTAGTCGGTTGTACATCACGCATTTCTACGCCTCTAGCTTTACTGCTCCATTTTTCGCCTTCTACAATCTGAATGTTCATCATTTTATAAACAATGACCAAAGCAACAAAAGTCACTATCAAAAAGGCTATTCGGACACGAGCGAGTATATATTTTCTTATTCCTGTTTTTTCTGCCATATTTTAACCAAGTTAGAATTTAGAAGTTAGAATTTAGAATTGTTTATTCAGAAATTCTTACTAATGGTTTTTCCCTTTCTTTTAAGCCCAACCGTTCGGCTTTTTTTGCTACTATTTGTCTTCTGCTATCATAGACATAACGAGTTTGGAGCGCATGATAATCAATTTGATATTCTTCTACTTCTTGACGAAGCTGTGTAACTTCTCGTACAACTCGTTCGGTATAATGACGATTTGCAATATAGATAATTCCGAAAAAAGAAACATATAAAACGTAAGGCATAATTCGGAATAAAAAACCTTGGTCGATGGTAAAATCCCATTCAGCTAGATTTCTCCAAAAGCCTCTTTTTGTAGGAATTTTGATTTCTTTTTCTTCCTCAACGTGTTTGAATGTATTTTGAATTTTTGCCATGTTATATACAAATTTAGATTTTAGAAGTCAGAAGGAATACAAAATATAACTTCAAAAATAAAAAATACTGTAACTGATTAGCGAGTGATTTATACGATGAAATTAGGATAATACAACTTCAATACAAATATATTTTGAAATTGTATTTTGGTTTACTTCTAAATTCTTATTTCTGAATTCTAAATTTATTTTTTCCCACATCCCTCAAACATTTGATTATCATACAGAAAAAAAGTGTGATAACTATAGTCTTTATCCGACATTCCGTCCGAACAGCCACAATCTACTGCTTTTTTGGCTATTAATTGAGCTGGTTTTCCGTCTTGGTCTTCTAAAAAGTAAGTCATAAAATATTCTATTGGTCTGCTTTCTGCGCCAAGAGGTTCTACATACTTGAAAGTTATAGAATCTAATCCATATTTGGAAAACAAAATTCCACTTTTACGAACTTCGGCACTCCAAAAAGGTTCAGTTCCAAAACTTTTGAATAAGACTTCATCTGTTCCTATTTTAATAGGTTCTTTTTTTACATTTATTTTCTCTGCTTGAGTTGTCTCTGTATTTGTAGAAACAGAATCATCTGTACTTGCGTGGCTCTTTGAAGGCGAATCACAAGCAAAACAGATAAATAATATAAATATAGGAATAATAAATTTCATAGTTTTTGAATAAATGAGAATACTAGGGTAAACGCACGAAACTTTTTATACTGCTTTCAGTATGTTTAAACACACTTTAACTATCAGAGTAAATTCAATTTGCAAAGTTAAAAACTAGCTTGATTTGCTTTAAACGAGTACATTTTTTTTTCGTGCGTTTACCCTATGAGAATACTTTTTTGAACCACAGAGTTAAGAGAGTTTAAAGAGAATTTCAAATGAAATTAACTGGTAACTGATTACTGTTCACTAATAACTGTTAAAAGCCTAATGCTTGTTGAAATTCGGCTACTCTTCGGTCTTTTTCTTCGTTTCGAATTGTATCTAATTTTTGTTCGATTTCTAATTCTAATTTTAGCTCTTCTTCAAACGCATTTTTCAGAACTGTAAGCGACTGATAGGCATCTTTACGAGTTTGAACAAATGAATTTGTTTTGGCTTGATAGACTAAATACTCAATTCCTTTTTTCTGAGTTTCTTTAGGTTGATTGATAAGATATTGCGTAAAATGATTTAAGAAATAACTCATTTCTGAACCTGAAATTCTATTCAAATTTTTCTCAAACCAATCGTATTTATTTTCAATCCCATAAACAGAATAATACTCTCCCAACGCATAAACGACATGACGCTCTTCGATATCTTCAAAAGGCTCAACTTTGTCTAAAGCTTCTGCACCATAAACATTTATAAGCGAGTAAATCGTATTACTGATTACAAAATAAGAAGAATCTTTTAGCGTTTGTTCCCACAATTTTGGAAAAGGACCATACTGTGAAATAATATCAATGGCAGACGCACGAGTTAGATTATCTGTATCATTAAGAGCCATTTCTTTGAGCAAAGTTACGATTTCTGTAATCTTTTTCTCAGTATTTTCGCCTTCTGGGTTTTCCAAGTTTGCAAGATTATATTCTCCTAGCGAGCGAATAGCCTGTGTTCTGTACGGCGCAAATTTATCAGTTGTCGCTACTTCCATTAATAAATTAAAGGTAGTGTCATTTTCTACTGAACCAGCCAAATTATACAAAGCTGCTATTTTTTGACTATAATTTTCATAATTTTTTGCTTGTAAACGCCATTCTGCTGCTGTTTTTTCGTCTTGATTTTTTTGAGCCAAAAGATAACCAGAAGGGTCAAAGACTACCAATTCAGGCTTTGCTTCTGTCTTAAATTCAAAAATCTGTTCATCTTTATCTAGCGTAACTTTATGTCGTGTAGCTTTTCCATTTTCCCAAATATCTACCTCTAAAAGCAGACGATAAATAGGAGAATAACGCAAATCTTGCGTTTGAGTAATGGTCATTTTGAGCGTTCCATTTTCATAGTTTTGGTCAATATTTAGTTCTGGGTGTCCTGCTTCCATAAACCATTGATTAAAGAACCACTTTAAATCCTGTCCTGTAACTTCTTCTGCAATCAATCTCAAATTATCTAATTCTACGGCTTTAAAAGCATTTGCTTTTACATACTTTTGAAGTGTAATTTTGAAGGCTTCATCGCCAATATGATAACGCAACATATTCAAAACTACTGCACCTTTTGCGTAGGAATGAGAATCAAACATATCGTCTTCGCTTGTATAAAAATAACGAATAATGGGTTCTCTTTTGGCTTGAGATTCTCTCAAATAGCTCATTTTTTCGTTTGCTATATTTGCATCAGCTTCTTTTTTTCCTTGACTATGTTCTAACCAAAGGTACTCGCCATAATCTGCAAATGACTCATTCAAAGAAAGATTTGCCCAAGATTCGGCAGTCATTAAATCTCCAAACCATTGATGAAAAAGTTCGTGAGAAATAATTCCCTCCCAGTCGTGGTCTTGAACCGAACGTTTATCCACTAAAAGTCCTTCCATAAAAACAGATGCACTCGTGTTTTCCATTGCTCCCGAAGTATAATCACGAACAATAATCTGTGCGTATTTTTCCCAAGGATAAGGATAATCTAAGTAATTAGAATAAAACTCAATCATTTCAGGCGTTTTGCCAAAAACATCTTTTGCATACGGTGCGTGCCACTTTTCGGTATAATAATACAAAGGAACATTTTTCCATTTGTCTTCAATAATAGCAAATTCTCCTACGGCAACCATTGTCAGGTAAGGCGCATGAGGTTTTTCCATTTTCCAATAATCGGTACGTGTTCCGTCTTGATTTTTTTGAGAAGAAACAAGTCTTCCATTCGAAAGCGTTTGAAAAGAATCGTTTACTGTAATAAAAACTTCTTGTGTTCCTCTAAAATTTGGAGCTTCAAAAGTTGGAAACCACATGGAATTATTTGAGGTTTCGCCTTGTGTCCAAATTTGTCTTGTTTTTCCTTTTGTTTTTCCTTCTGGATTGATAAAGAAAAAACCTTCTTCTTCAATATTTGAAAGTACACTATTTGTCCAAATTGCTTCGTTTGGTTTGGCGATATAATTTATTTCTACCGTTATTTTTTCTTCTCTTGTATATTCTCTATCCAAACGAACAGTCAGCCATTTTCCATCATAATCCCAACGCAAAGGCTTTGTAACATCGTTTTTCGAACTTCCTGCTAGTAGTTTTATGGATTCGATAGCTAATCCTTTTGCATCTAAATCAATTTTGTTTTGGTCATAAAAATAAGGCTGAACGGTCAGAGTAGCCGTCGAATAAACCCATTGTCTTTCCCAATCAGGTTTTAAGTCTAATTTTGTATGGATTAAATCAAATTCTTTTGTTTGGGAGGCGTGATAACTTCCTTTTTTTGGTTTCCAAATTGGTTCTGGAATTTCTTTTTTAAATTGATTTTCAGATTCTTCTATCGGAACAAGAAATTCATTAACTGTATTTGTTGAATCTTTTTTTGTGGTGGTATCCCCTGTTTGTTGTGTAGGCTTACAAGAAGATACAAAAAGTGAGGTAGAAACTAAAAAAAGAACTGCAAAAAGTGTAGGCACAAACTGAACAGACAAAAAGGAAGAGAAACGTAGCGATTTATTCATACTGAAAGGAGATTTTTGTAAAATTTTATACAACTTACAAAAAAACTCAAATTTAATGAATAAAAAAAGGGAATTTTTTGGATTTATGTTTAATTATCTGATAACAAAATTGATAATCTATTTTGTAAATCACTATCTAGGTTGGATAAATCTTGATTTAGTAAAATTGATTTGAGTTCTTTTGTAAGAATAAATTTTTCATTTTCTAACCCATTTTTGATAGCTTGTTTTGACCAAAAATCTTTTCTCCTACTCAAATTATTTGTTTTGCTATTTCATTCTAAAGCAATTTTAGGATTTGTATTTTCTTTAAATTCAGTTTGTAAGGTTTGTATAAAGGTGTTCATCTTAAAAAAAGTAGTATTTTTGTGATAATAAAGAGAATGTTTTTGACCTCTACCGAATAGAAAATCAATTATTGACCTTTTTAAATAAAAACTATAATGAAATTAATTAAAGATTTGGTCCTTCCGACAATTTAGCGATAATTTCCTAATTTAGCGTTCCTATGGATACTAACACAATAGCAATTTTATTAGGTTTTTCAGATTTTTCAGTAACAAAAATAGAGTCTTCTCCACTTCGCTTGACTATTTATGGAGAAAGTAATTTAGCAGATTCTATCTGTCCTAATTGCTTGAAAAAGTGCAATAAAGTGACTTCTACTTCGGAACGTATTGTTCGTGACCGAAATATTTTAGACAAAGAGGTTTATTTACACTTAACCTCTCGTCAATTTTATTGTCAAGATTGTACTCGTTACTTTCAAGAAGTTTTTAGTTTTGTTTCTAAGCAAAAAAATCAAACTCATCGTTTGGAAAAATATCTTTATTTGTGTTTGAAAGATAGCAGCTTCAAAGAAGTAGCTATCCGAGAAAATATACTTTGGGATGTTTTAGAATATCGTGATAAAGAGTATTTAAAAGCCTATTTTTTATCTAAAGGGGAGGTCTTTTGTAATGGCGTAGAAGTATTTTCTTGTGATATGTGGGAGGGATTTTCAAATACAGCCAAGGAAGTATTTCCCAATGCTGATGTAGTCATAGATCGCTTTCATTTTTTTCAGCATTGTAATAAAGTGCTAGATAGCATTCGTAAAGAGTTACGACGAAAAGATGATAAAAACGTACATTTCAAGCAAATAAAATGGCTTTTATACAAGGCTTGGAAAGACCTTACTCATAAAGAAAGACGAGCTTTACTTAAAGCATTTAGGTTTAGTTCAACGCTTAGACGAGTTTATTTTATGAAAGTAGAATTACAAAATATATTTAATACTGATTTGAGTAAACAAGAAGCTAAAAAACTACTAGACCAATGGATAGAAGAAGCTCAAAAAATAAATCATAAGGCGCTAAATAGATTTATAAATACGTTTAATTCTTGGAAAAATGATATTATTAATTTCTTTAAAGATAGATGTTCTAACGGAATAGTAGAGGGAATTAATAATAAAATTAAGACCCTCAAAAGGAGTGGGTATGGGTTTAGAAACTTTCAAAATTTTAGATTGAGAATTATAGTCAAATTCATATAATCGCTAAAAAGTCGGAAGAGCCAATAAATGAGATATTATCAATTTTATGCTGCCGTTAAAAAAGCATTTTTTGCTGCCAAAAATCAAGACTTAGAATTTACTTTTTCTATTATAAATCCCAACTCAAAAGAAAAAGGGTTGGATGATTTGGGAAAAAATCATTCTACTTTTGAGATTCAAAAACAACTCAGAAACACAAAAACACACAATAATTTATTCTATCATTTTAGATTAGATAGTAAAAAAGATACAAAATCTGCTCTCTATGCCCTCCAAAAAGCATTTTTAGCCAGTCAAAGAGGAGTAGAAAAAAATGAACAAATTAAAATCAAAGGTTTTTTAGGAAACCAACTTGTAGAAAATCATTCGTTTGTAAAGTCGTTAAAAAACAACCAATTTACTTATTTGCAAGCTCCAACTGGAATAGGAAAATCTTATTTTGTAAAACATCATTTAACCCAATTTTTAAATAAAAAAGACTACGTCGTTCTATATGCTGCACCTAGAAATGCTATCGCAAAACAACAGGCAATAGAACAAAAAAACGGAATAACTAAAATCGTTTATGTAGCAGACACAGCTACAAAAGCCATTGAACGACTAAAAGCAGAAAAACACGATATTATTTATACTAATTTTGATAAATTACCTGATGCCTATCACGTACTTTCCACTTTTTACAATAAAAAAATTGTCATTGTCATCGATGAAGCACATTTGATAACAAGTGATAGTATTTTTAGACCCAAAGTAATTGGAAAGGTAGTGGAAACACTTCTTAAAAATCCTACCAATTTACTCATGAGTGCTACGCCTACACAGCTTTATTTGAAAGATGCCACTATCAAAAAATTTGAAGTCGTCGCTGAAGATAAAAAAGAATATGCCTTGCCTTCGCTTGTTTTTTGTACAGATAAAAAAATGACTTCTTTTGCTTTTGAAAAGTGTCAGAGCATAGTAAAAAATAACGAAAGAGCCATTATTCATCTCAATTCTATCGAACAGGCTCGTACATTACAAAGCCTTTTGAAGAAAGAAAAAATAGGCGTGCATTTCTTGGCTTCGACAGGACTGACACCTACTGAAAAAGAAAATTTTGATAGCATTCAACGACAAGCTACTTTTCATTGGAAAGACGATATACAAATTATTATCACTACTTCAGTGCTAGAAACAGGCTTTAATATCGAAACAGATAGAAAAACGACAGCTATCTATTTCAATAAAACACAAGGAGGATTTGATAATATAGCCTACCGTCAGTTTATTGCTAGGATGAGAAATTATGATAAAATAGAAGTGGAAAATATAATTGTAACCCAAAATTACAGTCATTTTCTGCCGTCTGAATCACTTGTATTGGAATATGATTATCAAAAAACAATTAATCGTGCTGCAAAAGATCAAATCTCGCACAATGAACTCTACCAAGAGTATGGCAATGAGTATGATGGAGAGTTCCACGAATATGAACTAAACGCACTCAGAACTGATGCCTCTAAATACCTTTATTTTGATGATAAAAAGGAGTGTTTTGAAATAAACTATCAACAAATTTTTGCAGAATATACACACCATGCAACCAAACAAGGAAGTCCTTATTTTGAAAATCCAAAAGAGATTTTATTTTATGAACAAAAAATCAATGAAGGTGTGAGCCAGTACGAACAATTCCAAAAAGCAGAGCGAGACAGAGCAGAGCAGGAAGTTGTCCATCTCTTTGTAAATGATTTTGAAAAACTCGTGGTTTCGGTAGAAAAATACACGCAAGATGTAAAACTAAAAGCAAAACTAAATTTAAGTTCGTTAGAAGAACCTATTTTGCTAACTCCTTTGCAGCTCATTGTAGCCGAAGTACTTTTAAAACACTATTTACATTTACTCAAAACGAGTAATTCGAAAGGAATTACAGATATCCCTACTTTAAAATCGATTTTAGTAGATACCGAAAACTTGACGTTACGTAAAACAAATGACCTGCGAAAACGAAAAATGAAATTTATTTCCTATTGGCTACTACTGCGAAAAGCGAAAAAACAGCGTTTAGGAGTTTCTGAATCTCTACAAGTACAAGAATACAAACGAGTAATTGGCATCATGGAGGAGCTAAAAGACCAAGTTCTGTCTGCCGAGCAAATTGTAGAAGCAGTCAATCGTTTTCAGCATCAAAAAAAGAGGTATTCTAAAAAGAAATGTTTTGAAGTATTACAATTACTTTACACGATAGAACGAACAGCAAAAGTAAAGGACGGAAAGAAAACGTATTATTACACTTTTGTTAGCGTAAAAGACTGGGAAACAGAACTTTATAACCTTCTAGGAGAAGAATATACAGCCACTAGAACGCCCTAAAAGGACATCAATTAGCCTAAATTTACTATTACAATACAACCTAAATTCATATCCATAGAAACAAAAAAAAAGAACAAATACATACCGATTTTATAAAGTAGAAAAAATAAAACTACTCTTAATTTCAAAAATACCGTTTTGGAAATGCTTTGAGGTGGGTTTGTGTAAAATAGAAACGTATAGACTTAAAAGTTTAATTACGTAAATGTGTTTTTATGTTTTAATAAATTTTGATTAGACTTTTTTGAAAATAGCTAAATCGTAATAACACAACTGAATAATTAATATTTCAACAATTAAATAAAAACGTAATAACACAATTCTACTTGTAAGTTGTTGTGATTGATAATTATTTTTCTATTTTTAAGAAAATAGGGAACACATTAATTCACACAAAAGCATAAATATATAATTGCGTTTTTGTGTTTAAATTAAATAAAGCCAATAATTCAAAAATATAGTTGAGAGCTTAGAATTACATTCTGTTGAACTCAACAAGTTGTAATTTTTCACAACATACAAACACAATTATTTATTTGTGTTTAATCAATCCCTAGTTTTTTAGAAATAGAAAACCATTTTGTTGAACTCAACAAAATGGTTTAATTATCATTTTCGTGGCTTTACGAAAATGATAATTTTTATAACACACAAACACAATCATTTAGTTATGTTTTTATGTAAAATACTTTTATCAGTATTGAGTATCATATTGTGTCTATAAACAAAACGATAATTTTAACACAAAAACACAAATAAATAATTGTGTTTTTGTGGCAAATTAATTATCTTACAATCAATTAGAAACAGTTATTTTTATCACTCTAAAACTTAATCAGAATGAAACAATCAAATGAGCTTTTTGAGAAATTGGAAAGCATTCGCAAAGAAATTGAAAATGTAGAATATTGGTCTGCTAGAGATTTACAGAATGTTTTTGGTTACGATAAGTGGGAGAATTTTCATAAAGTTGTCAAACGAGCAGCAGTTTCTATCGAAAACACCTCTGAGAGCGTGGAATTACATTTTCTTGAGGTCAGGAAGATGTTCACTATTGGGAATGGAGCAGAAAGAGAAATGAAAGATTATGCGCTTACTCGTTATGCGTGTTACTTGGTGGCACAAAATGGCGATCCAAACAAAGAAGAAATTGCTTTTGCTCAAAGTTATTTTGCCGTTCAGACTAGAAAACAAGAGTTAATTGAGAAAAGACTAGAAGAAGCCGAACGAGTACGAAAAAGAGATAAATTGACAGTTTCTGAAAAACTACTTTCTTTGCTTGCTTTTGAACGTGGAGTTGATGGAAAAGGATTTGGGCGTATTCGTTCGAAAGGAGATGCAGCATTATTTGGAGGTAATTCTACTGGACAAATGAAAGAAAAATTGGGAGTTCCTCAAAACAGACCTTTAGCTGATTATTTAGATACTGCTCTTATTGAAGGTAAAACATTTGCTATGAGCATTACAAATATCAATATCAAAAATAAAGACTTGCAGGGAGAAAATGATATAACTGACGAACACATTACCAATAATGACGAAATTAGACAGCTTCTAATTCGTCGTGGTATTTATCCTGAAGAACTTTCTGCTGC
>Ga0210012_1004205_pt1 | contig 11419 bp, 13 predicted proteins | sample CryGeymeta201504_FD_183974 | JGI IMG/M metagenome (GOLD analysis project Ga0210012, IMG submission 183974) | Groundwater microbial communities from Crystal Geyser aquifers in Utah, USA - Crystal Geyser metaG 2015-04 (SPAdes) (version 2) | ecosystem: Environmental > Aquatic > Deep subsurface >... | reverse complement strand
AAAAGTCAGGTCACTAGCTCTCAGGAACTGCGAAAAGAGCTCTCAAATCTGGTCTAGGCTCGATCATCTCTTTAAAGCTATCGTGATATCTCGGGATCCATGGTTAATATTTCACATGCACTCAATAACCTCAAACCTTTAATGATTCGACAAACTTAGTACATAAAAAATTTTCTGCAAAGCAGTACGGGAGTCGATAGCGGGTCTAAAGAGTCTTAAACTAGGCGATATGTAGGCAGAATTTGTGACATCAGTCTCAACGAGATGACCGAGCTACTTAATGCTGCTTAGCCCTATTTTTCACTTGACCTTCGCTCTTCTTGGAGTAAGCTATTGAATCAATACGAAAGGGACATAGTAAACTAGAAATAAAAAGGGTAGAAGGTGAATATTCCTGAACTTATGTTCAAGCTCATGAATATGAAAGACAAGATCATCAAGGAATTTATGAAATCTCTGATATATAGAAAATGTTTGCTTTGGAAAGATCTCAACATCGTGAGTACGGGCTTTGTACACCATGAGAAAAAGTAAATCACCAAGCAGATTGAATAGTATATCATGCATAAAAAATATGCTCCCACTAAGCCTTTCTTTAAATTGCCAACTTTTGAAGAGCCTGGACAATGGAGCCTCAACAAAATGTAGAGTATTTATCTCTTTATTCAGTGCAGGATGCTCCTCTATCTTAATTTTTCAAATTACTAAACTAATAAATTGAGGAGAGCTATGCAACTATCCGCAACTACTCGGGGCTAACAGAAGAACAACGAAACCATGAAGACATCAGAAGAAATAAAGATCAAATCTTATCACTTAGAGGTGAGATCGAACAGGCTCATATCAGCTATCAACTACTGGAGAAAAAATATCGGGATGCGGTGAGCAAAGATGAGAAACTAGATATGGTAGAGATGAAGGAAAGACTGCAAGAGGCAACATAGGCTTTGGAAGCACGTGAACAGGAGCTAAAAAAGCTGAAATTCGAATATAGGGATTATACAATAAACATGAATGTTCAGAAGGAGAAAATAAAATAACTGGAGACTGACCTTTAAAAGATAAAGGTCGTTTAGATGAAGAAACTCAAAGAAATAGAGCTTTTACAATTCACATTGACTGAGGAGGTCAGTCGTATTGCCAAAAATATGAACAATTTCGAATCTATGTTTGAATTTGAGAGTGAAGGCAAGAAAAGCCTGGCACAAACCATCATAAACCAGAAATAAATAATCTAAAATATGGCAGGAATTTTAGGAAGACATAAGAATGAGAACCTGAGCCTGAAAACATAAATCAAAAGGCTTAACTAAGTAATAATCGAACTTGGTCTACAAATAAAACAACTGAAAGACCGAGTCAAATGATATTCTAAAATCAACCTTTATTGAGAGTTTTTCCTTCATAGTTTACAGTTTATCAAATTTAAGGATTCCATCTTTGCTATTCTATGAAATACAAGGAAATTGGAAATATGGTAACTGACCCTAGTTATTTAAATGGAAATACGCACTGAATAAGATATGTGCATAAAGTTAATTTAATCATGAAAGTCATCGCCCTTTTGGCAGTCCTCGCTCTCATCGCCTCCGTCAATACCATGGTCACCACCACCCACGAGATGTACGGTGCAGCCTCTAAATGCGTCTACGACGGCATCAAATTCGAACTGTACTAATCTCCCTATGCAGTCTTAAGCTCATCCCCGCCCTCACCAACAAGACCGCCGCTGCTGCCCTTCAGCACGACCTCAACAACCCCACCAACATGACCATGACCAGCATCGACGCCACCACCTGGGGAGAGATCAGAACCTACTTCGGAATTCCCAACCCCAACTGCACCACCGTCACCATTGGTGGAGTTGCCACTATTCCCCAGGCCGACCTCAGCTGCCTCAATGTCCTCTGGAAATACTTCGTCCCCCTTAACGGTTGCACGTGATTCATTCATTCATAATCCAATCCTCTCACTCATGTTGAATTGAATAAAAATAAATAAAATCAGGATTTCACTTATTTACTGGATGGTTTTGTTTTGATGCACTGAACCCTTCCTTTTATTTATGTATCGATCAGAAACTATTTATTGATTTTGGTTTTTGTAGAATTGAAACTACTCAGGCCTGCAAAGACAAATTGTATGTAAGTCCTGATGAAATTATAAATGAATATTAATGGTGGAACTGGTTTGTTCAAAGAGGATGATCACATTGTTGGAATAATCATTATCGAGCTAGCCTACCAGTTATAAATATAAATATCTAAAATCATTCATAGTAATCTTTGAACTCAAGAGCTTCGGTGGTCAAAGTCGCCAGGGTAATATTGGGCTCTCTCTATTTTTCGGAAGGGATTATGCTGATCAAATCTTTAGTGAAGAGTATTTTTTAATCCATTTATCTCAAGGGAAACCTTACAAAATATACAGTGAGGATACAGACCAATGAGATGGCAACAAAAGAAATGGCGATAAGAAGTTGCTGGACATTTTTTTCCTGCTCCTCAATTATTCCTTGAATTTAATTCATTACATAAGTAAGCAAAGGAACAATAAGTTCATATTACATTTTGACTACGTAAACTCATGAGTACCGATGGCTATCCACTTGTCTGTAGTTTCATTAAGTGAGGAATACAGGTAGCTATCCAGAAAGTTGATGTTGTTAGCTAGACTGTTATCTTGTTGGATGTTCGACTGACAGTAACTTTGCAACTCGGTTGTAAAAGTCTAATAATAAGCCTGCTCAACACAGAGGTCTCCCTTCAGCCAAATATCGATATGAGGGTGATCTAAGTTCTATATGAAGATGGACCTTTCAAATTATTGTGAATACTGGTGAAAACTATTGGTCAGGTTGAAGCTACCAGTCATGTTGAGAAATGGGAATAATTTTTGGAGAGTTGCCAAAGATGAACTCGGGGACATTTCTGAACCTATTTTCCAAATACCTCTGTTACTTTTGCACTTATTGATAAATATTGTGATGAAAACACCACTTACCAGGCCGATAAGGAAGAGTAAAAACAGGGGTATTGCTAAACGATAGGCTATCTTCGTGTCCCAAGATTCACTGCTCTTCTTGATTTTTTTCATGATAGGACTTTCTTATTCGTTTTCTTCAAGGTTTTTCTATTGATCTTAGTCTTCATCAAAATTGTTGCTGGGATAGTGCAAAAGGTAGTCATATAACTTTTGTGATTCCTTCATGATTTCTGTTAGTTTTCTGTCTGTGACCGAAAGGAAGATCGAATACATTTTTTGGATTGTGGCCTAGTAATTAGAAAACATGCACAGAACTGCGACAATCTAAGCCAGAAGCAAGCCAGAAAAAAGAAAAACCAAAAGAATGACAATCGTTTCTTCAGGTGGATTTTAACTTGAAAAAGCAAGAAGGTCAGGTTCAAAGGTAATTCTTTACTGATAATAAGCTGCATTAGTGATTCTTATCATGCTTTATTTTTGCCACTGGGCGATGGTTGACAGGGTCAAAGAATTTATGAATTCATTGCGGACAGTATCAATTTTGTGAGTGTTAGTGCCCAAACTTGAAGGAAAGTAGCTGTAAATCAGTAATTAAGGAAACAGAGTGCGTATTTTCCATTTTGCCAGTAAATCTAAATTGCTTTCTGTATATCTATCCCCCAAAAAGATGGCCTCCAAGAGAATAAGAATAGCGATGGCAACCAGAATGACGGCAAAGGCCTGAAGAACCATTTTATAAAATGAAGCGACATTTTTATTGTTCTCGATGTTAATTTCCTCATGCATTCTCTGGATCCTTTTCAGAACTGAAGACTACCTCCAATTATCCTAGCTAATTTCAGAAGCAAAGCTTGATTCTTAGATGGCAAGTTCAATACGATTATTGACCAGTCTAAATGTTCGAATACCCTCTCCATACTATTTTCTGCTCTCTTTGACGGGGCTTCTGTCTCCAAACATAACCTCGATATCTTCAGTTCGAAGGAATGGGATGCTCAGATCTAAATTGTGAGTTCTGGAAGCAGAGGCATCATTTTGGTAAATTTCATATCTGAAGGTAACTTCGTTGAATAGAGTCCTCCCTTAACTTTTCCTGAGCATATCTCCCAGAACCTTCTTTTTGGTGCTGATGGTGTTCATGTTGTCGATGGTGTGACCTTCGATCAAATATCCCACTCGGTTTCCCTTGATGTAAAGAGGGTACCCTGTAAATTAAACCTCAAAGGAACCTGATGTTTTGTTCACCATACACTTTTCTTAAAAGGAATAGTTGTTCAGATGTTATTACTCTTGCTCTTAGATGATTTTGAAAAAACTGGGAAGAATGACCTGAATATTTTCGATCCTTCTATTATTGATTTTGCAGCCTAAAAAAAGCCAGGAAAAGGTTGAGCTAACATTTTTTAGATCTCCTTCCAAGTCGACGATGCAGAGAATCGGAGCAGTCTTGGTCTTGATGGAGTTGACACTAGCAATAAAGATCAGCTCATCATTGGTATTCCAACTTAGCTTGCGTAGCTGCAATTGGATAGGAAAGATAAAGCCATTTTTGCTCCTCCCATACACTAACCTTTCATCTTGGTTGATGCTCTTGTATCTATTTTTCAGAAAAGAATTGAGAATACCATCATGGACTATGGAGTAAACTTGAGGCATGATGTCGTTGACTCTCAGGGAAAGCATCTCCTTGCTACTATAGTAGTTGAATAGGCTGACTGCTAAGCGATTGACTGAGTGCAGATTTCCCAGGGATGACTCTGAAAGGGAAATAGCCACCACTCCCGACTCCGTATCGAACTTCACTAAATAACACAAAGGGTACTGTAGCCTAGCTCTTGCTTGCTCTTGAGCCTGGTTTCTAAAATTTTACTATAATCATCAAGAATACCAGAACGAGTGTAGTCATGGAGAATGCTCTTACAGTATATCGTATATGTTTTTATGATACTCCAGGAGGAAAACTTTTCCTATGTTAGACTCTTCTTCCAAGCGTTCTAGATTTCGCGCTTGATTGGAAAAACCTTAGAGCTCTTTAAGATGAGGTTGTTTATATCGATTTTTTCCTCACTTAGAGCCGACCAAAATTCCCTTAACAGAATCAGCATTTCCATGATGTTTTTTTCTACATGAGATACAACTTACTGAAAATTTCATACTCATCCTCTGCTTTTGAAGAGTCAATGAACTATGTTGAATTCATAGAGTTGGTCTTTTAATTAATGTTATAGACAACTAGCTTGTTCTTGAGGGTCAGCTTCCGATACTAGATGCTTGACATAATATGCTTGATTTTGAGTTTGTTGGTCAGATGGACCGAGTAAAATTGCATCTTCATGATCTTCAGCCCCACATCCCCCGTGTTCTTCTCAGAGTACAACTAGATCAAACTTTAAACCTTCTTCACAATTTTGTGGATCACCATTTTGCGATAGCTGTGCTCTCCGCTGTTCTGAATCTCATCATAAGTCTAAGTCAGCTAATATTTACGCTTTGTTGATGTAACAGGCAAGCAGTGTTTGTGCAGACACTGCGATGGATGGCGATGAATATCATGAGAAAACTGCTTTCGAACGGAATATTGATGTTGGTTTTAATTTAAGTGATCTCCGCACTGATGAAATAAACAAACCTCGTAAATTATTCAATAGCCAACTGTCCGTTGAACAGTCTAGAATCTAATGTTTATTTTCCCAGGTACACAAATGAGTACACTAACAGTAACAAGACTATTGGACAGGAGGCTAATAAAATTTTATTGCGAAGGCTTTATTAGTAGCCGATATTGCTGAAGATTAGCATTAACAGTAGGTATACTTTGAAATAAATAATGAAGCTGATAAATTTATTACTTGTGTTTTTCCTGACCTGAGGCCGCATCAGAGAGTTAACCACCAGTGACAAGATCCCCCATACTGTCAAAGTCACAGGTAGCCAGATAGTTCCTTTAGCTGGTAAGCTCAAGACCATCAGAGCATCAGTAAACACCAAATACTTTGCGTACTCCGATGAACTGTACACAATTTAAGTCTATGAGTATTCGTGGAAGACCAAACTGCAGAGAATGTAAATGATCAGAAGCTCAACAAGCATCAGAACAAGGGGCAGCCAGGTGAGAGAACCAAAGTAAATAGGAGAATTGATTTAGCTGGCGAAGAAAAGCATGCTTAGAGGGAATATGAAATAGCGGTAAAAAACAAGTTGATTATAGAGTTGCAGGTATATTTTCCAGACCAAAGCCACAGCTATCTATACCAGTATCAAAGCAGTAATGACCCCTATGACGAGGACTAGCCCAATAGACCCCAGCAGACCTTTGGTGACCGAATGATCCTGGTTGGTGATGACAAGGAAGATAAGGATAAGTTCGACGAAGTATAGTCCCTGAAAGAAGATCTCCATGATCGCTTTTTCTTGGACATTTTTCTTGATTTCAATGATGAGTGAAAAGATGTAGTTGTACTCAGGTTTCGATAACATCCTCTGACTTTTAAATTATTAAATTTAAAAATAGTAGCAGTCAAGCAAATATGTCAAACAATATTGAGAAATCAGTCCAAAAATCCTAAAAAAAATTATCATAATTAGCAATCACTTGAGGACCAATAGACCAAGAAAATGGACCAGCCAGTTTAGACAAAAAGCAGTGGGGACTGCAAACTACTATTTCATTATGCCGTTCCAAAGTTTGACTACCAGGTAGTATCCTCCTTGAATTTATTCAAAACGTGTCCAGATTTACTTGGTATGCTTTATCTACAAGTTAACAGCAGAAGTGTTATCTTTTGAGGCACGTAAACCTCTGTTGTCTATCGTCACTACCCTTGGCTCCCACTCGCCCATCACGAAAGATTTCTTGTATAATTTTCCCACAATCTATCTTTCCCACTGTCCGAAATCGGAGCACTCCCTTTTCTAGAGAATCAGCTTAGCCCAAACTAGTCTCAAAAACCATTAATTGAATATGCTTTCTTTGAAGGCCAAAAAATACACCTGCTCTCTGCAAGTTATTTTCATAATTTTATGCTCAGGTAGGGTGCTTTCGTATCTGGCTTTTAACTTGGTTATATATCTGATTTCAAGTTGGCCCACCTTGAAAACGTTCATTGTAATTTTGGGTATATGTTTCCAGTATTTGCCGTCCTGTGAGGCGTATCCCTATCCGATGAGAATGGCCTATTCGTCGGGGGCCTTCTCCTGCTTTTTATCGCCAACTCGGATAACTTATCCCCGAAAATGAGCCTGTTAAATAACTACAGGATCACCTTGCTCAGGTTCATAGTCATTTTAGATGAGAATGCCCTCAACGGCATTGACTGGCGCTTATTGACGAGGGTTGTTAGCCCAAGAAGAAGGATTTATTTGCTGGTTGAACTGCTGATAGTTAGGGTTAATGGGTGTAGCATAGGGATTGCCAATCACAACAGGCTGCTGATAGATGACTCTTCTAGACATTCCCATTCCATATGTTCCTGTGTTGTACATATTATACATAATAAATTATCAATTTTGGTACTGATTCTGGTAGTTAAAAAGGACCACCCTGTCGTTGAGACTCTTTGATCTTATTTACTTCCCCATGCAACAGCAAGGATTGTCTCTCTATGCTGCCCCGAATTATACTCCTTGAGCCATGCCAGGATTGGCTGTTATCACTCGTTCTCTCTATTGATCGAACCTCCGCAAATTAGCATAAGCCCCGTAATACTCATTGCTCATTTCCTGAGGGCCTGCCTGAAAGCTAGATGCAACTGAATATTGATCTTGGTGGCGGGTGTCCACCATGATTTTTTGAAAACGAGGACTTCTCACTCCTTTCATGTTGTAATCTTAATTTTCCTGTGTCGATCCGAATCTAGGATTAGTTCGAGTGGTAGTTTTCTTAGAAGATATGGTTGTCTGCTTCTATCTATTGCTATCTTTGGTCGATTGCTCTAGCCTTCTTTTCTGGTAAATTGTGATTGGAAATATAGAATTTTTCATTTCGGGAGAACACTCTCTTTCGTATTTTTAACGAGAAGTGTAAGTAAATGTTATTTTAGGGAGGCTTCTGATCCGAGACCTCAAATTAGGCTACTGCATCAGAGTATTTCGAGTTGATTTTTTGCTTTATTGCTCTCCTTTCTAACCTCCTTCTTTTTAAGAATTTCCAAACAACATTCTATTTGCATATTCGGCATTACTGGCTAGTTCATCTCTTCGGCTACTTTTCCGAAATCCATTAGAAATTCTACGACTGCTGTTAATTTTTTGTTATGAAGGATTGAGGTGATTTGAGGGTTGCTCATTAGGTTCCTTGGTGGGGTGGTATTCTTCTGAGGGGCTATTGGTGGTCGGAAATGCGAAAAGGCTGTAAATTGGAGAAGTTGGCTTAGATGATTTTTTTTCATTATGCTAGTTAAGCTTTTTGGTGAAGATAAAAGCCACCTGGCTGAAAAGAAGCTGGATTTCGTCAGATTAACTTGTAGAATATCCTTAAATATTTTATGCGACCCTAGAATCAGGTTCATAGACCTTCAAGGGCTCTGACAACTTCTAAGGAGATATGTTGATTTATTTGAAAGATGATTAGATGAAGCCACCGTAGAAGCCAAGTTTAGGGGCATTTAGTTTAATTCTACTTTGAACCAAATATTTAGGCTATGCCTCAACACTTACCCTTCCCATTGGACTATGCTAATTTTAAGCCGACAGACTCAGATCTTATCGGGTGGTAATGTATCCTCTGCTTATATACTTCCCTTCTCTATTTTATTTGACAGGAGTGTCCATGTTTCTAAAAGAAAAGCTTCCCTGCCGATCTCTTTCCTTATTGTCATCTATCTCCTACTGGGGAAGCATCAGATGTTTGGATATTTCTTTGAAATAGTTAAAGCTTTAGGCATTCATGGCAGACTCATCGGTATGCTCATTTATTGGCATCAACTTGTCCTACTTTCCTCTTGATATTTTTACGGTATCGTTGAGGTTGAGATGCCTTGATTGTATGAACAGCTCCATGTTGTTGGAACTAGCGGTCATACTGTATCGTTTCAAGGCTTCAAAGGTGGTTCTGATGTTGTTGCTAGTTTCTATGTAAAGTAGTATTTACTTATTAGTTTCTAGAGAGCACGCATCATCTTTTCAATACCTGAATCTGATTATTTGCTCTGAGACCTTCCATTTTTTATCAAACTTCTCAACCTATCAATATTGCTCTTGAAATCTGATCCTACCCCCGATCCTTATAGTTACTTTCTTTTGTCCTTGAGCTCTTGCATCTTGAGGTAATACGCTGCTGACTTCTATGCTTTACTATGTACATGATTGCGATCATCCTCTTTTTTGGACTTTACTTTATCGGGTGAGTATTCGAATATATAAAGACCATTGCTGACCTCTCTCGCTCGATCTACTTTTCTATTTCTGATTGAGTTAGAGCTCCCTTCTTGGCTCTATAGCATCGTGTGTTATATCAAATAAAAAACTTCAGCCTAGAAACTGGAAAATCTTATTAAAAAAAATATGCTACGTTTCATTCCAATTTTCTTTCTTCTTTCACAGAGCAACTTTATCATCGAAGGATTCAAAAGCAAAAATCATAAAATACAAAACTCATAGATCAAGCAAATTTTGCTATCCTCCCTTCTTTGGTTAAGGTTTGGATTCTGTCTTAGGGTCGTTGGTAGGGAAAAAGAAATCATACATATCGTTTTGAGTTGTTTGAGGTTTCGGTTTTTCAGCAACTTTGCTACTGCTTGTTGGTGCACTGAAAAAATCATCAAAAGATACAGCTTTATTCATTTGAGCCTTGTTTGAGTTTTCAACTGACACATTCGAAGGAGCAGTTCCCCAAAAGGACTGACTGGCTACAGTGCCTTGCTTAGGTTTGGGAGCTTCGACTGGTCTATGCCATTAAGTTGAATTTTGTTGTTGCTGAATGGCAGGTTTGGGTTTTGCTGATACACTCATAGCAAGAGGCATATTTGGACTGTTCTTTGAGACAGGTTTGCTGGAGAATGACTTGAATTATGTTTATTATTGTGCATTTTTATTTTTAATCTTTTGTTGAATTTCTAGTAACTTATCCATTGGAATATCCCCATCGAAATCCACCACTTTCTTGTTGAGCACTTCCAGCTCCTTTTACTTTTATCTCTCCTCTTCTTTCCTCCTTCTTGCTTATTTCTAAATCACTGGATTAGTACATTCAGAGGAATGCTGGATAATTTTTTCCAATCTTTCAGCAGTGCCAAAGCTTCATCTACTGTGGGGCGGTACACTGGATTTGGGGTCAATAAGTTTCTGATAAGGTCTTTTATTTTATCAGACACATTGTATTTGGTTTATTCGGGACACTTTGGAAATCTATACACTCCGCCTGCTATCCCCACAGCATTGGAGTCAACAAAGGGGTGGGTGAAGAATGCCAAAGTATAAAGCACACATCCGACCATCCAGACATCTACTTTGAAGCCAACTTAGTATTGCAGATAAGGATCCACGATTTAAGGAGGTCTATACATGGGAGTTGTAACTGCCTATATCTACTCTTTGATATTGCTGTAATCAGCTTTGTTGACTTTCTTGAAATCGATGAAGCGGTTAGAACACGATCCAAAGTCGCACAGCTTAAAAGATTTGTCCTATCCGACAAGAACATTCTCTATTTTGACGTCCTGATGGTATACTCCAGCCTGATGAATGCTTCTAAGCCCCTCAAGAATCGAGTTAGTAATTAATACCAGCTCCATCTAGCTGAAGCCCTTGTTTTATTGACACTAGAGCATGTCGAACAGAGTGCCATTAGGACAATACTCCATCAGAATAACAAACACTTTATTTTCAACGTTTCCGTTTTTAAGAGTCACTAGTTCCCCTCCAAAGCAACCGACGATATTCTTAGACTTCGGAAACTTCATCTACATGACATAAGCCATACCATGATCTATAGTTCATTCTTCGCAAGCTGGAATCTTTCATTGTTGATGCACACTATTCGTTTTAGAGCAAATTTTTGTTTAGTATTGACATCTTCTGCCAGCCAGATAAACCCGAAAGAACCTTCTGAAAGCAGTTTGATCTATTTGATTGTTTTGCCTTTGATGTGGAAAGTTTGAGGGGTGCGAGTTACATCCTTAATAGCTGAGAAGCTTACTGTAGGGGTCTTTTTGCCGAAGGGGTTCTTTCCCTTTACCATATTCTCAAAATCTTCAAACATGCCTTTAATTATTACTATAACAAAATTGCTACAACTCAAAATTATTTGACATCATTCATTCTATTGTATTTTCTTGACTATGTTTTGCCATGGTGGAAGTCTTTTTAACTGAGAACTGCCAAAAAATCCAGGTTCTTTTTTATATCGTCAAGAAGTTTCTATTGCTCAAAACTGAGGTACAAGTATTATTCAACATCTGTATCAGCTTCGTTCGTTTGTCTCGCTTCGGAATAACTT
>Ga0210012_1004191_pt1 | contig 11432 bp, 9 predicted proteins | sample CryGeymeta201504_FD_183974 | JGI IMG/M metagenome (GOLD analysis project Ga0210012, IMG submission 183974) | Groundwater microbial communities from Crystal Geyser aquifers in Utah, USA - Crystal Geyser metaG 2015-04 (SPAdes) (version 2) | ecosystem: Environmental > Aquatic > Deep subsurface >... | reverse complement strand
CCGCTTGGTTGACTGTCTCGCCACGACACATCATCAAAACTTTTTCGAAGTGGAAGGCACTGTGTCACCGCCCACCATACTGAGCGATCCGGAATGGGCCAATTTTGTTTTCGTATCCACCATGCGGCATCCCATTGCTCGCATCATTAGCAGTTTGCACAATGACCCTCCCTACCAGAAACCTCAGCTTGGTTGTTACAAGTCGGACAATCCCAAAAAGCTCAATCAGTGTGCCAGAGCAGTCCTGTTCATGAACGATCAGATCATGAACCGTTGCGGTCACGGTATTTACTTTTGTTACAGCAACTATTATGTGCGCATGTTTGCAGGACATCCCAATGGAGTAGAATATCCTGTTACTCGAAAAACATTGGAACGAGCCAAAGAACACTTTCGGCGATATTCTTGCGTTGTTTTGCTGGAGCACTGGACAGAAACGTCGCATTGTTTGGCCACCAAATTGGGTTTACATTTGACCAGTCAAGAGGGGTACAATGTTCAAGGTTCGATCAAAGAAAAAGTTCAACACAAGGGAGCACTTCTTTCCAACCAAACTAAGAAAGCGAGCCTCGATACCTTTTCAGAGAGTCTGACGAACGATGAATATGGTCGATTACTGGAACTCAACACGCTCGATTTGGAATTCTACAACTGGGCCAAAGATTTGATCCTTTCAGGATTTTTTATGTAGTAATGAAAAATGTTCCCAAGCTGGGTGCTTGAGAGCAAAATTGCCTTTTAGATATATTCTTTCGTCCAATTTCAGGTCTGCATCCATCCGAATCGCAATTGTTGCCTTAGTCTGGTTTGTTATTGTAGCCTGAAAAAGCGTTCGCGATGAGGGTGACTGCTGATGGTCAAGAAGGGTTCATGGAGTCGATTGAATTGAATACCACGGGAGATTGTATTCCATTGTCGTTGATTAAGCCGAAAAAAACTAACTTTGGTGGATTCGATCCAGGAGCGCCCCATTGAGAATTTTGTTCGGCACTCATTCATTGCAACTGATACTTCACCTTCAAAGATTATGCAGACGTTGGAACGTTTTCTGAATCCAAAATCGAGCTAGTAGCAGATGTATATGTCCTTCCATCTTCCATCCGCTGGTAGAGTCGCCGCATTAAAATCAGATGTTCTGCACCAGCCCGAGGGAACAGCAATCGCTGAGTTCGCTTTTTCGTCTTCGATTTATTGCTGACTTGTGGAAACATGCTTGACATTTGAGGCGACGTTCGATCTCTTCAAAACAGTTGTCACTGAGCGATAACTTCTTTAGCATCGAGACCTAGCTATTCTGGGCGTCTAATTCATGTTCTGGATATGCTGGCAGAACCCTATTCTTTACATTTGTAACCCTAACTGACGTGGGTCCAACCCCTACTACTACGCGTTCGAAAAGTCGTATTTATTACGGTATGGTACTTAAACTGTATTCTTTACCGGTATTTTTGATCTCTAGGTACTGTTCCGAGTACCTGCTGGTACAGTAGACCCTACTACAACTCCTGGCTGTCCTGCGTACAGTGCGTAGCGATGGGAAGGACATCAATATCACGAACTGAAGATTCGAAATATTGGAATATGTGGCGCAAAGTCCCAAAGATTCAATGGAATCGAATCTTTCCGGAACAACAAACACCCAGCACAGAATGGTTTGGTTCAGGAGATGGCATCCCTGGAGCCTAGTAGACCTCTTGATTCTTACGACTAGTAGTATTATTTGTCTGTTGAAACAACAACATTATTATTATTTGTTCGTTCTCTACAGAACAACTACTGCTGTCGAAGCCTTTTGTCCTCACATCCCGTTTACCATGCTGAAGAAACCACTTTCATTCTTCCCCTCGCATTCTTTTAATGCGGAGCGTTTGCAAGAACCATTGGATTTGGCGCTTCCAGCATTATCCGATAGTGATTCGATTCTGGAAAGAGACAACGAACCGTTCGACCAAGCTGCCTTGGCTGCTGCGAACAAGTTTGTAAAAAATACGTTGCAATCGAAACAACCCAAAATGATTGTTTTCGACAAGGATGGGACACTTGGTGACTGTACTGGAAGTTTGCGCCGATGGATTCATCACATGCGTGATAAAATCATCTTGCATGTTGACTCTAACATTAGCAAGGATGATATTAACACAATCCTTGTGGACTTTTACCAGCGCATGGGTTGGGATGGCGACCAAGATGATGTACTCCCTTCGGCACCGGTGGCTGCAGGAACCTGGGACGATATTCTTGGCTTGATGCATCAATTTTTGAACGCACACGCTGATGAACTACCAACAATAACCGTGTCCATGGAATTGGCCAAGGAATGGAACGCAGAGCTCGGAATTGTACACGGATCAGATGCTCCTCTGATCGATGACTTGGCTGGCATGATGATGGCGTGTAAAAATTATGGTTACAGTGTTGCAATTTGTACGTCAGATGATCGTCAGGGAACCACGGCGGCTATGGAAGCGTGGCAAATTACCAATGTCGTCGACATTTCCATTTGTGGGAATGAAGTGCAGCAAGGCAAACCTAGCGCCGTACCAATCCAACGATTATGTGAATTGGCCAATCAACGTCAGTTGGGAGGATTCAACGATTATTCACCCGAAAATTGCATAGTAGTGGGTGATACTACAGCGGATACCGGTATGGCAAAAGCGGCCGATGTGGGCTTTTGTGTCGGTGTACTGACGGGAAGTGGCACGGCAAAGCAACTCCGGGAGACAGGAGCTCACTTGATATTACCAAGTGTTGGTTCCATACTGGCATTGCTAGAGACTCTGGATTGTATGAGTTTGCAGGACCGGCTAGAGCCATCTCAGTAGTTTTGAAACTAAATATTCCTACTGAAAAGAGAGTAAAAACAGTACATAATTCATAAATATTAGAAGTCAACACATGTTCTGCACTCTATCAAAATTGCAAATGTTATTAGTGTCCTTCTCATGTTGCTGCTTTGTTGGAAGGAGGTCCCAAATCCATTTTACGTTTGAGTGGCAATTGGAGGAGTTGTGTCACATCTCCCGCGAATGACGAATCGTGATGCGTTTCGCAACCACAAAACAGAGTAGGATGACACGATAACAGATAATAGATGCACGAGACATCGCTCGTCACGCGTTCCAAGGTAGTCATCCACCGTTCCAGTTCTTGGGCACGCGTATGAGGGCGAGAAGTCGTCAGCAATTCTCCCCGTCCTGCCCGATTCAGTTTCAAATACATCTTCGAACAGGGCACCACTTCGACTAGTCCATGATTAATGGTTAGGTGGTGCAATACATAATTATGGCAGAGTGCTTTTGAGAGTTTGTCTTGAATATTTTCCAAGAACGCTTGTTGGGGGTCCATTTGGTCGGGACGTGACATGAGGGCGATGGAGGTAGCACGCAAGAATGTTGCCGATGCAGTCGCATCATGTGCTGGGTAAAGAACCAGCTGTAAATGTTTCAATGATTTATTACACTTCAAAGCCTGGCCAAAATGAAAAATATAGTACTCAAGATCGGTTCGTGATCCCAACAAGTACAATTCCAAACTCCTTAACGAACAACCAGGTGATTCCAACGCCGAGAGCAGGGGAAGATTGTTGTAATTTTGTCGGGATTCAAAAGAGAAGCGTGTAATGGATTGTTGGTGGCATGTTGTTGGTGCTGCTGTTGTCAGATTTTCTAGACGCAGTTTGAGTGCGACTCTCCGGAGACTAGTGTTCTTTACGAGCATGTGACTCAACACATTGCAAGCGTTTGGATTCAGCATACCAAAGATTCGAAGCTCTTGCAAGCTAGATGACGGCATTGATAAGTGTTGGACCAGTGGTGAGATCATAGCTCCTGTAACACCATTGATAGCAGAGGAAGGCGATAGCAGTATTTGGAGTTTGATCAAATGGTCGGAGCGCACCAACTGTCCAATAGCCGATGGAGAAATGGATGACATGTTTTGCAGTGATACTTCTTTCAGTTGAGAACAATTGGATAGGGCCATCAATATAGCATCGAACCCGCATGGCTGCTGCTGGGAGGTAATGGCATCACTGAACAAAACTGTTTGTAACGTTTGAAACTTTTGTACGAAAGAAGCAAACGTTCTAAATTCTTCGGAAGTGCCCAAGAGCTGGACGTGCGAAATTTGCATCGACTCAATCTGCCAAACGTCATGCTTGGATAACACATCGTTCAAGTGTCGTATCAGCAATCGAGGATACGGTAAGGATCCTGCAGGTGTCAGGTTCTCCATGTCGTCTTCTATTTCCAAATGATGTGCCGGAGCATTGTAACAACCCGTCCAAGATTGCAGTTGAATCGGTCCAGCCGGTGTGTGCCTCCTTGGTCGACCATAGAATACAACGTGCTCATCGTTGTCAGTGGCACTCATCGTTTGGGTGGCATTCGAATCGATGATTGTTGGTTGCTTGGTGGATTATTATTATGTTGGATTTTGTGGGTGCAGTGCATATCTTTTTTTAAATACTTGTGAGTCGTTCTAAATACTCGAACGATTTCATCGCCGACGGTTATTTTAACGCTAACGGGGCCTGTATGCGTCGAAATATTTATGAATCACAAAAACATCCGTGGCAATAACATCATAGATAGAAGATGACAAAAACATACTAGATTCTCTTCCATCAACTTTTGACTTGCATCTACGTACGCTTCCACTGATATAATTCACGCAACATGGGATCTGGATCATTTGTAGTTTCTATTATTGTCTTATTTGGTGGTACCTTTCTGGCGCTCGCTTTTCTGAAAGATAGCAGTCAACGCCAAGAAGCCGCTCATATTGTCCCACTGCCGCGCATTGGTGGAGGTGCGCTGAGGAGGGGACCTTGGCCGGGATGTTTGGATACTGCCGCAGAAGAGTGCGTGGAACTCATTGAAAGTTACTGTCCAGATTGTAAAGTGGTTGTCGTACAACCAGACGAGGTTCTATCGACAAAGTTTGATACCCAACGAGTCCTTATCTTTGTAGACGAATATGGTTCGGTCACCAAAATTCCTATGCGAGGGCGGTAGTCGATCAAAGCAAGATGATGAAACTCATGAAAAAAACACTGCTCAAGGAAGTCTCTGGTGTAGACTTGGAAAACTACAGGGAGCCCATCCAAAATGAGATGACAGATGACAGTATGCTCTCGTAAGGGGAAAGTTGGTGCTTTTGTCATCACTCGGTCCCAGAATACAGAATACCCTCCAAAAAGCCTAACAGAAAGTTGGCGGAACAACCCTTGCTTCCAGGTACGCCTGTACCAGGTATCGGCATTGCTCTGTTCAATTCACCAAACTCAACGTAACTTTGAAAAGCTATAGTTTAGTCCAGTGGCTTAACGAAAGACTTCATCGTTTACAATACAAGTTCATAATTACTACTGTAGTTAGTTACCATCACCTGGTTCTACTCCTTCAACGCCGCGCCGCAGAAACAAAGAATAGGCCGTATTGTTGGTCTCTTCCACGTATTGGTAACCCAAGTTTTTCAAAAAATTCGACAGATTCTGGTCGCCATCCTCGGGAACCTGCAATCCTACCAAGACGCGTCCAAAGTCGTCGCCGTGATTCCGATAGTGAAACAAGGACACATTCCAATGAAAATCCAAGCTCAACAAAAAACGTTGCAGAGCCCCTGGACTTTCGGGAAAGTCGAACCGAAAGATGCGTTCATGTTCCACATCGGCACGTCCACCCGCTAAATGACGAACGTGCACTTTGGCCAATTCATTGTCACTCAAATCCATGCAATCAAAACCATTTTCTTCCAAGCTGTCCATGACGGCTTCAAAATCGTGTTCAATGTTGCGAACGGGTTGAAAGGAAAGCAAAACATGAGCTCGCGTTCCTGTATCAAAGCGATAAGAAAATTCTGTCACGTTCCGGGGCCACACCAAACTGTACAAAGCTCGAAAGGACCCAGCTTCCTCGGGAATGGTCACGGACAGCGTCTTTTCCGAACCATCGGCACGTTCCGAAACAAACCGGAGGCGATCAAAATCCATGTTGGCACCCGACGTAATGGCCACCATGGTTTTTCCAGTCAACTCGTTCTCTTCGACATACTTTTTTAGACCAGCAACTCCCAAAGCACCTGCCGGCTCCAGAACGACACGACTGTATTAATGGTTGTTGTAATTTTGAAGGGTGATGATATTGAGGGTGTTTCCAGTGTTTGTTTCAAAAGTTAGGTTTCGAAATAAATGACGCGAAAAAAATATATAAACAACATCACAACTTACGCATCATTGTAGCTTAATTTGATGGCGTTGCAAATCTGATCGGTCGTGACTGTAATCATATCATCCACTAATTTGTTGCAAACTCGGAACGTTTCCGTTCCAACAGTTTTTACAGCAGCTCCATCGGCAAACAATCCTACTGACGGAAGTGTCACGACGGCGCCCTCTTTTAACGATGCTGTCATTCCGGCGGCATCCTCTGCCTCGACTCCAATAACTTTTACGTTCGGTCGTACACGTTTGACGTAGGCAGCAATACCCGCCAACATGCCGCCACCTCCGCAACAAACAAAAATGGCATCCAACGGTTGAGTGACCATTTCTTTCAAAATTTCCATTCCAATCGTTCCTTGGCCAGCAATGACGTAAGGATCATCAAAGGGGTGAATCAAAGTCATGAGTTCTTCCTCCTGCAATCGTTTGGCTTCGGTTGCGGCTTCGTCGTAATTGTTACCAAAGAGTCGAACTTCGACGGTGGGTCCACCGTGGGTTCGGACGGCGTTGACTTTGATATTGGGAGTGGCCAACGGCATGACAATGACAGCACGACAACCCAACATGCGAGCCGACATGGCCACACCTTGAGCATGATTGCCTGCCGAACACGCAACAACGCCACAATCCAATTGCGCTTGGGTCAAGTGTGCCATTTTATTGTACGCTCCGCGGATTTTGAAGGAAAAGACGGCTTGTGTGTCTTCTCGTTTGAGGTAGACATTGTTTTGAAGTCGCTGTGATATCAATGGTATTTAATGTAGTTGGTTGACAAAAATGGTTGCATAAATGTACACAGCATTGGCAGATTGTCGTGAATAGAATTGCATGACACAAATAATATACGCATCAGACAAGCAGGGAACAAAATGAAGCAACAAGTAGGGTCAGTCGAGATTAAGCAAAACGAACAATATACCAGTGGAGAGCTGATCTCGTCCACAACTTTTCCGTTTTCAACAACACGTACCGCAGAAAGATTCTTGGCGTGCTGTAATTCCGTTTCTTTGGCAGCATCGTAGACACGAGCATTCAGAATTTTGCTGAGGTATCCCACAGCATGCTCCTGAGCATTGAGTAAGACGGGTACGGCTTCTTCGCCCTTGCGAACCGGAAACGAAATATGTTCGGCGTTACTTTCGACGGCGGCAGTTGATGATGACTTGTATCGTTCCTGTTGTCGTCCCCCTGCAACGGATGATACAATTGTAGGAGAAGTAGTAGTAGTAGTAGTAGTAGTAGGATAGGCTCTCCTCAGACCAAGACGTGCGCTGATATTTCGCAAGTTACTTGTCACTGTCGATCTGGCACTCGAAATGCCAAGCATGGTGAAATATTACTATAACAAGCTTTAAGTGAGGTGTGAGGTCAGAAGTTATTTTCTTCGAGTAGGCTACACTTCAATGGATAAAGATGAATGATGAGCGAGACCAGAAAACAAAACTGCGAAATTGAAAGGGCCCCTCCCCTCCCTTGCATTTCTATCTCGTGCCAAGAGGAAAGCTCTCATGGCCACTGCTTTTTCTGTCTTTTATTTTAGGGTCAGAAGTAATGACATCATCGTCAAGCCTGTGAACTCGCATGGAAAGCACACAAGAACCAATACTAGTTATTACTAGTACTAGAAGTACCTGGTACCAGGCAGGGAGCTGGGTAGACTAACAGTAGAGTACCTGGTAGCTAGTAGGAAGGCAGTCGTACTATGCTGTGCTTACGTTGAATCTTTTGACATGTGTCTTCAATCAAAAGAATTCGAACCAATGAAAAAACAGATGCACAACAGCGAAAAGATTTCGATCTGCAGCAATCATAATAAACATTTCATTTTTAAGTACGATCTAATATACCACTAATAATAGATAATAGTATCCATCGAACAAAGAAACCATGATGAAATCTATTATTGCCAGTTTTCTTCTGATTGTGGTGGCTGTGACATCATTTACGCCTCAACCTATTATGAATACCAAAGTTTCGTCAACTGCCTTAAACTTTGGTTCCTTCGGTGGTAAGCCCAAAAAGAAGGAACCCAAAAAAATTGGAGGAATGGATGCCAGTGTCTTTGGCGGAAAGGGAAAGAAGGTTACCGTTCGAGAAGATGAAGATGCTGCCATGTGGGTCGAAGAAGAAGACCCCAACAAGCCCAAGAAGAAGAACATTTTTGGATTTTAAAAAAAGACAGGATTTTCTGATAATTGGAGAAATACATAAGATCTTTGTTTCCTACTCGGGATACATTGGAACAGCACTTGCGCAGATATACTCATTACTTGACTGTTCAGATCTTGCTCGGGTGCATTATTCACGGGTATCACGGGTAATGAACGAGAGAGAGTCTTTTATGGATATAATATAGCAGAAATGAGTTCTACTACCAATCTCTGTCCTCGAAATATCAATCGTTTTCAGAAGTAGATATAGCTGGTTTTCGATGCCGGACCACTGCCGTGGTGTCCTTCTAAAAGATTGTGTTGCTATGCATAGGACTAGGTTTTATTCTTTTCATGTGATCAGTATTTACTTTTACAGCATGACATTATCGATTAATCGAACAGAACCAACTTTGCAGGCCAACGATATGACACATCCGTCTTCTCTGTTTACTTGATCAATCGGTTGCATATTGGCCTTGTCGTCAATCGCTACGTATTGGATTTCCGATACCAATGGTTCAGTTTGTAGTGTCGACTGTACAGCTTGTTGTAATTGCGACGCGGAAATGGATTCTCCTGGTGCCAAGTCGTACACCAACTCTTGGGCCGCACACAGCGACCTATACACCACCGGAGCGGCACGACGTTCCTCGGCAGTCAAATACGCGTTACGACTGGAAATGGCCAATCCATCCGCTTCTCGCATGGTTGGCATTATGTTGATGTTAATGGGCATGTCTAAATCATCTACGATGCGTTGAATGAGACAGCACTGTGCGGCATCCTTTTGACCAAAATACGCATGTGTAGGTTGAACAATATTGAAGAGTTTGGTCACAATGGTAGCGACGCCCTGAAAGTGACCTGGTCGAGCCTTACCCTCGGCAATGCCTTCGAATCCCTGAAAAGACGATTTATTTAAGAAAGTGAAATGCAATGAGAATCCTTTCCATCTTGTCCAAAAACTGTTTACTGTTTATCAACTCTTCCTATTCGCAACAATAATATTATGAGCTTACCTCTACAGAAACATAGGATGCGTGTTTCGCACTGTACATGCTATTCGTATCTGGTGCAAACAAATGATCCTTTGTTGCATTTTTCGTAGGCAAGAAAAAATGTTAGATAGATCCTTTCCATGAAAAACAATAATAATATAATAATCCTATTGATATCGACATTTGACATTCGTACCACTCCCAAATCGGCCAACAATTCTTGATCCCGTTCCAATTGTCTCGGATAGGTGGAAAAATCTTCTCCCTCTCCAAATTGGGCCGGATTCACAAAAACGGATGCAACGACGACATCGTTCTTGGCGCGAGCAGCCCGGACCAGACTCAGGTGTCCCTGGTGCAGGGCACCCATGGTCGGGACGAAACCAACTTTCGTACCAGGATGCAGAGCATGACGCATCGATCGAATCGATTGTACCGTCTTGTGCAGTATCAAAGACGATTTAGTGGAAGCTGCAGCTGCTTGCATAATAGAATTGTGTTAAGTTGTAGTAGTAGTTAGTAGTAGTAGGCAATAATACAGTAGTATGCACGTATGCACAGTCGTAGAAGATGAGAGTCCTTCTGAGAATTGCTTCTTGTTTCGTGTGAATTGAGGAGATGAGCTGCTGCTTTTCATAAGGGACAGCAGCTCGCAACGAACAAACAAAAGACAATTGCTGAATGCTTTGTCTATTATTTCAGGCCTGTCGTCGATTGAGACAGTAAAAAGTAAATTGCCACACTCAAAATTTCATGGCCGTGCATACATTGAGGTTATGTTTCATGAATTGAATGCATGAAAAGGTATCCCAATTTCGGTCACGAAGGAAAAGGGACTGGACTACTATTGTACTTTTATTTTTGCGGGTATTTTGGGTGATACTTTCATAACTTTTTTCACTCTTGCGTTGAATTCGAAATAATCGTGTGCATTCTTAATAAAGAATGATACGCTCACATGCAATACTGCAATACTACTACCACACTGCCACAATACCACTACCGTACATGAAACCATCGACTTCATGCTGCTACAAGCTCTACTAAGTAGCTAGTAGTAATGCTCGGAAACAAAGTAATGACAGACCAGTCCTCTGCAGATTAGTTGAGATTATTATCTGCCTACCGTACTCGAGAACGAACGATCCAACATCCAAATCACCAAGCAAGCAACTAACTGACCGACTAATATGCCGAGGTTTCCAAGAAAATCCCGTTATCAACATCCAAGGAAAACCAAACATGTTGACATTTTGGTTCTCATTGTTTCGATCGTAGCTGTGGGTGGATTTACTGCGATACAACTTGTTGGATCTGTAAAGTGGTCCAAAGAAGCCCTAATCGAAATCATGTCGTTTCCACGACGTGCTTCATCCACGTCGTCAACGACAGAATCGCCTGTTACCAACCAGAATGTTGTATCTCAGGAAACAATTCCAGTATTCCTTACAAGTGCACAACAACTGTCTCCCGTACAATCACATTCAGCGCCACAAAATACTGACAGGACACCCCCAGGACCAGTGGCATCGTCAACAAGAAAAATATCCATGACATTACTTCCTGAACAAACTTCTTCAGCAGCACCTACAGGAAAACCAACTATCACCAGAAATACAACCAAAACATCTATTCAGTATTTCCACGAAGTTCCACTGAAAGAATTTAGTGCTATCAAAGGTAATGGCATACCCTACCTAACGGCCTTTTCGGACTCTCACTATCTGGAGGAGCGACACAGTACTACTACAACATCCAAGAAAATTTGTCAGGACACGTGCTGTGCCGAACCGGTGTATATTTCCATGGAACAGGACGAACATCACATTATCAATACGTTAGATGGATTGGATATAGCTGATCTGCTCGTTCAACAATACTCCAACCATGACGAAATACAATTCTTTGCACACCAGCTCCATCCCGATATGTTGCCGTGTTTGCAAGCCGGGACTATTATTCATGTCGACAATCACGGAGATTTGTTGGCATACTTTTTTGACGTCATTTCGCCCAAAATTACTCAACCCTACGTATTGATCACATCCGAAAGTG
>Ga0210012_1004188_pt1 | contig 11433 bp, 10 predicted proteins | sample CryGeymeta201504_FD_183974 | JGI IMG/M metagenome (GOLD analysis project Ga0210012, IMG submission 183974) | Groundwater microbial communities from Crystal Geyser aquifers in Utah, USA - Crystal Geyser metaG 2015-04 (SPAdes) (version 2) | ecosystem: Environmental > Aquatic > Deep subsurface >... | reverse complement strand
AGCTCATGAAAAAAACAGAAATGAAAAACCGTTAGGAAAAGCGGAGATATTTCAAGGGCAACATAGAGCGAATACAAAGCGATTAGGAAGCAAGAAATTGAGCAATTGTGAGTTTTTTCACAACCTGACGTTTTGCGTGTATGAGAAGTAGCGGATTTCGGAGCACTTCACTTTCAGTTTGGTACTGACTTTTATAAAAAGTACAGACCTTTGATTTAGCACTAAACCCGCTATTTCTTATACACGCTGTTGTGCGTTCGGTGTTCTTTTTCGGTCGTCTGTCAGCATTGGCAAAGACACACTCTTTTGCAATTTTTGGCTTGAGCGTTGGCTGGTGCGAATTGCAAATGTGTATGTCTTTTAGCGTGGACATTATAGTGAAGAAGAATAGGGTAATGATTTAATGTATTCTTCCATATAAGACCAATCTGGATTTCCTTTTTTGTCAACAGGTAATGATATTTTTTCCTTATTCAATCTGTAATCACTTATTTCTCTCGCAAAATTATATTTAGGTTTAATTGATTCAATGACTGGTTTTAGGAATATTGCTATGTATTCATTTAACTCTATTTTTTCGTCAAGAATAGAAATGACTGTACAATGGTCAGAAGCTACAAAATCATAGTTGTGATAGAACACATACCCAACACTTCCACTATTGTTAATTGTCATAGCATTATTGTAGACCGACATATAATCGGGTGGAGAAATATAATTATCAATTCCATTATTTTCTTTTGTTGAAGATATGTAAGCTATTCCACCATCATTTTGGTCAAGTTTTGTTAATCTCTTACCTCTTTGAAATTTAAAAACATCATAGAAGTTAAATTCTTGCCAAGTACTAAAATCAAATTTTACTGAAGATTTTTGAATTTGTGGTTCTCTTTTAATACTATCATCTAAAAGCTCAAGTAATGTAATTTCATCAATGTCTTTGTTCAAAAGATTCAACTTAAATTTTAAAGAAAAAATGAGATATTGCTTGATACTTTTTATAAATGATTTTTCATTTAAGTGGTGATAATCTGTTTTTGAATGAGCTTGAATTATCCATTCATCATTTGAAGAAATTTTGGTTTGAACTAAGGTTAAGTTATCTTGAAGAGATTTTGCATTGATTATTTTATTTAGTACCGCTTTTTTTATTGGATTCCATTTATTAAGCACATCAGTTCTACCTCTGTTTTTTGAAAGTATAAAACCGTCATCTTCTAAATTATAGAAAACAACTTCCTTATTATTATGAGGTAAATTAGTTTCGAAAACTGCAACAGCTGTATGTGTTGAAGCATTGGGCTGAAACAATTCTCCTGGCATATTAATAACATATTTTAATGTATGTTTCGACAATATTCTATTCCGAATAATGTCATCCTTGAAATATGTGGAAAGAGGTGCTATAATTACTCCAAACCTGCTTACATTGTCTAAGAGAGACTCAAGAAATTGAATTTCTTTTTTAGTTGGATTTGTATTATTATCCTTTCCACCATATGGGGGATTGATGAAACCAATAGTAGGTATAATACCTTCTTTCTTTAAATTTTGAAGTATATCTGATGCTTTTGGGGAAAAAGCATCAACGTGATAAATTCTTGATTTTCCATCACCTCTGAAAAGCATATTTGAAATTGCAAGAGAGTACATTGTACTGCTATTTTCAAAACCTACCAATTGATTTTGCTTCAAAGTTTCAATTCTTTCTTTTTTATTGGTGAGATTAGAACTTTCAATTTCTTTAACCAACTTATTCATTCCTGATATTAAAAATGCACCTGTTCCACAGCAGGTGTCAAATATTACATCATTTGTACGGAAATCTACTAGTTCAGTGAATAGTTTTGTAATGTGACTTGGTGTTAAAACAATACCTTTTTTAACATTGGCAACTCCTGCGTATCTCAAAAATTCTTCGTAAAATTTTCCAATTATATCATAGTTCGTTTTTTTGTTGAATAGTGGAATTACATTGTTTTCTAATTCTTTGAGAATATCTTTTAGTATGTCGGACGAGTTTAAGTCATTATCTGTCGTAATAAAAGCAAGTTCGTTTATTAGAATGTTTATTTTGTCAACATCAATGCTTTCGTTTGTAAGAATATCAAGTATTGTAGTTGGAATGTTTCTAATAATGTTAGCTTTTGACCAATTACTGTAACTTCTTTTAAAGTCATTGGCAACATTATCTTTATCGTAAAGACAAATCATCAAGGCACTTAAAAGAATTGGTCTTTTTTGAGAATCTAATGTTCTAAGAATTCTATTGATTTCACTTGAGGATTTCGAAATATTCTTCGAGATACTTTCAATATCAATATTTTCAAAAAATGCTAAATAATCTTCTTCGTCAAGAATTTCTTTCGTTTCAATGTCTTTTATTTCATTATCTGAAATTATAAAGGTTGTTACTAAATGATTGTATTCATCATTTATATCACCTGAAAATGCAATGCCAATTATTGACCAATTTTTAAAGTGTTTCTTTAATGAAGAATTTATTTTGTCAAGATTTTCTTCAAGAAAGAATGAAGTGTAATGAATTACTCCATCTACGGCAAAATCTTTAGGTTTATTTCTGTTTTTCGATTCGTGGTCGCCAATTGAATCTTTGTTCTCAACAAGAATTAATATTTTTTTATTTTCATTTTCATTTATATAAATTAAGTCAGGCTCTCCTCGAAAACCTGTCCCACCTTTACTAGAAGTATCTAAAACATTCTGAACGTAGGAATTGGACGTTTTCTTTGTCTCCCAAGAATTGAAATACTTCTTGGTATTTGACAAATAGTTGAAAAGGTCAATATCAACTTTGGATTCGTTTTTTCTTTTTTTTGCCATTTTTACAATTCTAATTCACCCTGTTTTATATTCTTGTTTCTTAGATATTTTGATTGAGATTCTGCAACTGTAAAAACAGTATCCGAACAATTGTATTTATGAACTTCTTCAACCAATATATCTGCAACGTATAAGTTTTTTAATTCTTCAATATCTTTATTTAAAAAGTCGGCAAGTCTTTGAAGATTTACATAAGGAAATTTTTTATGTCCGTTTTCAATTTTGCTTATATCAGTCATAATGACTCCTACTTTTTGACCGAAATCACTTTGATTTAAACCCTTTTTGTCTCTTTCAGACCTTATAAACTCACCAAATGTTGCCATTATTATATTTGTCGTTTTTAAACTTGCCAATATTCAGCAAATATATGAAAATGTTTTGAATTCTAAAATATTTCTTTTTCGTGGAGTGGGAAAGGGCAAGATCTTTTGGTTTTTTAGCGTTGGCTTTGTGTGTTGGCAAAAACCAAATGTGCTGTTTGTGCAGTGGGCTTTTGAATGTTGCCCAACGGTCAAGTATAAGAGCAGTAGCGGATTTCAAGGCGATTACTTGTCCGCCACCACAAAAGTTTATTAAATGCACAGACCTTGAATTTACCACTTCACCCACTATTGCTCTTATACAATGTTGTAAGCAGTGGTTTCTTCTTCCTTGTCGATTGGTCTGTCTGTTAAGTAAATGTCGCCATAATTCTTCTCTTGTGTCAATGTTCGTTTGTCGGTCTGTGGGTAGGCAGATTTAATTTTTGCGAAGCGTAGGGAAATTTTTTGTTTTTCTTTTTCTGGGCAGGGACTTGCAAGCTCTTTGACAAAGCTTTGGTTGCAGCGTTGGCTCGTGTGGCTTTGGCAATGTGCTTGCAAGTGTGCGATTGGCTTTTTATTTACAACAATTTTTCTCCTGAATAGATGGGCATTTTTCACTTCCGTAACTGCAATAAACACAGCAATCACCTTGTTGTGGTTTTAAAACGGTCTTGCAATTTTCACACTCATAAAAATATTGGCAAGCGTCTGTCGGCATTGTTTCTTCTTTTTGGTGTCCGCAGTTTGGGCAAGTGATTGTTGATTGTAGTATGACTTCCATTTTATTTATCTTTTTTGTCGGTTACAGTATAGCCTGTAGAGTTAATTGCTTTTTCAATTTCTGCAATGTCGGTCTTTGAGTTGTCAAATTCTACAATTGCATTTCCGTTCTCGTATGAAGCGGTTGATTTTAGTATTCCTGAAAGTTTATTCACTTCGTGATTTACGAGTTCTGCACAACCTGAACAAGTCATACCACTAATAGAGAATTCAACGGTCTGAACATTTGATTTGTCAACTACAATTATTTGTTTTTCTGTCTTGGGATAGAAAATATGGGCGTAGTAAGGAAAGGCAAGCATTATGATTGCAAATGCTGTTACAATTCCTAAAAACTTCTTGCTCTGAATAAATTTTGGCTTTTCGTCTGTTTCACAATTGCAGTCGATTTCTTTTTTCGGTTTCAATTTTTTATACCAAGCAAAGCCAAGTACCAAAATTGTCAATCCGATAAAATAGGGTCGGAAAGGTTCGAGCCAAGAAAAAGCTGAAGCAAGTCCGCTTGTTCCTGCTACGAGAGCTAAAACAGGGGTAATGCAACAAAGCGAAGCAGCTATAGCGGTGAGAAGTCCTGCACCGATTAATTTATTGTCTTTTTTCATACGGCTTCCAAGATTTTATTTTCTTCAAGTATTTTAAAAAACGGATTGAGCATTTTTTCATATTCCTTTGTCAACGAATAGAAAATTGTCTGTGCTTGCCTTTCTGTTTCAATAAGTTTTCTGTCTTTGAGTTTTCGCAGGTGTTGTGAAACTGCCGAAATGGTCATACCGAGAATATCGCTTAAATCACAAACGCAGAGTTGCTTCTCTTCATAAAGAAGAAACAGGATTTTCAGTCTTACGTTATTTCCCGCCAATTCAAGTCCGTTCGACAAATAGTCAAACGAACCATTCAGTTCTGAAACGCGGTCTTTGCAACGGTTTATTTGCTTAATGTCCGCTTGTTGTCTTATGCAAGAGTTGTTTTCCATGTGTACAAATATAGTCAATTTTCTTATTTAAGCAAATTCTAAAATACATTTGTTCAGAGCTTAATAAGCCTCTACAAATTCTCCCCCTTCGCCACTTTCAAAGCATATTGGGCTTTATTGTAAGCACTAATTGCTTTTAAATAATCCAATTGTGCTTGCAGGAAAAATTGTTGTGCCTGAAAGACTTCAAAAGGTATTGCCGTTCCTAATTTTTGCCTTTCAATGCTTTGGTTTAATGCTTCTGTAGTAAAATCCAAACCTTCTTTAGCGATTTCAATTTGTTCTTTCCCTAATTGTAAATCGGAAGTGGCATTGGCAATTTCTTCATTGATTTGAACTTTAAATTGCTCTGCTTCAATTTGATTAAGTCGCATTTTACTGTCATAGGACTTTTTGTCTCCCTGATAGGTGAAAGCTCCTAAAGGAATTTTCCACATTAATGAAACGTTCAACGCACTTGTTGGATATAGCTGTTGTGTCTCGGGATATTGAGCTGGGAACATTGGTGAAACATTCCCGTTTATCCGTCCAAAATAAGAGCCATAAGTACCTATATTCAATTCAGGAATAAATAAGCCTGTGGTGTACTTTTTACGTTCTATTTCCAATGCCCGAAAATTTATTTCGTTGGCTTTTATCTCCGTACGGTTTAGATAAGCTGAGTCTTCTACCATTTCCAACTCTGCTGTAAAATCCAATGGTAGCAAAGATTCATCTACACTCGCCAATTTTACATTTTGCTCAATATTGAGCAGTTTTTTCAATGCTGCCGAAGCGTTGTTGTATTCTTTTTTGGCATTGAGCATTTCCACTTGTAAGTGATTTTTGTTGCTTTTTGCCAAGAGCAATTCAGATTCATAACGCAAACCACCTTCAACCTGAATTTGGATCTGTTGTACAATGCTATCCGATTGAATAACCAATTTTTGATACGCATTGTAGTTGAGTTGTGCAGTCATCAAATCGTAATATGCATCAATCATTTTCAGTAATTGCTGATTCCGTTCTGCCTGTGTCATATACTGGCTTGCCTGACTTCTGAGATTGGCAGATTTAGCATTGTAAATGCCGTCTGCAAAATCCCAATTCGCATTCAGTCCTAAACCACCCCAAAGGTTTTGGCGGTTCACATCCAAGAAAAAACGACCGTCTGTATTCATTGCTGCACCCCAAAGTTGATGGGTCTGTGCTCCTGCATAAATTTCAGGCAGCCACCATTCCTTTGCTTTTGAGAGTTCTGCCAATGAAAGTTCCTGTCGCTCCTTGTATTCTTTGATGGTTAAATTATCTGCACCGCCTAATTCCAATACTTTTTCCAAATTTATAGGAATGGTGTCTTGTGCAATTAATTGATTTGTGTTGGCTACTATCAAAAGAAAGACGAATGATATTAGCCAAATTCCGTTTAATCTATATTTCAAATTCTTCATTATTCTTGTTTTAATATCGGTTCAACAATTTGGTCTGGTTTCACCAACCCTTTTCCTTGTACAATCACCTGTGTTTCAGATGTGATTTCATCATTCAAAACTTCAAAGTAGTCTTGATTGGATAATCCAATTTTTACAGGCAGTCTTTTGACTTTGCCATCTACTACAGCAAGCACATAATCTTCATTTTTATGACTCACTTTGGCTATCATTGGCAATGACAGGATGTTTTCCCTGCTTTCTATTTGCATTAAGACTTTAGCGTACATCCCCGAAAGGATTTTGCCATCAGGGTTTTCCAAATCAATTTCCACTTGCATTGTTTTGGACATTGGGTCAAGCACATTGGATGTACGGCTCACTTTTGCCATAAAAGATTTGCCAGATAATTCGGGCAAGGTTACTTCCACATCCATTCCTTTTTGAATACCCACAGCATCCGATTCAGGAACAGGAATGGTCAAGCGAATGGGATTGATTTCTTGTAACTCAAACAATGCTTGCGGATTACTTTGGCTTAATCCGCTTTGAATCATTGATCCCTTATCCACAAAGCGTTTGGTGATGGTGCCTGAAAAAGGAGCTTTAACTGTCAAGAAGCTAATTCGATTGTTAACGCCATTCAAATTGGCTTTGGCAGAAAGGTATTCCGCTTCTGCATTCTCCACCATTTGAATGTTGGTTAACGCAGGGGTTTTCTCGTAAACTGAATTCAAGCGTTCGTAGTTGGATTTTTTTGCTTTGGTTTCAGCTTGCCATTTCATCTGCTGTTGAAGCAGTTCCGGATTTTCCAATACAGCAAGTATTTCACCTTGTTTTACCCTATCGCCAATGTCTTTTCGCATTTGCATCAGCATTCCGCTTTCCATTGCGTAAAGAGTGGTGATTTGATTGGGTCTTGCAGTTCCTGTAATCAATATTTCTGCAATGAACGACCGCTTTTGAGGTTTTACGACTTCTACTTTTTGGGTTTTGTCGTTCGCAGTTGTTTGTTCAGTTCCTTTCTCCTGATTGTTGCAGGAAATAAGCGTTGTGAGCAGTACAGCGAATACTGCTATTGATTTTATATTTATTAAAGTATTCATTGTTTTTCTGTTTTAGCGATTAGTGAATAAAATATTGGGATGATGTAAAGGGTGATGAGGGTTGCCATAAATGTTCCACCGATTACCGCAATGGCAAGCGGAACATTGGCTTCCGAACCCGGACTGGTCGCCAAAGCAGTAGGCAACAATCCTAAAATTGTCGTAGATGCCGTCATTAATACAGGTCGGAAACGGTCTGACGAACCTTCGATAATGGCAGCTTGCTTTTGCTTGCCTTCATTCATCAAAGCATTGATTCTGTCCACCAAAATATTTCCATAGGAAACGGAAATACCCACCATCATAATGATGCCCATTATGGACTGAATGCTTAAATACGTTCCCGTAATCCACATTAAAAAGCCAACACCAATCAATCCGAAAGGGAAAGCCAAAATGATAATCAACGGTTTTCGGAATGACCGAAATAAAGGCGTGATTATCAAAAAGGATAATATGGCTGCCAAAGCCAACCCTAAACCAAGTCCGCCAAAAGATTCTTTGATAATGGCAACTTCTCCTTCAAAATTGACTTCATAGCCTGGTGGAATTTCCATCCCGTCAATGATGTTTTGGATTTCATCTGAAACCCTTCCTATGTCTTTTCCTTCCACATTGGCATAGACATTAAATGCCCTTGTCAAATTGTGATGATTGATTTCCACAGGATTCGTTCCGTCCGTTATTTTGGAGAAATTCCGAAAGGGAATTGTTCTTTCTGAAAGCGAGCTGTTCACCCCCACATTTTCCAAGACAAAACGGTTATCTATTTCACTTTCAGGATAAGTAACTCCAACATAATAATGGTTGCCGTTTCGTTCATCTATCCAAAACGCTTTCTGAAAAGTAACGGATGAATTGAGGGCTGAAACCATATTTTTAATAGCTTCCACAGGTTCAATTCCTAATTCGGCTGCTTTAATTCTATCTATGTCAATGTTCTTGGAAGGCTGGTCAATCCGTTGCAAAACACGCACATCACGGGTAGCAGAAAGTGTCGAGATAGTATCACGTATTTTCTCTGAAATTTCACGTAATACTTTCAAATCATTTCCTTTTATTTGAACATCAATGGGAGCGGGCTTTCCTTCGTTCAAGGCAGCCGTAATCATTCCACCTGTATTGAAACTCAATTCAATGCCCGGAAATTTTTCGTGCAGTTTTTTTCTCAGTCTGGAAGCATATTCAAATGTGCTGATTTCGTGATTTTCCTTTAACTGCACGCCAATGAAGGCATCTTGTGTTCCCGAATTTGGAGTGTACGCAGCGGGTAAATCGTAGAACACACCAATGTTTGCGACAAGCTGTTCCAAATCATCTCCTGTTTCTTCACGGATAACTTGTTCCATTTCAGCAATGGTTTCGTTGGCATCTTCCAAGCGAGTGCCGGATTCCATACGGACAGTGATCTCCATTTGACCTACGTCCGATTGTGGAAATAACTCATAGCCTGTGTTTTTTAATAAAAACAAAGAAGAAACCAAGAGTAAAACTGTAATTCCCAAAACAGGCCAACGATACTTTAGGGTTTTTGAAAGACTGTTTTGGTATTTCACGCCCAATCTGTCAATGAATCGTTGGAAAAATCCGAGTGCGTTTTTATTTGGTCTTTTATCTGAGTTTGGTAACTGATTTTTAAAGAAAAAAGCAGTCATTATCGGGATTAGGGTCAAGGCGAAAATGTACGAGCCAATCATTGCACCCGCTACGGTGATTGCCAATGGCGAGAATAGAAATTTTGTAATTCCCGTTAAAAAAAGCACAGGAAAAAACACGACTATTATCACCAAAGTAGAAGCCAAAACCGGATTGGCAACTTCCAAGGCTGCATCTTTAGCAGCAGAAAATGAATCTTTGCCCATTTTTAAGTGTCGGTCAATGTTTTCCAACACCACAATGGAATTGTCCACTAAAAGCCCTAAAACCAAAGCCAATCCACCAAGCGTAATGCTATTAATGGCTTGACCTGTGATATACAGAACGATAAAAGCAAACAATACCGATAAAGGCAAACTAATAGCCACAATTAAAGAAGACCTGAAATTCCCAAGAAAGAGAATCAGGACAATGACCACCAAAATCAAACCGCCCAATCCTGCATTTTGCAGTCCTGAAATAGAATTACGCACGTATGATGATTGGTCGAAAATGACATTGAGTTTTACATCATCTGGCATTCTTTCTTTCAAGCCCGGCAAGGCTTTTTTGACCGCTTCTACCGAGGCAATGGTATTTGCTCCTGGTCGTTTGAAAATGGGTAGATAAACCTGTTCCTTTCCGTCAACCCGTGCAATGTTGGTTTGAATGGCAGATGCATCTTTGGTTTGTCCAATGTCCTTGATGTAAATAGGATTCCCATTTTTGTAGGTAATTACAATGTCGTCAAAGTCCTTTACATCAACAATCAGCCCTTTGGCATCCACACCATAATTGACATTACCAATATTGGCGACCCCTGACGGAATCATTGTGGTGTTTTTCTGAATGGCTTCCATTACCTGTGTTTGTGAAATGCCCAATGATTCCATTTTTTCAGGGTCAACGTACACGTAAACCATTCTGAGCGAACCACCATAAGCAGCAGGAGCAACAATACCTTCCACACCGCTCAACATTTGTCGAAGATTCAGGTAAGCGACATCATACAAGTCTTTACCGCTTCGGGTATCACTACTTACTGTAAGCAACATCAGGGGTTTGGAAGCTGTCGGGTCGAAGGGTTGAATCATTGGTGGCATTGTTCCCGGAGGCTGATAATACATATCACTCACCGCATAAGAAGATGAATTCGCCATTGCTTCTGCAGGGTCAATGTCTTCACCGTAAAAGTTGGTTACGACACTCACGCCCATTATACTTTTTGAAAGTTGTTTTTCGATTCCGGGCGATTGTCCCGTCCACCGCTCCATACGGCTGGTAATGTCTTTTTCAACAACTTCGGCAGGCATTCCTGGATAAAGGGTAATAATCTGCATAGCGGATTTTTTAAATTGAGGAAGGATGTCCACCGGCATCCTTGGGATAAGAACTCCCGCCAATACTGCCACTATTATGGCAAATACAAGCACCAAATACGGATTCTTAAAAGATATTTTAATCATAATTTGTTCTTTGGTTTAATAAATTGTTTTTGACCAACGCATAAAGCATTGAAGCCCATTTCATTTATCAAAGACCAATGAAACAGGCATAAACAGAAAAGCCCTTCTTATTAGAAAGGGAATAGAAAGCTATTCCAATCTGTAAGAAAGGTTATTAAACCAAAGGGGGTCCACGAAGTGGGCTGTCCGAAAGCAGCGTTGCTGAACGGCAATGGGGTTCGGGAGGAATTAAAAACGGTTGCTCTGTTATTTCAAAGCGAACCAAGTCAAAAACTACCGCAGCAACAGCAATTAATTGTATGGTCGGGACAATTCTTTCTGTTTGAGTTTGACTATAGTCGTCTGTTGCGTCTGAAATATGCTCACAATCCATTGGAGGAAGCAAATGTTCTCCTGGTTGTTGGAGTACCATTCTACGAAGTTCGCAGGGACTTGGTCCATTGTGTTCATGATGGTCGTGTCCGAATGGATGAGCAATACACATCAACTGCCAAGGAAGAATTGTCATTCCTATTATAAAAAGCAGCAATATGGATTTGAGTTGTCTCACAATTTTCGAAAGTACGATTTTAAAGTGGGAAGGAAAAATTGGCTCTTTGGTTTTGCTGGAGGGTCGGCTTTGAGCGTAGGAGCAAAACCAATGTGCCAATTGCGCGTAGGCAGAAAAACAAAAAATATGCGTAGGGCAAAAATTAAATCTTTGCGTGTCGGCTTATGTGTCTGTCGGTATGTTTTCTTAGTCGTCAAGTTTTCTTTTTTTATTCTTCCATTTCGTGTTACCCGTGTCTGTTTTTTCGGAGACTTTGGGTTTTTACACTTGCTTGTAACGTCAGTCTGTGAAAAAACTCACTCAATAAAATACCAATTAATCCTAAATTAACAAGGGTTTAATGTAGTTTAATTTCGTATATTTAA
>Ga0210012_1004151_pt1 | contig 11488 bp, 10 predicted proteins | sample CryGeymeta201504_FD_183974 | JGI IMG/M metagenome (GOLD analysis project Ga0210012, IMG submission 183974) | Groundwater microbial communities from Crystal Geyser aquifers in Utah, USA - Crystal Geyser metaG 2015-04 (SPAdes) (version 2) | ecosystem: Environmental > Aquatic > Deep subsurface >... | reverse complement strand
TCCCTATATTTTATTATAGGCTCTAGGGTATGACTTTATTAGAATAATGACAGTTTTGTTGAAAATGTCCAGAATTGTCTCTCACTCTATCACAACATAACAAAATTGACTTACTTTAGCAAATGTGAATGTTTCTTGTTGATATAGTATTTTAATTATTGTGCTTCGCTGATATAAATTGATCATGAAAGTCAGCAATAAAAGAAACTACTCTACAGGCGATTTCCTCCTTAAATTCAAACCTGTCTCCTTAACTTTTGATAACCCTTTATAGCAAACTCTCAAAATCTACCTCGAAAAAAGTACAAAACTCATCTACTTAGATGTTCAGGTCATCGGCTAGATTCCATAAATCATTAAGGTTAGTAGTTCAGTACCTAAATACATTTTCAACTAGAATACTCAACCTGTTGAGTTTAGATTGTTGTCAACGAAGTATGCAGATTATCAAATTACCTTGTATAAGGTTATTGATGATGGGAGGGAGGAATGCATCGGGAGTAGTCCGGTCAATTTTTGTCCTTTTCTCAAGAAATACGAAGAATAGTTTAAAAAATTAGATGAAAGGTTACAAATCGAGATGCGGGAGAAGGTAGCAGAAGCTTTACCAGATCTATGGCGTGGTTTAGTCCTCAATTTTTCCAGAAGTAAATTAGAAGCAACAGCAAAGTTCAACTCTCTCAAAGCTAATCTCTAATTCACTTTAACACCCTACACTGAATATGATGAACTTGTCTCCTTGGATGACATATAAAAATTGAAACAAAAAGAAAAAGAGATGAAAATCAATTTTAGAAGAACAGCCACATTACGTATATATCTTACTATTCAGCCAATTTCAATCCTAAGCATTTTTCAAGTAATAAAATACCAGGTATTGGCAGTCATGAGAGTGAAATGTCGGAATTGGATGCTGTCAGTATTGATTTTGCCAAAAAATTCAAATAGAAAAAGGTACCTATCTTCTCAATGTAGGGGTTCAGTTAAACTGAGAGAAAAGATATCGCTAAGTCGGATCTGATCAAAATAAATTAAGAGCATGAGCAAAACGAAAAGAAATCGAATGAAAAAAGTCAGTTGTCACCTCTCATTGGACAAATGGAAATGGAGGCATTGGACATTGATGCTAAGTTAGAATAGGAAGAATTGAAAGGAAACGATCTGATGGGAACACTGCCAAGCTGGGCCAAACAAGCCGAAAGAACTATCGATCCTGAAACAAAAAAGCTTTCTCAGTCTGAAAATCTCATGAAAAATCAAAAGTAAATCAGTGTAGGTCGTGTACATGAGCTCATGATTCCCTAGACAAACTCTCCTTCACACCTCGGAATCATATCTCTAGGCTCATACGATACAAAGTAAGTCCTCCCAACAACTCAATCCTTACCACAAAAATCAAAACTAAAATAATACATGGTCATCCTTTTCACAACTCTCCTATTTGGTATGATAATCTACTTTCTAATGCACCCTATTCCGAAAACAGGTTGATTTTGAAGTTGATGATTTATATTTTTTGAATATTTTATCCTACAAGTCATTTGAATAACTTAGTAGCATCATTAGCGATGGAACTCTAGCGGTTTAGCACGGTTTAAAAATCACTTCTTCCTTTTGTTTTTTCCCTTTTTCTCTTGGGGTTCTAATTACTAGTGGTAGTAATCTTGCTACTTGACGACCTTCTTAGCCTTACCGTTATCGTACTTTCTTCTTGGCATTTACTCCTCAAGGTCAGACTAATCCTCATCACTCATTTAAGGCTGCTGACCTTGCCGTTTAGCCATTTGTTCCTGTCTTTTCCGAAGTTCCTTAACATTCATTCTTTTTTTGGCATTGGTGCCTTATTTTTTATTCCTGTCATCTTTGTGAAAAACCTCATAGTATTACTTCTACTCCATTTGTTGATAATTAATAAAGATAATATTAAGTTTTTCCTTGCGTGAGTGACCCATTAGGATAATTAAATTATGAAACTCACGAGATAACTATCTACTTACCTTTTTTTGACAGTCTTTTGTTAGTAATAGAAGTTTAATATTAATTATATCAGTGGGCGAATGAAGAAGGGACATCGTCGTACACAATCTGCCAACCTCGCCTCTTCAGCGTTCGAATAACAGCCCGTTGTCATACATGAATATTCACCTAATCGTAAACTCAACGTCATGCATCTTTTGCACCAATCGCAACTAAAGACCAAATAAAAGGTATGTTATGTTGATAATTTGCACTCAGTTCCTAGGTCGGATGGGGATAAGTTGTTCAATTTTGGGAAAGGATTGCATCGAGCCAATGAGCAAGGAAAGGGGAAAGTATAAATACCTGATAATTTGGTATCGATTCCTTAGAAGTCCAAAACCAGTGGAAGGATGAGAAAGGTTAATGATGGTGATCGTTGTCTCAGAACCAAGCCGAAAGTCGAGCTAAAAAATATTCTAAAATTGAATCTTCACGACACGAGGAAGGGGCAGATCGATTTTGCTGAGGGTGTCAACAAGTTAATAAAAATCAAATTAGGAGGTGACGTAAAACATAGAAAATTATCAATGTACGAACCTGGTAGATCGACGCCTAAGCAAACCAAGCACAAGAAGGAGATTTCGAATGTCAAATGAGAAAGATGATGAGGTCCTTGGGGGCTACTGCTAATTTTATTATCTTGCATAATAATTATAGTAGGTTGATATTATGTATGGCAGTCAGTTTTTGGCAGACGAGATCCAGCAAGAAAGCGACCTCTACGATGACCTTTCTCTTTTCATCAAAACTTTCAAAAAAATAATGATCCTCAGTCATGACCTTGTGGAAAAGTTAGAAGACTCATTTCCTTCCTCAGCTCTAGCAGAACTCAAATCAATTCCAGAAGGTCAACTCTAACTAGCCGAGCAGTACAACTCCAAATTGGAATAGCATTCACCCAACAAAAAGTATTATTCTATTCATTTAGCACTATCAATAGATTTATCTGTCGTCTTTATGAGACTCTATGTTTGTACAAGGGAAGTCAATATCAAAGGAGCAAAGCTGCGGTGTTGTATAGATAGTTTTTAGAGCGAAATGAACAAATAATAAGTAGTTATCAGATGGATAGAAATGTAGGAAAGATGTATAAAAAAATATTGCAGACCACTGAAAAATTCTGTAAATCTTGTGAGAGTATCATGAATAATGGATTCCAAGAAGAGGTCGCTAGTTTTTTCTCAAAAAGTTAGGACAAATAGTAGGAGTAGCAAATACCCCTGTCTCCTCTAATATCCAGGAAGTCCTCACCTTACAAATCGGAATCCAATTTCCACAAGTACCTAAGTATTGAATTAGAGCTATGGCCATCCTGAATAAGAGATACAATACGTTAAGTTGTCTAGATTTGGATTACAATTCATACAAAAGTTATTATTTCCAGTCTAGAAGTCAAAAATAGGATATTTACAAAGATTTTTTCCAAAGGAATGCCCTCACCTGGAAATATATCAACTCCTACTCCAAACAATTCTCAGAGTATCTCAAGAAACGTTAGAAAAATAGCCTCAGTATTATGATGTTTATGCAGATCGAAAAAATAGGTTCAAGGAAAAATTATAAACAGCTATCAAGAGTCAGGCTGAGTTTATAGGCAGAGAAAAAGATGATGTCAATAAAAATGAAGAGCAAGAGGATGTTAAAGGAAATTGCTTCATGCTGAAGCAGATCAAATAGTCATAATTACCTGAACTGTACAAGCCGAATCCTCCGACCCACAAAGAAGAGCAATCTCCTGAGCGAAAGCTTTAACTAGGTCTAGGTCTCAAGTAGATCTAAGCTCGAAAGACTCAATACAACATAAAAAATATTTATCTAACTCTAAACAAAATTACTCAATCAAACAAATCAGCTGTCATCCCGAAAGAGATCAAAACTTTGCCGAAGAACAATAAAAAAGATAAATATATGCAATACTCCACCTTCAAAGTGAGTAAGGCAAGTTACAAACCTACCAAGTTTAACTAAGTGGAAAGGACCAAACCTAGACCTTTGCTGGAAATCAGGCAGATAGAGTCGAGGGATTATGGATATACTCTCTAAAATAGTATGGTCAATGATAACACTTTACGGCTGGAGGAGCCGAAAGGTTACATAAACCCGACTAAGAGATTAGTGGCCGAGAAAAAAAGTATGAGGTTAAATCATCTCCTGAGCAAAAATAGTTTCAACCACAAGATACACAAAGCTTAGACTCTAAACGACGATGACATGGCCTGCAACATTCGAATTATCAACGGCGAAGAAGAGGAGCTATCGCTCAGATGAGTCATTTTTAATATATCTTCCATCTTTTTGAAGGAATGCTATCAATATCAAATATGGATCGATCAGGGAGATTCAAAGTGATCATTTCTAGGTTATTCCACCACTTCGAAAAAACGATCTTATGGCTCTTGATTTTTACGAGGGGATGGGAATGTGTGTGTACTTGGGAGTCCTCGTGTTGATTTGGGAGCCTGTTATGTAACTTCGTTGGAAAACATAGATGGGTAATCTCTTGGTATTTACTGAACAATGTCCACGACCCGATTCTTATTCTTTCTTTTTTTGTTCGAGATATCGTTATCTTCCAGATTGTGATGTTCCAAACCATGCGGAGAAAAATATTAACCACCAGCTTGACAGCACCCCATAGAAATATTATCAAATTAAGCAAACGAAATTCAAAAATAAGAAATAGGTCCAATATACCTATCTATATCTTTCTTAGCATTAAGATCATTTAACTCTCTTTAGTTGGATGTATCTTTGCTGAGAGTGACTAACCTGACATTACTTAAGATTTTATCTGACTTTATATCATTTTCGATTATTTGCTACAGAAGAATTTAAGATGAGTCAACTACCTATCTTACCTCCTGGCCACTTTCTACTCTATAAACTTCGAACTTTGGTCAATAAAGCACCATAGATTGCTACGAACATGCTTTCTAGTTAGTTTGTGGCAGCCTGTCCCAAAATAGCACAGCTCTATACTTCCATAGAACCTTAAGAGGTTCTTTTGGAATTGATAGAAAAGACCTCTACAGCTCAATCTAGAAAAAATTGGAAATACGACGAGACCAGCTACCTTATCTACATCATCGACCGATACAGTCAATTTTCACAGATAGATCCGGTCAATCTCGATCTCTGTGATTGGTAGTAGGTAGCCAGTTATTTGCCAGGAAGAACTGCAGACAGTTGCAGATTCCGATATCTATCTTTGGCCCCTTCCAGCATCACAAATACCCCATGGTCAATTTCTTAGCGTTAATTACTGATCTAAATTATTCAGGGTCAACAGCTAACCAACATAAATTGGAAAGTAGTCAGCTAAAAACTATATCAACTAAGTTCTAGTAAAATTTACAGAACTGGCAAACAATGTCGAGAACACTATACATGTTTTCTTAGGCCTAATCTTAAAAAGTAAGTTATTTTTGATATTTAGAGGACCATGGACTGATGTTGAGGATTATCAGTTGATTGGGTTGTTTATGAGTTATGGGAAGAAGTGGTCGAAGATGGCGAAGTTTATTGAAGGGAGGAATGAGAATTCCATCAAAAATAGGTTTTTTTTGATGTTCGAAAATAGAAAATAGGGCAGATTGACTAATTCTGACTTGACTAAATTAGTCAAAAGAAAAAAATAAAAACTCGAGAAAAAGATGGCCAAATCACAATAGTAATAAACCATCTAATAAAATATTGCTCAGCCCTCTCTCTCAGTTTAATAACAAGTCAACGCCTAACACTCTCCACTCTCAATGTAGCCATAAGAAGATAACTTTTTTGACAATCACTAATCTATTTTTTCCTCCCTCCCGGTAAAAGAGTAGCTATCAGCCAAGAAGGAGACATTTATGGGGACTTCGAGTGAGGAGATCGATAAATATATCAATTTTTGATTGAGTCTATAACTTAACTATATCCTACGGATAATAATAATGGATGATGGCACAGAGAGCAATACCAATTGCTCTATGACTGGCATGCTCGGGATCATAATTCAGCTGGCATTGGGCATCTTATCTTTTTCGGTGCTGATTATCAAACGATTCAGGGAAAAACCTCGGCGAGCGTGGAAAATATGGATCTTCGACACGTCCAAACAGCTCATTTCACAGCTTTTGGCTCACTTTATTAATTTAACCATTTCAATAGCGCTGTCCTACAACGATGACACATCAGACTAATGTCTCTGGTACTTCACAACCAACATACTCGATAACACTTTGGGTGTGCTTATTTGTGTGGCTTGTTTGCGAGGTATCGAGTGGAGTCTCAAAAGAAGGGGAAAGATGCAATTCATATCAGGAAATTATTACAGTCGAAAGAAAGTAGTTGTGGAAATTGAGATCATGGATGCTGTCAGAGGCGAGATCAAAGATATAATTGATGTTGGCGTCAGTCATGATGATGAGTATCAGAAAAAAGGATAAATGCATGAATAGAGAAACTAATCGAATGAGCCTGAACCGGACATCATAGAAGCTACTATTGACGATTCGCGTGTTCAGACTGGTCCGAACGCTACACAAGAAATATAAAAATATAAGTAATTCATGTGACATTCAGCATCAATTATCAGGCCTGGCTTGTGCAATTGCTTATATGGGTATCGGTGGTCGTCATAGGAAAAAGTGTTCTATTCGGTTTTGAGTATGGACTCAAGAATCCTCTCAAAAGTTTCACCTTCCTCATCATGGGATGGATAGAGAATTATCCCGTTTTTGAGTTAATCGTAGTCATTGTGCTTGTGCCGGTTGTCATGAATGGATTGGCTTTCTGGATACAAGACAACTTCCTAATGAAAAAAGAGGAGTTACAGGTCGATGGCGAGAACCCTCTAATTTAAGAACAGAGCACCCAGCGTGAGCCAAATATGTAACTCTGATCTTTATACTGCCTTCTTTCAGATCTTATCTCAACACTGTATAGATTTGTATATATTGGATCTATTATAAAGATAAAAATGTCGCTGAGTGTGTGTTCGATTTCAGGTCAACCTTTGGAGCACCCCGTCGCATCATTGAAAACGGGTCATCTCTACTAAAAAGAAGTCATCGAAAAGCATCTCAATTCATTCCCCTATTGCCCTATCACCAATCAACCACTTTCCATTTCAGACCTAGTCGACATCAAACGTACCATCCTGCTATAACTCAGCATACACAGGGCTGTATACGCGTACTGATCAATCTCCAGTAACCTATTTAGGCAAAATACAAACAGAGTACAACACCTTAGTGCTAGATATATTCAACCTGAGGAAAAGTGTCAAATAGACCGAGGAATAAATAACCAGTTCACTCTATCAAAACTAAGCAGCCAACAGAGTGATAGCCAAATTGTTGAAGTAGAAGGAAGATATCGAGCTGGAGACAGGTAAATTGGAGGCCAGAATTGCAGAGTTGAAGAAGGGTGCCTGATCTGTTATGGTGATATGTATGGATTATAGTGGATTGTAGGAGGTGATTTTTCATTGGCTGGACAGTTATAAATCGGATTGATTTGTGGGCGGGTAATAATCACTTTAAAATGCAGTTCTCCAGTATCCCCACCCTCGTCGATGCTTATGTCCAAGCTCAACTTCAAGGACAACACCTCAAAAATCCCTCCCTCTTCCTCTACGTCGCCACAAAGAACCCTCTTGTCCTGGAAGATGCCACCAGGATCAAAGTTACCGCCTCCGAAGACGATCTTCAAGCTTACTTCCAGTCATACGATAAAATCGCAGAAGGATCGAACATTTGTCTTGACAATGTTGAAGTGCATCTCGATTATGGAAAAGGTTTCTCTATTTTGAATATTGAACTTTCATCTAAGAGTGTCATCACTGATGTTGGAAATAAGGAGAGCAAGTTGAAAAATTTTGAATTGAAGGTCACGCTTGAGAAGAAAAATGGGCAGTTTCCTCTTGCTGTCACTACCTTCCACTACCTCCGAAGAATGGAGAGACAGGAACTTATGAAGAAGAACTACAAACCAAGTAAGGTTGATATCCTTAATTTTGTTAAAATCGATAAGAAAGCCGCCAAAAAAGAAGAAGATAACAACTCTGAGATCAGCACTCTCGACACTGAGTCAATCCTCCTCCTCAAAAGATTGCTGAAGTTCACCGATAAGGAAGAATTATTCAGAGTCTTAATCAAGAAACCTCTCAAGGATAAGCAAGCCAAGAAAGCAGTCAGACTATCAATTATTCCCACTGACGTCGAATCAGAAGCTGAGACCTTCGAAGTCAAGAAAAAACAGTACCTCCAATTCTATTTAGATATAACAGAAACACAATTCAAGAGTTGCTCAGCGAATACGAAGCTAGGGAGGAGAGGACTAAAGAATGATGATTTCCCAGTTATCATGCATCAATATCAATATCGTTAATATCACTAAATTGACATATATAACAAATGATCAATCAGCATAAGCAGAAACATCCTTTGCTATTTCGCTACCAACAGCAGCAAGAGCTGACCTTTTGGTCGCTTGGGTCGAAATCTCGTTAGACTTGCATTCTTGACAAATAAATGAAGACTTCCTCTAGTGTGGTCTCTGATATTTAGAACTGGACAATGATGTTTTCTCTGAGAAGGTTGTTATAGAACAAGTTGAAGGCTTTGGAAAAGATGAAGTTTTATTTGGGGAACTCGAAACTAGCTTTCATCTCTTCGGGGAAGGTCTCTTCTGCAAAGTTGGGGAAGTTGTCTCTGATGATTCTTTTTACATTTTCTAGGTTAGCCATGCTATCACATATGACGGTAGCTCTGTATCCCTTACCATACCTTTGTTTCAATTCTCGAGGAGTGCCAATACAGTAGAATTATCCTTTGATTAAAATACCGATTCTGCTACAGAGAGATTCTGCTTAGTTGATGGAGTGAGTGGTCAGCACAATGGATCTATTTTTGAGAGATGAGGAGCTATGAAGCACGTTCCAGAGGTATCTTCGAGCAATAGGATCGACACCAGCTGACGGCTCATCAAGGAAAATAAGCGAAGGGTTGCCAACCATCGACATCGCCACACATAACTTTCTCTTGTTGCCGCCACTCAACTTCTTAGATCTGACATCTTTATATTCATTTAATTGCAAGTTGCTCATGTAGAAATTGATTAGCTCTTGTTTCTGGATGCCGTTTAGACCTTTGATACCTGCGAAGAAATCGATATGTTCTGCTGTGGTGAGTTAGTCGTAGAGAGGATTGAATTGAGGGCAAACACCGACTGTTGTGAAGATTTAGTCGACTGCCCGGTTGACTTCATTACCATGTAGCATTACCTTACCGCAAGTTTTAGGGATTGCTGCTGTGAGGATGTTGAAAGTGGTGGACTTACCTGCACCATTGGGTCCAAGTAGGCCGAAGGTTTATCCATTCTCTACTGTGAAAGAGTTGTCTCTGACTGCTACAAAGCCATTGGGGTATTTTTTGTACAAAGAGTCAACAATAATGGGTTGAGTCTCTTTCAAATCTCTGATTTTTGCTTTTTCTCTGATTAAATCTTCAGATTGTTGCAATCTTTTCTCCTAGCTGTCGAGATCCATTCTGTCATTTAGATTGAACTTGAGATTATCAAGGACGAGAACCAGAACAAAGAAGATGATAGCTTGAGCGAGGAGAATGATCAAAGGGTACCAGATTGCAGGTTGAGTGAAGAATTGAATATCGTAGGTGTTGGAAATGACAGAGATAAGATTATAGTTTTCGGAGCCCAGCATTTGTTTACTTAACATACAGGCGTTCAAACTTAGAAGAGGGCTGACGATAGGCAGGACATATATAATAGCTGGACTATCAGGCCAGAAGAACATGGGGATCTCGGGAATGACGAAGAAGCCAAAGTAGACGAGGAAGGGGTAGAATCTGAAAGCTGATGCTGCCTTATCGAAAGCGAAGCTCCAGAGATAGGTGAAAGGCAGGAAGGAAAATGAGAACACAATAAGAGTCAAAGCCAGCCAACCGAAGCTAGCAACAAATGCAGCGTTTTGATCACTAGGGAAACAACCAATGACCAAAAAGATGATGCTAAAGGGCAGGCAGAATTGTAGCAAATCGAACAAAATAGTTCCGATCCAGTATGCCGGTTTCTTCATGCCCATGACATACGACAAGTACTTGAAACTAATTTCTCGTTCTTTGACAAGAGATCCACAGTAGGAAGCTGTATTGAAGGCAAAAGCCAGACACATGAAGGTTGACCAAGTGTAGTAGCGGGACCATGTGTTGATGATTGTAGTTTTTTGATCGTTGGGAACCACTGGAAAAGCTTCTAATGCGATGATGACACCAATGACGATAAATATGATGGGAAGCATGATTGAGAAGAAGATGGAGGGACTTCTGATAGTTGTTTTGAATTTCTTGATGAAAACATGTTTAATTTGAGTGCTCATGTTGTACACTGGCTCGTATTCGGGGATGGCAACTTTTTATAGTTAAGGAAGAGGTTCGTTAGAAAGAATCGATTATGCGTCCATACCAATTTTGATGAAAATATCTTCAAGGCTGCTCAACTTCAAGGAAAACTTGAACTGTTGTTCTTCTAGAAAGGCAAAAAGTGTAGAGTAGTATTCTTGTTGGTTGTTGGGCAACAGGAATCTTAAAGAATTATCATTGACTTGTTAGTCTTCCCTGAAACCGGCGATCAATTATCTTATTTTGTTTCTGATTACAGTACGTTGTCCCTCTAGATTTATTTGTGAGTTCAAGGCAATCTCTAGATAGTACCCACAGCCGAATCTTTATTTAATGTAGTGACATGAACCTTGAACGAGCATTTCGCCGTGTGCTAGAATGCCAATTCTGTTGGCAAGGGCTTCTGCTTCCTCGAGATGATGGGTGGTCAAGACGATGGTTCTACCTTCCTTTCTCAAAGAATCAATAAGACCCCAGATGACTCTTCTGGAATTAGGGTCAAGACCTGAAGAAGGTTAATCCAAAAATAGGAGTTGACTATCTCCAATCGAGGCACAAGCCAAGCATGTCTTTCTCTTGTTACCTCCTGATAGTTGCTTAGTTCTTTTGTATTGTTCATCTGCCAATCCACAACGATTTATCATCTCATTGACAGTCATTTCCAGTCTCTCAGCAGGGATTCCTTTGATATTGGCGAAAAACTATAATTGTTCTCTGACTGTGAGGTCATCATAGAGGACATCGATTTGCAGGCACACTCCAGTTTTATTTCTAATCAGGGTCATCTCATTGTAGTAATCGTAGCCGAAGATGTTGATGACTCCACTGTCAGGTTGTAAGATACCTGTAAGAATGTTGATGGTGGTTGACTTGCCAGCACCGTTGTGACCTAGTAAACAGAATATTTCTCCCTAAAACAGACTCAGACTCAACTTATCCACAATAACTTTTTCGTCGAAAGTTTTTGTAAGGTTTTTAAGATACATGCTTATCTTTTTCTCTTCTTTGGTTTGTTAGTAGTATCGAGCTGAGGACATGTTGGCAAGTTAGAAAGTTTTCTATATCTC
>Ga0210012_1004128_pt1 | contig 11529 bp, 10 predicted proteins | sample CryGeymeta201504_FD_183974 | JGI IMG/M metagenome (GOLD analysis project Ga0210012, IMG submission 183974) | Groundwater microbial communities from Crystal Geyser aquifers in Utah, USA - Crystal Geyser metaG 2015-04 (SPAdes) (version 2) | ecosystem: Environmental > Aquatic > Deep subsurface >... | reverse complement strand
GCGGTTGTTTGATGCGTTGCGTCAAGACATGCCAGAAGAATTTTTGCGTGGTGGACAATTGGATGCGGGTAGTGATCATGATAGTAAGGTAGACATTGTCACCTTGTTACCCAGCACTAGCGGTACCAGCAGTGCTAGCAGTACCAGTACCAGTACTAGCAGTACAACACTCGCTCAACAACAAGACGGACAAGTGAAACAGTACGCGTTTTGTCATTTGGCAATGATCACGGCCTTTACGGGGTCATTGGGGCCATTGGAAGCCTATCCGGCCGTACACGAAGATCTGGCGGCTGCCTTGTTAGCCGCAGAACATTTGAATCGTGGCATTGGTACTTTGATACCAGAAATTGAAAATCTCAATCAACGCTGTAATGTCCGATTTACCCTGGAAGCCAGAGATACAGCCTATGATGGTGGTACGGCCCTCAATCATATTGTAGAAATGGCGAATCGATCACCCCAACAGGTAGAACGGAATCCCTGTGCCTTTATTGGAGCGATGCGCTCTTCCGTCAGTATCCCAACGGCTATCGTAACGGGATTGCTGGGTTATCCACAAATCAGTCCTGCATCGACGTCCGCAAGTTTGGATGACAAATCACAGTATCCATTGTTCGGGCGGACCTTACCGACCGATGCTGGAAATGCTGTTCCGATCATTCGATTCCTTCACGAGGTATTTCACTTGGATCATTTGGCTATAATGAATGTCAATGATGCCTATGGGAATGCCTACGTCGATGGGATGAGACAGGCAAGAGATCAGTACGCACCGGAGATGCTGATACATCAAATTCCGATTGATGAATTTGCAAATGTAACGGCTGCGGCACAGGCAGGTGTGGCCAGCCTGAAAGATACACAGTATCGATTTGTGTTCCTATTGGTCTTTAATAACGATGTTCATGATACTATTATGCAAGAAGCCTACGAACAGGGTGTGGCAGGGAATGGATTGCATAATTTTGTTACAGGAGATTCCTTCTTAGGAACACTTCAAGGACGGACCTTTCCAAAAGATGGACCTTTGCACAAGGCATATCGTGGAATAGGTAGTTTTGAAGTGGTGGGTGGAGTAACAGGAATGCCAAAGTACGATAGTTTTGTACAACAGGTAACCGAACTGCGTCAACATTCGATTGATATGGAATATCTTGGATCCGTATTTCCAAAACTTCCACCACCCTATCAAGATGCTGTTACTGGACGTCCACCGTTGATCGATTCCGATCCTACTTTTTTGAAAGACATTACGTCTGCGTTCGCTCCCTTTACGTACGAAGCTGTCGTAGCATTGGGATTGGCGGCATGTTCGGCGACCACGACGAATTCTTCAGACCAGCAACAGCAGCAGCAGCAGCAATTACTGAACTTTACAGGACAAGATCATTTTGACGCATTTGTCAATACTACCTTTACCGGATTTTCGGGACCTGTTCTTTTTGATGCCGTTACAGGAACGCGCGATCCTGGGTCGGCACTATACAAGGTTACCAATTACGTTGAAGAATTCGTTATGGTCGACGGAGAAGAGCGGGTTCAATTCAAACCAGTTATTACTGATCTGTTTCAACAAGGACAATGGGATTCGACTGGTATTGAGTACATATTCAATGATGGAACATCCGATCTTCCTCAAGACCTGCCACCACCGCCGACCATTCCACCCACTACAAATAACGACGGAGTCAATGTTGCCATTACCGTGGTTGTGTCCATTGTTTCATTTGTTATTCTTGGTGTTATTGTGTTTTTGTTTTACGAAAACAAACGAAAAAAGAACGACAGTGTCTGGGTCGTCGATAAGGAAGAACTTAAATTCGGTAATCCACCAGAAATTATTGGTCGAGGATCCTTTGGATTGGTTTTGTTGGCAGAATACCGTGGAACACAAGTAGCAGTCAAACGCGTCGTTCCACCCCGGACTGACAATAACAACAAGACAAAAAGTGATGGTGGTGACGGATCCATTAATGATGGCGGAAGCAGTACCAATCATACTGGGACTACGTCGGGCATGTTAAGCATGATTCGTGGATCGAATGGCTACACTAGTAGTGGAGTTCACGGCAGTGGTGGAGATCGAGGTCTTACGAGTGGAACAGGAACAAAGAGCGACAATTCCTCGTCCCACGCAAATTCTCTGAACGGCTATACTCCGACTGGATTGGCACAAGGATTGGCCAATGGCATTACGACGGGATTGAGCGATCTCTCAGAGGGCATCACCGGAGGTTTTAATGGCATGGTGGCATTGGCATCTTCACGTGGTGGAAATAATACTCGTGGGAGCAATTCTGGACGGAAACCAAGTGAGGCGGCACAATGGAAAAAAATGAAGAAAGATTTTTTGGAGGAGATGCGGCACTTGTCCAAGTTAAGGCATCCGTGTATTACAACCATCATGGGTGCTGTCACTACCGGAGAGCCCATGCTTATCATGGAGGTAGGTGTACTAAACGACTGATTGATGCATCTGATGCATCGGGTATGTGCGTTGGCCTTGTATGGATTTTCCTAACCATGACTGCTTGATCTTCTTTTTTCTTCTTTTGCAGTACATGGAACATGGATCCTTGTATGATATCTTGCACAACGAGACCATGGTAATTGAGGGTGAACTACTCTTGCCGCTTCTCCGTGATATCACACAAGGTGTGAATTTCCTTCATCAGTCAAATCCTTCCGTTATTCACGGAGATCTAAAATCTGCAAATATTTTGGTCGACAACAGGTTAGTATCATTTTGTCATCAAGTTTAGCAAAAGCAACGCATCAGTCAACTTATTTTTGGTACTTTTTCTTTGCTTTTTTCAGATTTAGGGCTAAGGTAGCTGACTTTGGATTATCGGAGAATAAAAACTTGGGAGGCACAGGAACGGTACGCCATCTTTTCCGAAGTTACACCTTCTGAATCGTTTGGTAATTTTCTCACCTTTGCGCTTCTCCCTTTTCCATTCCGCAGCCATATTTCATGGCTCCAGAGCTCCTCCGATTCGAAACCTGCAATACAGTAGAGTCCGATGTCTTTTCGTTTGGTGTGATTTTGTATGAGGTCTTTGCTCGCCGTGATCCATACGAAGGTGAAGATGCAAAAGAAGTACTGAAGCTTGTTGCTGACAAGAACATTCGAAAGCGCCCGCCTGCACCCAGACACATGCCCGAACAAGTAAAGACTTTGATGGGCGACTGTCTCGAGGAAGAAGCTAATTTGCGACCATCGTTCAACGAAATCGAAACACGGCTACGACGAATTGACGCCGACACTTTGGATACGGGCAAGACTACAAAGAATAGTTCCATTTCGGTATGCCAAACAAAAGGATCGTACTCGTTCGTTTCTTTACTCATGAAAATATATCTGACCCCAGTCGGTTTTTTTTTGCAAATCTCTCACTGAATACTGCAGCTCTTTGATATTTTCCCCCGACACATTGCGGAAGCATTACGAGACGGGCGTACTCCAGAAGCCGAACATAAGGAATCTGTCACTATTTTCTTTAGGTGTGTCAGATGCTTGAGTTACTGCCCTTTTCGATGTTACTGCTATCGTGTGTATCTAACCCATTCTTGCTTGCTTCTACTTTTAGTGACATTGTTGGCTTTACTAATATCTCTTCCACAATGGAGGCCCGAAAGGTTGCCAATTTGTTGGATCGTCTCTATTCCAAATTTGATGAACTCAGTAACAAACATGACGTGTTTAAGGTGGAAACAATTGTGAGTCATCCTCGATCTTCTGACCTTATCTGTAATGAAATATTCCTGCTATTCAATAACTTATCGCTGACTAACATCATATTCGACTTTTTCTTTGCGTAGGGTGATGCATACATGGCAGTGACGAACCTAGTAAAAGATCAAGAAGATGACCATGCTAGAAGGATTGCTGACTTCGCCATGGACGCCATTGCCGCAGCCAATGAAACAGCCATTGACGAAGAAGATGCAGATAAGGGTTTTGTCAATATTCGTGTTGGATTTCATTCTGGACCTGTCGTGGCGGACGTTGTTGGCACTCGCAATCCTCGATATTGCTTGTAAGTTTCATTCAAATAAGTTGCGCTATCATTTCTTGCAGAAACCATCTACTAACGAGCCCCCCTCCCCCCGACATTTATAGATTCGGTGACACTGTCAATACTGCATCTCGTATGGAAAGTAACTCGGAACAAAACCGAATACATTGCTCCAAAAAAGCTGCTGCTTTGCTTCATAAACAGCATCCTCACCTGCCTCTGAAAGCTCGCGGCAAAGTGCATATTAAAGGCAAGGGTGAAATGCAAACGTACTGGGTGAACGAGTATTCCCGTCGAAACACACAGCACTCGGCATTGAAGGAAATGGCAAATGTCTTGGTCGGGGAAGAGTATAGGAACGAGACATCAGCTGATGGACCTGTTGGCACTCCTTTGACTGCCTTGGAAGAAGGGTCGGAAGAATTTGAAACAAACGAATTCTTTTCCAGTGAAGATTTGAATGACGATATTCCAGAAATGGCTGTCACGCAGAAGAAGAGACGCTCGTCCAAGATATCGCTCTTTGGTGGCAGTCAAATGAGCAACAGCGACGTGTCCCATTAGTAAGTAACTGTTGAAAAATGCACAATCAGGGTGACGTGGGTTGACGTGTGAAAGTGTTATTGAAACGAAAGCCTACATTTCGAAATAAATACCGTACCAATATACATACATATTAAATTATTACTGTTCATGTGAAAAATCAAAACATGCTTGTGAAACTCGAATGTTTTTATTTTTGCGATGATCGCAACGTGCGAAAGGACTTTTCCATAGTGGAATTTATTCATAAACTTTTTAGTTTTCAATAGAAAATGAGCTTCGCTTTGGCTTCATCATCAAACAAGCAAAGGCACAAATTACAAATTATAGCAAAGGAGTGTTCGATATTTGATAGTGCTATACAGTACGAGTTTGAACTTTTCACGCAAATGTCATCTCACTGACAAAACAAAACACAAAAAATGACATCAAGCCGAGAGCTTGATCATTTTGAAAATTTCCACTGGTTGAGCCAACCATTGCTTATAACTGGTAAAAACAGCCTTGGTATACTCCTGTTCATGATGATATTCCAGAGCAGCGTTGTCGGAAAAGGCCTCTTGCAAAAATAGCACGCGAGGTTCTCGTTGCTCTGTTTCTGTTTCCGTATCGTTGTCCGTTGTTGTTGCAGTTGCTGTTGCAGTTGTGAGTAAATCAAATTGCAAGCACCCTTTCTCAGCTAACGTCGTTGGAATGATATCCAAAATGGCACGCTTGGCATCATCGTAATGTTCCTTCTTTGGAGTTATTTTAGCAAAAACGTACAGCGTCATGGTAGAGTGTTATTGCGTTATACTTTGGTCAAGCTTCGTTTAGATGTTTTATGAAATTTCCGATGGATCTTGTGACTTTAGAAAATTAAAGAATTACAAGTTTGGATGTACTGTATATTCGTTTTATTCGATTGGATTCGATTCGGTTTAGTTCTTGCCACTGTATTTTGAGTAGAGTACCTGGTACTACCAGGTACCTTGTACTAGTAGTAGTAGTAGTACCATGTACTATCGTAGTATCAGTAACCTATTAGCCTAGTAGTAGTAGACTAGTAGACTTAATCTAAGTAACGCACTGTTGAACCAGCCAGCGACGATCCTGGATGTTCCAAGAAACTTTAAATCCCGTGAGAACAAGGGACGAAAGATACGAATCGCCATTCCATAATAATATTATGGATACAGCGGTACCTGGGACCATTTTTTCGTTTTTGTCACCAAGCTTATTGTTCGTCAACTGGCACGAAGTTTTTGTTTTTGTTTGAACTTGATCTTGCCTGTCGGGATGGATGGGATGGTCTTTGTCTTGATGATAGTTGGTGCAGTGGTGGCAATAATATGCCTCCCTGTTTTTGCTGTCGTCGTCCTCAATCTTACCATGTCCAACGCGGCCAAAAAGTAAAATTTATGTAGTTCTAGCCTAGTAGTAGACTAAAAAAGTGCTGTCGTGTTTTTGGCGTTTTCTCTTTCTTTTGCAACAACTAACATATTAGACCGAACATTTTAAAAATGATGATTATTTTACAGCATGGCAGCGAGCCAAGTGTAGTGTGCTACTTGCTATACACTTCTTATGTAATCCCGCTTCCTTTCGTTTTTGGTAGTGGCCAGTCGTCTCTACTACCCACAGAACCTTTTTTACTATTATCATTTATTTAATTCTGGTCACCAGAACTTCGAACAGCAAGGTAGTATCTGTTTTAAATAGATTCTCGTACCGTCGTTTCCCATCCTTGGTCGTTGGTTGAGGCAGTTGGTTTAATTTCTTGGCCGCATAGGCTGCGGTCGATGGAATTTCAATTCGTCGCAGTGCATTTTTGTGCATTCCCATCATGCCTTCCTCTAACGCTGGCGAGGCTTCTCCACTACCAACAATCCAGGCAAGTTCATTGAAATCGGTATCTTCTTTCGTACTGTAATATTTGAGCCCACCTGGTTCATCAGTGGTTGCGAACGATTTGCACCGAATGGTCATTTCTACACCAATTTTGGATCCTGGTTGGACGACTTTTTACAATGGAATGAAAGGAGAAAGTCAAGGGATGCATGAAATATAAAAAATGTCAGCGCGGAGAAGAAAACAAAAAAACAAAAAAAACAAAAATCCACTACAGACTACTGTACCAGCTTCTCCTTTTCCTTCACGGTATTCGCGATAATTGACACCACTGTCCAGCTGAACCAGAGGGATGTCTTGGCTGGCCATTGCAGGTCGTTGAAGTGCTTCCACTTGTCGCAATCGTTGTGTTGCTCCCGATTCATCACCCTTTACTGGTAGAGTCTGCAACAAACTAGGATCGATACCTGCATTAGCAGGACGTACTGTGCAAAGCAATGCAGCAGCAGTAGTAGTAGTTACTGCAACCGCAGACGACGCTGTTGTAGCAATCCAAAATCGACGAGTTTGGAGATTGTTGTGGTGGTTGTCGGGCGACGTTGTATGTCATTTGTCATGGTCAGCTCGAACGAACAAGTCCCAGATGGACGCACATGCTGAGATAGAGGTTGCTGCTGCAACTGAAATGCAGTGGTTGTGACAACGGCAAACAATACGAGAAGCGCCGCAAATGCAAAGGAACGAGGATAGAACATGGTGAGAATCTTCCACAAATAGGCTACGATTATTAGCTTTTGGTAGTGGCGCTGAGAATAAACCGGGTCTGTCCACCAACGATAGGAGATGAGAGATGAGAGTAATTTTTTTCAATAGCTAAAAAAACGAAACAATGAGATAACGCTTCGTAACTGTCCTCTCCTGCGTCACTTCGTATTTTCGTATTAATCCACCCAGGCCATTAAATTAATAGCATATGGTGCTCCTCGCACACCAGACAAAACCAAATAAATGTTCGGTATGGAATAGTTGGCCGATCCTATTTTTCGTGGATACGTCTATTCTACTATGATGCGTTAGCATTAAGGATTCATTGTTACAATCCCAATTGAATTAGATATCCAGGTTTTGTGTTTTTATCTAATTGTCTTTTAATCCCATTTTATTAAATTGCTAGCAGCTGCACTGCATTATTTTGTTCGTTTTTCTACCAAATATCTTCTCACGGAAGCCAGCGTCGAGACAACGAATTATCCCCTTGAGATGGACTGATATCATTTTTTGGCTGCCGCTACAACGATTTCCACAGCTTTCATGGCGTCCAACTCACTCTCGTACCAAGAAACACTCCCTTGCCGGGCCACTTCGCGACCACCCTCGGCTGCGAAATAAATCTTTGTCGTTGGATCTCGATATGCAGCCGTGTACTGCAACGTTACAGTTCCGGGTGCAATTCTCGTCTTTGTGAGGAAACAATCTCGGGGAAGCTCCTTCACCATTCCTTGATATGCGCCCAGCACAATCCCTCCTAGTTGGGGATTGACGTGAGCAAAATGACAATGTCGCCCGAAACGACAAGCAACATTACACGCCGAACGAAAGCGCTGACAAAGCTTACTCTGCCTCGAGGCTTTTGGTAAGAACCAGTGACTATTACTGGTGTCATCGTCTTTGCTGAAACTTTGATATCCATGACGTTGGCGCTTCAAATATCTTTCACAAGACGTGTCACCAGTTGAATCACTTGCCTGTGAATGGCTCCTTTTTCCACCACTGCCTCTGAAACCTACGGAGCTATTCCTTTCAGAGAGAATTGCTGCCATTGTTTCCCTCGCACGTTCTTTATTTTCTGGGTCAATCAAAGCAGCATCTACGCCAACTTGAGATTTTTGTTGGGTCATCCATGCTGGCATACTTGGACTAGCTCCTCGTCCACAAGCGGGCATTTGCTGAGCCGTTCTCCAGCTTGGTACCACACCAGATGATACAAGCGACATCTGCTCTCCTGCTGTCTGTTTTTCCTCGTCAACACCAATGATGCGAGATTCGTGTCCCCGGGTCATCCACGCTGGCAGAGTTCGGCCGGCGCCTCGTCCACGAGATAGTATCGGTGCATCAGTAGCTGGTGTTGATAATGCTGCATTTGCCGAAAGCTTCCCACGCAGAAAGGCCTCATCATCATTTCGCACCGCGTTCCGCTGCAGACTAGCTTCGGTAATCTTAGCAGCGGTGGCGTATACGAGGTTCCGACCCTTCTCCGTCAATTTCAACACTGCATATCTTTCTTGCTCGGCATTTTGATGGGTGCAAGCTTCAAAAGCATTGTAACCTCTACAACGACCCCAAATTAGCAATTCTTGCTGGGTTGCGTCCATACACCATTTTCTGAACTCCACTTCTTTCGGAGTGCCTTGACAAGCAAATTTTTGAATAAAGGAGGTAGCCAAATCTTCACGACTGACCCAGCCGTCTTCGTGAGCTTTAGTTTTGCGAAGCAACTCGAGGAACGACAGCATGCTATCGCAAGCGACCTGGGGGTAATCACGGTTTGTAATCCCTTTGGGCGCAGTGGATTCATTCGAATTGGCAAGAAAGTGATGCCCTTTTTCTGTGAGGCGCAATGAGGCCTCCTCTTGGTCATCAAATACTGATTGCGATACCACTTCCATGTCTCCGAAGCAGTCTTCATCTGGCCTTCCCCATTCAATTAGCCCTTCCTTAGTTGCAGTGGACAAACTTACATCAAGTTTGTCATTGTCTTCCGCCACTATTTTCTCGAAAAAGGCTTTGGACAATTGATGCATAGAGATCCAACCTTCATCAGCCGATCCTGCAATTATTGCGGATGCCATGCACTGAAGTAAAGTAACTGTAGAATTACCCCCTTGCTCTACCGTCCTATTCTTTACTGATGCTTCCATGTCAGTAAGTGAAAACTTTTGCATGCAATCAATGTTGAGTGTCTCCGACGAAAACGCATCTCCTGCTTCCGTAAGTCTTAAACAAAATCCATTTGCTGCCTCATCAACAAGTGTCAAAGGATTCCCAATTTTAATCATCTCTCCATGGCACTCTTCGTCAGGTTGAAGCCATTCAATGAAATGGTTTGAAGTCGCCAACGCGCGGATTTTCGCAAACAGAGAACTACCTTGTGCTTCCTTTCGCGATCTAGCAATGGAAAAAAAAATTTCGAATGCCATGTCCATACTAAGCCAACCATCCGTTTGGTAGCTAGGTGCAGATTTGATGCTAACCAGGAAGTTCTGCAAATCGCTAGCTGTATCCATATCGCTTTGGTGAGGAATGAAACTAACAGCCTGGGTTTTAGCGGATTTTGACCCAGAACCAGGTGTAGCACGTCCTGCGTCATATCGGTCATCGTCAGGTTTCGAGGACCGAACATTGTCCTTGGTGTGATTCGAGATAATTTGTAAGATTTTTTCAAGATTTTTGGCTAGTTGACCCAATGCACAGAGCCAATCGTCTCTCCTTAGCTTAGCGTCTTGATCAAATTCCATGTCATCGTTGCTAGTAGTGGCCTTTTGAGCTCTCCTTACCTCTAGCTTCTCGGTCGTTTGTGCTTCGTGTGCCAACCGAGCTGAATAAAGAAGAGCGGAGCCAACTATACTTGATGCATCAGGATCGGCACCGAGATGAAGAATGCGCTCTACCAACTCCGCTTCAGCGGCAGCAACTCCAGCATGTAGAAGAGAAAAATTGAATGGTCCCTGAATGTTTGCTTGTAAACGAGGAACCCCGTCGCCGACTTGACGATTGAATTGTTCTATCCAATCTACGCTATACTTAAGATCTTTCGCGAAATTAGAGTCTGCTTCACCGTAGAAAGTTCAGATTAAAAATCAGGAAAGCGCGAGAAAATAATAGAACAAAATCCAGTACACAAAAAACATACCTGTGGCCTCTCCTTCCGTTGGCAGCCTAGTTATCTTCAGCTCAATTTTCATCCCTGGCGTAAACAATGGATCAACAACATGAAGAGTTTTCGTAATTGAGAGGGGTTCTCTCGAATACAGGCTGCCATAAACATCGGCAAGTGAAAAGTTTATCTTCGGTGGGTGTTTGCGGTTTTCCGATGCCAAGTGCAGCTCGAATTGCATGTGCGAGAGATCGCCTAAAAACAGTAAGGAAACTTACGTAAGCAACAGGGGGGGGGATGGCAGTCAGTGAACGAAAGAGACAACATACCCTGCTTGAAAGTAATTTCATTGTCTGGGATGGGCACGGTATCAGACTCCCCACCTATTCCAATGGCCGGTGTCGAGTGTCTCTGTCTACCGTCCACAAAAACACGGCATTTGATTGACCTGGATCCTGGATATCGAAGGCCTTCAGGAGTCAAGTTCACGCCGTGGATCTTAATGAATTGTACTCGAATATGAAAGCCAGTCTCCATTTCCAGAGCTTTTCGGATGGCCCTTTCCGAGGCCTTGTAGACCTTCAATACTGGAAGAACGGCATCCAACTTCTCCTTCTTGGCTAGAGCATAGTGTTCGCTGATAAATAACCTACCATCGAACAACTGATCAGTTCGAAGTGGTCTGTGCTGCAGCAACTCCAACATTTTTCCGATTTTATTCTCCTTGATTGCAGCAGAAAGAGTCCAGAGAAAGTCGGAGTCAGGGGGGAGCAGCTCATGGGATGCAGAAGTTTCAGCAGAATCCACCGCGGCAGTCTTTGTAGTAGCGCCATCAGCGCTTTTCGTATTTTCGCCGTGCGCTTTCTCCCTACTATCGACCCGGCGTCCGTCTGGTGGTACTTTGGAGCGAGAAGACCATCCTTCGCGTCTACTAAATGCGCCCCCCTCGGAATTAGCCTCTGCTGTCGGTAAAATATTACACTGTTTTGCTTCCCGGCCTGCAAAAATATTAGGTTGACGATGTTGACCGCGATGACCGGAGGCTGCACCCCCGGCCCAACCGCCAGTCGCCTTTCCCAGCCACTTTCCCTCTGCTGTCCATTCATGACTATCGACAGAATCCCGAATAGCATAGTGCACGTCAGAATTATTTAGTGTTAGCTTTATTTCTGTACTTTTTTCTTTTGCAAAGGTGTAATAGTTCATCAGCATGTCGTGACCTAAAAAAAAGAACGCAAGAGCCGTGAGCACCAAAACTCT
>Ga0210012_1004107_pt1 | contig 11563 bp, 9 predicted proteins | sample CryGeymeta201504_FD_183974 | JGI IMG/M metagenome (GOLD analysis project Ga0210012, IMG submission 183974) | Groundwater microbial communities from Crystal Geyser aquifers in Utah, USA - Crystal Geyser metaG 2015-04 (SPAdes) (version 2) | ecosystem: Environmental > Aquatic > Deep subsurface >... | reverse complement strand
AGCGGTTGACGCTGGATAAGCTGGTTAAAAGCGAGAAGGAAAGCCGCAAAGAGGCAATCGTGATGAAGGCTCGCGCAGACTTCAACGAATACTTTACCAAGTTGGAAGCCGAGATCAAGCCGATCCGTCTCATCGCGCAGCATCCAGATTTCGGCGGATCAATGAAGGGATTGAAGAAGCTGTCTGCAATGCAAGATGCTGTCGATACAGCGCTGCGCGACGGCAAGTTCGCCGCCGATCAGGTCGCCAAGGAAACAAGATCGCGCCTTGCATGGTTCAAGGTTGCTGCAAAAGGTTATGAATTTTTATTCCCCGACCTATCGCAACTAATCACCAGCAACGGCATGGAAGCCTTCCAAGCGATTGTGAATGGCCGGATAGACAAGCAGAAGGCGGACGAAGCCGCCCGGCTTGAGGCAGAGACAGCGCGCATCCGGGCCGAGGAAGAAGCCAAAGCCACCGCCAAAGCACAAGCGGAGGCCGAAGCTATCCTTGCAGAACGGGCGAAACAAGCCGCAGAATCGGCTAACGATCAACGGGGGAAACCGCCAGTAAGCGAAAGTGAGCGAGCTACTATTCAATCGCAAGATCAAGTAGCAGACCGCCAAAGTACCCCACCAACAAAGCGCACCCACGCCAACAGAGCGGAAATCCTTGAGGCGCTTTCAGAGAACTTCGGCCTTCCAGAAGAAATGATGCTCGAATGGATTTTGGCCGAGTTCGCGGACGATTTTGAACTTAAAAATAGAAAGGCGGCATAATCATGGCATCACTAAACTCTTGCAGTTTTATCGGCAACCTGACACGCGATCCAGAGGTTAAATATCTGCCAAACGGCGACGCGGTAGCGAATTGCTCCATTGCGGTCAATGAATCATGGAAAAACAAAGCTGGCGAAAAGCAGGAGCGTGCCGAATTCATCAACCTGACTTTCTATCGCAAGTTGGCTGAGATAGCCGGGCAATATCTCAAAAAGGGCGCATTGACCTACGTTGAAGGAAAGATGCAGACCCGTAAATGGCAGGACAAGGAAGGGGTTGACCGCTACACCACAGAGATCATCGTTAACCAGATGCAGATGCTTGGTGGTAAATCCGACCAGCCGGAGCAGAAGGTGGAGCAGAAGCCAGCCCAGACAACCAAAGGCGCATTCGATGACTTTGAAAGTGACATTCCGTTCTAATGCAAGCAAAGTGCTGCCGACATTGCATCCACGCCGTCATCGGCAACACTAAAGGTGATAAGGCTATGGCGAGCATGGGATACCGTTCATGCGCCGCCTCCGAGACACCGGAGGAACTTGGGCGGTATTTCACGGGGGGTAATAGGTGCATTTACCCTGACAGGTTCAAGGGCAACGCGAAGAAAAGGAGCCACGATGAAACATCTTACCCTTCTGTTGATGCTTTACTCCGCCCATTCGTCTGCTGCCGATCAACGCTTGGTGGACGCAATCCTAATGTGCGAGTCGAGCAATCGGCACTATGAGCTGGACGGCAGGGTGAGATTTGGCGATGACGGCATTTCGCGCGGTATCGCACAGTTTCGCAAGGAGACGTTCTACGAGTTTGCTGCAATGGCGAAGAAGCAAAAGAGGTGGCCGTTCAAACGGCCCCGATGGTTCGATGAGCAGCAACAGATTCACCTACTCAAGTGGGGTTTGGATCATGGTTATGGCAAGCGATGGACATGTTGGCGGAAACTTATTAACTAACTAGGAGACAAAAGAATGATCGGGAAACTACTTGTTAAGCGCCGCCGCAATCCTGGATGGATTACTCGGTTATGCAGATGGATTGGAAAAAAACGTCGTGAGTACGAACTGTGTTCATTCTATAGGTCGCTTGGATGCTCTGCGAAAGAAGCAAAAGACAAGGCGGCTAGAACGTTATGATAGACGTAATGACAGTGAAGAGGCTTGCTGTGCAGTTCGAGTTATCTGACTTGCTTGAATGCGAGTACAGCAACATTGGTCGTGCAGATAATTTGAACAAATTTGCAAACGCAGTCGCGGCGCACCGACGCGACATTGATGCAGCTATTTGCTTCGCGGAATCCGAAAAGGCATTCAAGCTAAAAGGCACGAACGATTGGAGTCCGTACATCGACGGAATGAGCGACGGTGCAGACGAATGTGGCGAGTTAATTAAAGCTCAAGGAGAATAAAATGAACAAAGCAGAGATGCGAGAAATAAGCTGGATGGATCAAGTAGGTCAGAGCAGACTAAATGCTGCCGTTGAGGCCGAGGAACTTGGGCTGTTCTTATTGCTGAAGCCTGCAATTTACCGAGATGGTAATCAGTGGTGTGTACTGTATGGTGAGAACATCCAGGATGGAATCTGCGGCTTTGGCAACACACCACTGGATGCGATACGCGCCTTTAATATGGACTGGGGCAAGGGAGAATTGAAATGAAAGCACTATCAGCATTTGAACAAGCCGCACTGCAAATGGAAGTCGCTGAACTGCGCAAACAAGTAGCAGATATAAAGCTCGCAGAGCAGCTAGTCCCGCATGACCCTGACAATAGAATATACGGAGACTGCTACAGAGCAACACTAGCAACCTTACTTGGCCTTGATACTGCGCAAGTCCCTCACTTCCTGCATGACAACTGCGATGCGCGCACATTCAACACTAGAGTGAATGAATACCTCGCTCAATTCGGATTAGTCTATATGAGCTTTAACGCTTGGGACATTCCGCAGTGGAAGAAGGATGCAGGAATAACTATGCCTATCTACCACGAGATAACAGATGACAGCCCAAGATTTAGTGGAACTGGGCATTCCGTAGTTGGCTGTGATGGTAAAGTCTTTCACGACCCTCATCCGACCAAGCTAGGGCTCCCTAAAGTAACAGAGACAAGAACGATTGGATTCCTAGTTCAAGCATATCCGAACGCAAAAGATAAGCTAGTAGCAGAACTCAAAGAAGAGCGCACTCGCCTGCGAGCCGTCTATTGGGCATCCCGTGCAGTACTTCGCTACAGAGGGATTGACAAAGAAAAAACAGTTACCGCAATGGATGAGCTACGGGATGCTATTGACGGCGTAATGTCACTTGATAGCGGACGAGAGGACAACTGAAAGGAAAATGAAAATGAAATCGCACATGAACAATCCATTTTATCAAGAACGACTCATCAAAGAAGCCAGAGAAATATCCACCCGAAACGGCTTTGAATTAGTAGAACATCGCAATCACTTGGGCAAAATTTCAGCATTGGCAAACAAAGGACCCTACGCAAGAGATGTTGTTATCAAAGCATTTGATGACTGGAGAGACGTTATTATTTTCTTTACCGGCTATGAACAACGCACATTTGAAGAGGAACAAACAAAATGCCAATAAACGAACTCATCTTTACCTCCGACGAAGTGGTGCTGATTGCCGCCGGTTCTTGTATCGCTGGTGTTGCGTTGCAGATGTTCTGGGAATGGATCGAAAAATGACACTCGCTGATATGCTAATGCAAAAGGTAACTCCGATGCGCGATTGGACTCCGGCTAAATCAGAGTTGAAGCGCGACAAGGACGAAGAGCCTCGAAGGAAATATGCTCAAGCTAAAAAACTGTTGCCGTATCTGGATGAGCCGATTAGCACGAGGGAGCTATCGGATGAGACTGGCATCCCTTACAGCACCGTGTATGCGTACCTAGTGTCGCTACTTGAGGATGGGTTGGTTGCTGAGGTAAAAACTAAATCGCGGGTTGTTTTGTGGCAACGAAAGAGCTTGACAAGTGACATGTCACGCGCTATATGGTGGTGTATCGCAGTAACGTAACAGGGAAAGATCGGGAGTGCGTTGGTCACGTTGTCGCGCATTATCCAGGATATAAATATTGGAGCGATGAAGATGGAGAAGTGCGCACGGTGCCAGATCATGTTGGGGTGCGCGTCACTTGTCGTCCTTCCTGGTGGCCGTATCCAGACACCGATAGGTTTGCACCTGAAATTGCCGGTTGCTGAGGTAAAAACTAAATCGCGGGTTGTTTTGTGGCAACGAAAGGCCGATGAACGCCAGCGCCGCCGAGAGGCGGGACAATCGCTGGTGCAAGAGTGGGTACACGGCGATGATGTGGTTCGGCTTCGGAGATATGCGGCCAAATTACGCAAGGCGCGATGGTAAGCACTGCCAGACTCTCGCAGCCCTATCCAAAGGCTTGATCCAGCCCCCGCACCAGAAACAACGCCTAGCGATCTTTTGCCAGACCCCGCACTCGGGACATTGAATCCACATCACTCAACCTTTACCCCATCTGCTCGGAGCAATTTCTGGAGTTGGTCAAGCCGATTTGCTACTTGCTCGGTGTCTGCGGGATGGTATGGACTAACATATCCGCCGGTGGAGGAATCATCAGCGCCTGCGCCAAGGAAAACAACCACGACGAAAACAGCGATATATCCGTAGAGAGAGTTCATTCAGCACCACCTTTATTGATCAAGCTGTCAAACGCGTAGCCGCTCTGCACAGCAAGGTCGGCATCACCAAGCTGGCGCAGAAGCTGGAGATCCTTGCGCTCGCCAGATCGGTCGGCATCCGCGACCTGAAGATTCTCATGGTCTATTACAACGAATCCGGGGAGGACATCGCCAAGAAGCTGCGCAAGTGAGCCTGCCCCAACTACCTTTTCTCTTCCAGTTCGTCCAACTTCTCGCGCTGCCGCTCCATCGCCCTGTCTAAGCGCCCCTCTTCTTGCTTGGTTGGCTCGTTCAGGTTCGCAAAGTTCCGTTGCAGACGCTTCATTTCAGCCTTGACGCCCATCACGCTGCGTCGGTAATCCATATCCTTCGCCGCGCTCATGTTCTCAGCGGGATAGGCCGACACCTTAATCCCGAGCGTATTGGCGATTGCTGCAGGTGTGGATCGTATCTCGCCAATAGAACCAGCCTGCTTCAGTTGTGAGCGCTCTATCCCGGACCACGCATACGACTGCATGCTGCCCTGATTCAAGTCGAACGGGTTGATCTCTCCGGCAGGCGTTTGCAGGTTCAGCGGGTTCGGCAGCGGCACGTTCGGCATCATCCCTTTGAACAGGTGATCCAAGCGCTTTTCCAACTTCTCGCGCTGGGAGTCTGTGTCCGTGACGATCTCCTTCTCTGTGAACATCGACTTGTTCATCAGCAGCACTTCCGACATCAGCAACATAGGACCGCTCGGTGTTGCCCATGGCGGTAGCATCCCGGAACCCATTTCCATATCTGCTATGTCTCCAACCGGAACCCAGCGGCGAATGTCGAGGAACACCGGCGCATCATCCTCGCCGTTCCATGGCATGCGCACCATCTTCGGAACGACTCCCCACACATTGCCCTGCTTCTCTTTCGGCAGCAAATCGCGCTCTTCCTCTTCGTCGCCGCCGGACATCATGTAGCCAAGCGCCGATACCAAGTGCCAGAAGCCCATCAGCTTCAGGATCTTCCACGGCTTTGCCTTGACCGTGTTGATCGCCATGGGCAGCGCCCGGTAGAAGAAGCTGATGAACGGCAGGCCCGTATGGCGCGCGGCCTGAATCCATGGCGCATTGATGTCGTAGTTCAGGAAGGAGTCGCGCGCGATCTTGCCAGCCTCTACATCCGTCTTTCCGTACCGGATCGCCTTGGTGAATGCGGCCAGACGGAAGATGGCATCCTCGAACTGATACGCCGCTTCCATGCCTTGCGCGTATTTCTTCGGCACCATCCCTGCCATCGTGAACAGGTGCATCACGCGCGCCATGTTCGACTTCTCAAGCGCCTCGTCCTTCAGGTCACCCTTCAGCGAATCAAGCTGCTTGGCTATCTCATCGCGCAGGACCTCGTTCGACAAGAACATGCCACCCATAGCCCCAGAATCCTCGAAGCGCTGGTAAATCTCCTTGTAGCCTGGCTTCTTGTTGTTTGCCCACACCATCAGCGCGTCAGCCAGATCGACCGAACGCAGGTCGTGCCAGTCAGCAATCACGAAGTTCGCCATCACGTTGTTCATGTGGACGCCCGGCGACCACGCTGTTTTGGACTTCTTCCAGAACTGCAGCACCTTCTCATGCGCCCGACCGAATTCGCTTGTTGGCTTCCAGCCATGCGCCTGCCGGATGTCGTTCCACACCGGGCCGGGCACATACTTGCCGGACAGCGCACCGTACTTCTTCGTCTGAGTTCCTTTGATGTTCACATCAGGCACATGCACCCACACATCCTTGCGGAACGACGTGGCAAGCGACTCAACCGTTTCCGCCACCTCGCCTTCAGGCTTGTCCTTCCCGTACTCATCGGCAACCCACTCGAAGAACCGGCCAGTCTCAATGTCATGCACCATCATCTGCAAGGTCTGAGCCACGGCATATCGCACTTCATCGATCTCGCCCATGCGCTCCCGCTCGGCCTTGGTGAAGTCGCGCCACACCGTCATCTTCTTACCTCCTGCGCTGCGCACCTCGAACTCGCCAGCCCTGACCCATCCGGCATATTGCGGCAGCGCGGCGGCAGGAACGTACTTGACGGCGTGCAGCTTGCCGTTCTTGTCGCGGCGCTCGACACGGGACACCTTGTCGCCCTTGTTCGCGCCGGGGATCGCATCCACCTGATCGAATATGCCGCGCCCCTTATACTGGTTGCCGCGCACTGCCAGCGACTTGGCACGGAAGAATTTGCTGATCTGCCCGGCATCGTCCAGCACATGCTTCTGGTAGGACCGGTTCAGGTACGCCATCTTGTTCCGCTCGTAGGCTTCCGGCGTCAGCTGGCCGAGACGGACAGCCTCTTCCCCGAGATCGGTGATCAGCGCCTTCAGTTCCTTCAGGGTTGCCCGGCTATCTTCCGGCAGCGCATCCATCAGGGCGCGCTCTGCGGCCTCGCTGGGCTTCTCCTGCATCCACTGGTAGGCCACGCGGCTTTCGGCGCGCGACAGGGCTGCCAGAGACTCTATCAGCCCAGCTGACTTGCGTGCTTGCGCCGCCTCGCTTGCCTTCATCATGGCCTTTCGATCAACATACCCATCGTCCAGGCCGTAATCGGATACGACGCCAGCCTTGATTTTCTCCGGCACGAATTCGCCGGCACGCTCCATCAGGCGATCCATTGCAGGCTCTACGATACGGTTCCATCCCACCAGCTTGAACGGAGCGGACACGACCTTATCCAGTAGAGAGGTATCTTGCTCCATGCTCTTTGCCTTTGCCATGCGCAGCAGGCGGGATGTCTGGCCAGCGTTCGACGGTGCCATGCTGGACAATGGCTTCTGCGCCAAGTGCTGTTTACCGGTAGAGCGTGCAGCGCCGATTAGCGTATTGTCGAAATATGTACCGCCAGTAGACTTCGGCGGCTGCGGCTTGTTGCCTTCCACCTTCCGGGCAGCAGAAGTGATCAGCTTGTATATCTCAGCATTCGATACAGCGGATACTTCCGTGCCGAGCATCTTCGCCACGAAAGCGCGCACTGACTGGAAGAAGCGCGACACCGTGCCGAACAGGTTACTGCGCAACGATACCGGGACCTTGACGCCGTATTGCTCCAGAATCTGCGCGACGTTCTTTGTCGCGATAGCAGCGGACAATTCAGCCAGCGCCTCTTCCAGATGTTCGGGAGCGTGATCGTCCTGCCCGCGCTCTTCGGCAAGGACCTTTGCCAGCTTCGTGATGAACGCATTGCGGCCAGCCTTATCGATGGCAGCGGCCAGACCAGCATCCAGCATGCGCAGTCCGGCATGCCCGGCCACCTCATGCAGTGCCACCCATACCGCGCGCTCCGGCGTTGAAATGTTCGGTGCGATCAGATACACCGTATCCGTGGCCGGGTCATAAACCCCTTCCGATGCTTTGACAGAGAATTCAGCCATCCATCCGCCCTGCCGCTTCACGCGATCCAACAATGAGGCGGGCAGGTCGCGGCCGGACGCGATCACATTGATCTTGCGGAATCCGTGCCAGCGCGCGCGCAGCTTGGCCGTCGCGCGTGTCACCCGACCAACATCCATGCCTTTGCCTGGCGTCGCTATAGGCATCGATTGCAGCGGCTTTTCAAGGTGCGCCAGCCCTTCGCTGATTGTCAGCTTGGCCTGTTCACGCAAGAGCGGGTGCCCCAAGGTAAGCGCATCCACCTGCCGCATCTTCTCGGCAAGGTAGCGACCGGCGAACTTTGGATCTACACCTTCTTTCAGCGAATCGCTGGAATTACTGATGATGTCTGCCAGCTTGACGGTCTGCGCGCCAACAGATGCCTTTCCGCTCTTGGCGATCTTAGATGCCACATTCTCTTCATGGGAGAGTAGTTCGTTCTTCTCGTCGGTCAGTTCCAGCACCAGATCGGCCACCTCGTCTCCCAGCTCTGCACGGACATCCTCAATGGTCGCCTCTGTATCCTCAACCGTGTCGTGCGCCCATCCTGCAGCCAGCAACTGCGGAGACGCATTGATCCCGGTCAATATCTCAACCACCCCGGCGGGGTGCGTGATGTACGGCTCGCCAGAGAACTTGCGCTTCTGGTCGCCGTGATGCTTCTCGGAGAACGCCTTGGCCTTCATCACCAGTTCGTTCGTGTTGCTGTCGGCCGCCATCTGCGCTTCCAGCTCGCGCGCCTCTTTGACTTTGGCGCTCAAGTCTGCAGCAAACTGGAATGGCGTATCCAGCCTACCTTTCAGGGATTCGCGTTTTCCCTTTGAGTCGGCAATGATCTGGCGCATTTCATCAGGCTTGCGGGTAAGCGCCACCAGCGCATTGGTCGCGCGCATGGTCACACCTACCAGGTCATCGTTCGGATCGCGGCCGATAATCACAGAATCCTCGCCCACCTTCATGTACAGGCTCGCGGCATGCCCGATGATCTTGTCCTTGCCGTCCTTCTCAAGACGGCCATACACCTTGATGTCGAAGCCGGATATTTCGCCGATCTTCTCGCTGCCCTCTTTGCCGACATCGCCATACGCCTTCAGCTTGGCAAGCAGCGCCGTGCCGAAGTCCTTGCGGGTGTCGTACTTGGTCTTGCCCAGCGTTGCCGTGAACTTATCCCCGGACAAGTCCTGCACCTTCGCCGCCAACTTCTCGGCATCAGGCAGCTTGCGCTCGTTCACCTCGATTGCATTCCCGGCATACCCGTAGGATTCCTTCATGCGGATACGGTCCTGTTCGTGCGAACGGTACAGGCGCTGATACCGCTCGATGTCAGCACGCAGGCCGGCAAGTTGCACGGCACGCGGATCGTCAGCCGTCAAAGCAGTCGCCATGGCGAACTGGCTCGACTCGGAAATGTCATCCATGGCGCGGATTGAGCTATCCCCAGACAGCGCCTGCTCGATGAACTTCTGCTTGCTTGCCAGCATCTGCCACATCACCGTGTCGTAGCTGCCCTTGGCGGAGTAGGCATAGACGCGCACGCGCTTGTTCTTATTGCCTTGACGGATGATGCGCCCCTCGCGCTGCTCAAGGTCGGCCGGATACCATGGTGTGTCCAGATGATGCAAAGAGCGCAGGCGCTGCTGCGCATTGACGCCAGTGCCCATGTTCTTGCTGCTGCCGACCAGAATGCGCACGCGCCCGGCGTTCACGTCACGGAACAGCTTTTGTTTGGCCTCAGACTTCTTGTAGTCTGACATGAAGGCGATGTGCTTCTCTTGGATGCCAGCATCTTTCAGGCGAGTCATCATCCATGCGCGGGCATCGAAGCCGCGATTCTTCGCAACCCCTTCCCCGAAGCCCAAGTCAGAGAACACCATCTGTGTAGCGCCGGCCAGCGGCTCACGGTTGCCTGTGTGCTTGTCGTTGAATACGAAGTGATCGTACTTCTTGTACGACTTGATAACCCCGTCGATCATCACGTTCAGCTTGCTGTTCTTGTCAGACGGCAGCGAAGGGTCGATGAAGCGCATGTCTATCGCGGCCAGACGGCCATCACCGATGATCTTGATGATCGGGTCTGGGTTGTTCGGCTCATCGCGTGTCGGCTTCCAGCGGCGTGATGTTTCGAGGCGCTGACCAAGCTCCTTCTTGTACTCGATGTAGTCATCGACCTGCGGCGTAACAACCAGCCGCCGCGCGCCAGTTTTGACGGTCGGGCGGATAGCGCCCAGCTTCTCGGCCAGATACTCCGAAGTCAGCACGTCAGCAAACTCGCGGAACATCTGCGTCAATTCCGGCACGTTCACGAAGCGTGAGAATCTGGTTACCGGAGCATAGCGGCCGGAAGCGTCGGATTCGATGTCGGTATGCTCCTGCCCGAACATCGCCGCCCATGAATCGAACTCTTGCAGGCCGCGCTCTTCCAGCACTTGCGGCTGCATGAAACGCTGCACAGAATAGATTTCAGCCAGCGTGTTCGTGATCGGCGTGCCGGATGCCATCACCAGCGACCGGCCCGGCTTGCGCTCTTCCAGCCAGCGCGTTTTCATAAACAGGTCGAATGCCCGGGCAGATCCGTTCGAGCTGATACCTTTCACCTGTCTGGCGGTCGTGAATGCCAACTTGCGGAACTCATGCGCCTCGTCGACATAGAGCATGTCCACGCCCATTTCATCGAAGCGAACCGCCTTGTCCTTACCTTCCCCGGACATTTCGGCTTTCAGCTTCTCTTCCAGCGTCTCGATGCGGTTCTGGATGTCGCGCACATGCGGGCTGCGGCTCTTCTCGTCGCCGTCCTTGGCTTCTTCCAGTGCGGCTTCCAGCTGATCCAGCTGCTCCTGCATCATCTTGGCCTTAAACTCTGGATCGAGGTCCAGCAACTTGAAGGCTGAATGCGTGATGATGACGCCATCCAGATCGGACATCGCCGCCCGCGCTACGAAGCGCTTGCGATTGTCGGTATGGAACTGCTTTTCGTCTGCCACCATCAGGCGCGCAGCCGGGTAGAGTTGCAGCCATTCCTGCGCGAACTGCTGCAGCATGTGGTTCGGCACCACCATCATCGGCTTATTTATCAGGCCAAGGCGCTTTTGCTCCATGGCGGAGATCACCATAGCCCACGTCTTGCCCGCGCCGACCGCATGCGCCAGATAGGTGTTGCCGGTCTGGATGATGCGCCATGCACCGCGCTTGACGTGATCGTGGACGCTAACCGTGCTGGTCGTGCCCGGCAGTGTCAGGTGCGTACCATCGAACTTGCGTGCAACGGTCGTGTTGAATTTGTCGTTGTACAGCGACACCAACTTGTCGGTGCGCGCTTCGGATTGCCATATCCAGTTGTTGAAAGCCTCCTTCATTTCACGGAGCTTCTGGTTCGCTGCCTCGGTGGCGTCGGCATCAAGCTGAACCTTCTTGTCTTTCCCTGAGCCGACCGTAGCGGTCACACGGATCGGACGACCAGACAAGCCGGCTTCCAGAATCTTGTCGGCAGTCCGTGAGTTTGTGCCAAACTTGCTCGCCAGTTCATAGGAGCCGCGCGCTGCATAACCTCCGCTTACGTTCCATGTTCCAAGCGTTTCATTGAAAGTGATCGTCGCAGTGAACCCAGCTACTTCGCGCAGGAAGTCCTGATACACCTCGGCAGGAATCCAGTTCATGCCCAGATTGGTCGTGATGTCGTCCGGGGCCACCGGTGACGGCTGCGCGCCCAGCAGCGCCTCGACGTTGCGCTCGAACTTGCGGTCTGTCT
>Ga0210012_1004098_pt1 | contig 11588 bp, 9 predicted proteins | sample CryGeymeta201504_FD_183974 | JGI IMG/M metagenome (GOLD analysis project Ga0210012, IMG submission 183974) | Groundwater microbial communities from Crystal Geyser aquifers in Utah, USA - Crystal Geyser metaG 2015-04 (SPAdes) (version 2) | ecosystem: Environmental > Aquatic > Deep subsurface >... | reverse complement strand
AATAATCATTAATGACGGTTGCAATGTGCAGGAAAACTGCACCATACACATGTTTCCGGGAACAACCGTTACACTTCATGAAGGAGCTCATATCGGACATGGAGCCATTATACACGGAGCAACCATTGGCAAAAATTGCTTGGTAGGTATGAACAGCGTGATAATGGATGATGCTAGTATTGAAGAGGAATGCATTATTGGTGCATTGTGTTTTGTGCCTGCCAACATGGAAATTGAAAAAAGAAGTTTGGTAGTAGGAAATCCAGCAAAAGTAGTAAAACAAGTGAGTGATGAAATGATGGCTTGGAAAACTAAAGGCACACAATTGTATCAGGCATTGCCAAAAGAATGTCATGAAACGCTTAAACCTTGCGAACCACTTATTAGGGAAGAAGAAAATAGACCCCAACAAGCTGCTATTTATAATACTTGGAATAAAATAAAATCTAACCCTTAAAAATTTATATCATGGAAATAGAAAATTTAGAATTTTTTACAAGCCCTCTGTTTATAACCATAATCATAGTTTTAGCAGTTTGGGAAGCTATTTGGAAACTAATTGCTCTTTGGAAATCTGCAAGAAACAAGCATTTGATTTGGTTTGTGTGTATTGCTATATTTAATACTGTAGGCATTTTACCAATCATTTATATTCTTTCACACAAAAATGAAGATACATCTAATGAATAAAACTTTAAAAATTGTAACACTAAGTTTAGTGCTAATTATACCAACACATTTCTTTTCGCAAGTTGGAAATGATGCCATTGGAGCTCGTTCAATAGCAATGGGAGGTGTAAATACAACACTTTCCGATTTATGGTCAGCAAACAACAATCAAGCAGGGTTAGGTTTTGTAACCGAACTTGCTGCTGGTGCCTATTTCGAAAACAGATTTTTGTTAAAAGAAACCAGTTACAAAGCAGGAGCTTTTGTAATGCCAACAAAATTAGGAGCTTTTGGAGTAAGTGTAGCTTCTTTTGGTTTTTCAGATTTTGTAGAAACAAAGGCAGGAGTATCTTATGGACAACGATTCAGCGAAAAATTTTCAGTGGGAATTCAACTGAATTACTTAAGAACTAGCCTAACCCAAGAATTTGGAAGTAAAAATAATGTTACAGGTGCCATTGGATTAATTGGCAAACTAAGCAAGGAATTTACATTAGGTGTTCATATTTATAATCCTACACGAAATAAACTGGCAAATTATGACAACGAACGTGTACCAACAATTATGAAGTTAGGCTTAGATTATCGTTTTTCCGATAAAGTAATTTTTGCACTTGAAACCGAAAAAGATATTGATTTCGAACCAATTATTAAAGCAGGAATAGAATATCATATTGTTGAAATTTTGTATCTTAGAGTAGGAATTTCAACAAACCCAACCATGAGCTCATTTGGTTTTGGATTGGTAATGAACAATTTCATTTTAGAAGCATCATCTTCTTATCATCAAACTTTAGGAATTACGCCTGGAATTTCTATTATTTACAAAAAACACAAATCATCTTCTAAAGCTAAACCAAGTATTTAATGTCGAAATTGTTTGAAAATATTCTCAAACCTAATAGTTTTTCGGGAGAAAAGATGTTCAGTTTGAGTTATATCCCATTTACGAGTACTCTTGCCAAAAGTGGAGCTCACACTATTTTCCAAAAAGCCATTTGGTTACGGTATATACTTCGAAACGCTAGTGTTTTGACTCTATCTTTAATTGTCAATCTTTCCCTCTTTGCTCAAAGCAAAGAAGATGATAAAAATCAAATTATTGAAGAAAGAATTGAATACTTATCAGAATCAGATGAAGAATCAGATGCTGATTATACCACTATTTTTGACCAACTTTCTCATTATTTCGACAAGCCTTTGAATTTAAACAGAGTAAGTTTAGATGAATTGGAATCGTTGGGATTGCTTTCTAGCATTCAAATTAACAACTTGCTTTTGCATATTGAAAAAAATGGCAAACTGATGACATTAGAAGAACTTCAAACCATAGCTGGTTTTGATGCAGCTACCATAAAACGTGTGTTGCCTTTTGTTAGATTATCAACAGATGTAAACACAGCTCAACTCTCCTTTAATGAATTACTTAAAAATGGAGATAATCAACTCGTACTTCGTGCCGAAAAAGTGTTGGAACAGAAAAAAGGATATAGCCCTATTACTGATTCAGCTTTGGCAGCCAGTCCTAATTCAAGGTACTTAGGAAATGATTTGCGGATTTTTTCTCGATATCGATATAAATATGGAAATCATGTTAGCATTGGAATTACAGCAGAGAAAGATCCTGGTGAAGAATTTTTTACAGGAACTCAAAAAAACGGCTTTGACTTTTATTCAGGACATATTTTTTTAAGAAATAGAGGTAAATTCAAACAAATTGCCATTGGCGATTATCAAGCTCAATTTGGTCAAGGATTAACCTATTGGTCGGGAAGAGCTTTTGGGAAAGGTGCCGACATTCAAATGATAAAACGAACAGGACTTGGTTTGAAGCCCTACTCTTCGGTAGATGAAACACTTTTTTTAAGAGGCGGAGGTTTCACTTTTGAAGTAGGAAAAATTGAAACAACTGTTTTTTATTCCTATAATAAAATAGATGGGAATGTAATTCAGCAAGATACTACAGGCTTGCAACAAGCAGAAATAGAGGCAATAAATCAAGAAGGATTATCTATTTCTTCCTTGCAACAAACAGGTTTTCATCGCACAACTAACGAATTAGAGGATAAAGATGCTATAACACAACAACAAATGGGAAGTCATTTGGCTTATAAAACAAGAAGTTTAAATGTGGGGTTAACTGGAATTTATAGCTCCATTGATGCTAATTTTAACCCTAACTTACAACCCTATAGTCAATTTAGAAATGCAGAAAGTGAACAAGCTAAAATAGGAGTGGATTATAATTGGATTTATAGAAATTTCAACTTTTTTGGTGAAGCTACAAAAAGTATAAATGCTGGAAATGCTTTTGTTTCAGGAGCATTAATTACACTCGACCCTCGTCTAACACTTGCTGTTTTATATCGAAAATTTGATAGAGATTTCCAACCCATTTCGAGTGTAGCAATTAGTGAAGGCTCTGTAAACGAGAATGAAACAGGCTTATACACAGGTATTGTGACTAAAATTAGTAAAAGTTTTACACTTTCTGGCTATTATGACCAATTTACATTTGGTTGGCTGAAATCTGGTGTTGATGCACCATCAAAAGGACATCAATTTATTGCTCAACTTAATTTTAAACCATCAAAAAAAATGGAAATGTATGTTCGGGTTAGAGAACGAATAAAAGAAAAAAACACAAAAATGGACACGGATGCAATTGATTATTTGGTTGAAGAGAAACAAACCAATTACCGTTTCAATTATACATATCAAATTACTGAAGCATTTCGATTAAAAGGTAGGGTTGAATTATCAAATTACGATTTATCAGAATCTCCTTTTGAAACAGGCTATTTAATCTATCAAGACATTGTTTTTAAGGCAAAAAGCACTCCTTTATCGTTTAGTTTTAGGTATGCTATTTTTGATACCAAATCATTTAATAGCCGTATTTATGCCTATGAAAATGATGTGCTTTATTCCTTTTCTATCCCAGCCTATTCCAACAGAGGAACTCGAACCTATCTTACTGCAAGGTATCAATTTAGAAAAGGTATAGATTTATGGATAAGATATGCTATTACCTATTACGAAAATTTAGATGTTATCAGTTCTGGATTAGAAGAGATTCAAGGAAATCATAAGTCTGATGTGAAAATTCAAGTTAGGTATAGTTTCTAAAATCTAATTATTGATATTCAATTATAGTAGTAGGAAGCATTTGTTGTAGTTGTTCTATATAAGCTTTATTAAAATTATTGCCCGATAAAATCAAATATTTCAATCTTCGCAACCGGTAAATTGAAGAGGGTAATTCTGTAAGTTGATTATCAGAAAGATTTAATACTTCTAAGCGTTTTAGGTATGTTATTTTTTTAGATACTTTCGTGATGTTGTTTCCACTCAATGAAAGTTCTTTTAATTTTCTTAATCGGGTAACAGCTTCTGGAATTTCTTTAAATTTATTGTGGTCTAAAAATAAAGTTTCTAAATACCTTAAATTCATATTTTTGGGCAATCCTCCTAAGTTGTTTTCCGATAAATTACAATAGCGTAAATACCGAAGAGCCGAAAAACTTCCATAAATAGTATCTATTTTATTCGCCTTTAAATTTAAGTTTTTTAGCTTATACATTCGCTCCATTTTATAGGGAATTACCGTTAGTTGGTTGTTCGATAAATCAAGCGTTTCTATGGTTTCTGAGTTATAAATAGCACTGTTAATTTTAGAGATGTTATTATTGCTAAGGTTGAGATTCTCAATGTTTTTAAACTTTTTTATCTGAGGTGGTATTTTATTGAGTGCTTGGTTGCTTAAATCTAAATTAATTACATTATTCTTTTCCTTTTTTGCCGTTTCAATATCTTTAAAAAGCTTACTTTCAAAATACGCTTTAGAATACATAGTAGGTTTTACATAACAAGGATTCATACCAACCTTATAGTTGTAATCGAGCAAAGAAACTGTCTCTCCTTTTTTATTTAGTTTTACTTTTATGTTGTAAATATCCATATCAATGGTGTGGATAGAACCTCCTGTTTTTGTAGCAATGTCAAGATATTGTGGGTTTATTCCTGCGAATTCATTATATCCGCAAAGAATAACCCGAACTGGTTGATTAATAAATTCCAACAATTCCATGTCTCTAACACAAGCATTGTTGTCAGCTATTAAAATCACCTCAGAATGAACCGGATATTTCTCTATTCCTTTTAATATGGCTTCAATATCATTTTCTGGACCATCACCTCCATAGCCTTTTAAAATAACCAATTGATATAATTTTAAGAGTTTATCTATGTTTGTTGCTTTTTCAAAGTAAACTCCTTCTGTTTTTCCTATCACTTTATCTTTTGTGATTTTTTTATCTCCATCATTAAACAACGTGAAAAACTGTATTCCTGAATTTTCAAAATTTAAGACGTGCCACAGTAAAGCCTGAGCTCCATATTGATACATACTACCAGTCCAATCGGATACAATAAGTGCATTTTTCCATTGGGTATTACGTTCAAAAACTTTATAGGCTATACTATCATTAAAATTACCATACGTATCAATAAACTTTTTTATCAACCGAGTGTGCTTGGTTAAAAACTCAGGTGTTATTTCTGTCAATGAGGTGTCTGTTAATACATCTTCAAAATAATCGATAAGTATTTCCGTTTTTTCAACTCCAGTTCTGCCTTCAAGCTGATATTTTATTTCTTGGGGTAATTCGTCAAATGATTCTATTTTTTCTAACACTTCAATCGCTGCGTTAACAGTGGGGGTTAATGCTAAATTATCTAATCGAACTTCATCGCTATTTTTTTCAGGATCATCTACTATTTTGTATTCTATTACAACTCCATGAAATAAATTAGACACTTGATTATCATTTTTACAATTGGTTTGTAAAACAATTTCCCAAGTTATAAGAGTATCATTCAAATAAGGATCTATCTTAAACAAATTCTTCAAACGGTTAAACAAAAGGGCATGATTCATTTGATACCCATGTTTGCGAATAGGATATTTTGAAAAAACTATTTTTATAGCAATAGGTTCTGCTTTGTGTTCTATTTTCAACCAATCATCGCCATTAATATAATTAGAACTTCTTAACCCATTTTTTATAGCTATACAAGTTTTAGAACTATCCTTTTCAAATTCATAAACCTCTGTGATTTTGAATTTGAGTTCTACTTCATGTCCATGTTTCTTGGGATTATCTAATATTTCACGACTAAATTTTTCTTGCCCAAATAAACTTGATAGATAGAAACAAAAAAAAATGGAAAATATAGAAAGGTATTTTTTTTTCAAGACACTATTTATCAGTGATTAAAAACACATATACTCAACATACTTAGCTTTTCGGTTATTTAGCTCTTTATCTGCTGCACTGTCTCGCTCAAAAGTACACTGGACTTTGTCGTCCTTTCTCTACGTTAAAATTTTAAACCGTACTAGGGCTTTGCTTGAAAATTTTTCCTTGATAAAAAAAAATAAATTCGTCAAAATCCCCAAAAACCTATTTGTGTTGAGTATAATTTAAAAATTTAATAATAAATTAAAATATAATTTATCTTAAATTTAAAATTTTGGTAAATATACTTCATTCAAACAATATATTAAAAAAAATGCAGTGATAAAAAAATTTAACTATTATGCAAGCATAATAAAAAAGTTTCTTATTTTTGCTATGCATACATAATAAAAAATGGAGAAAAGCGAAACAGTAGATTATCATATTAAAGCCACTTGGCATTCCATTTTTAAGATGTATAACCAAATTGCATTAAAATATGATACTTCACAGGCTACGGGTTTTGTTTTATTGAGTATTGCTAAAGAAGGAACGCCTTCAACTACAATTGCTCCTTTGCTGGGAATGGAGGCTACAAGTTTAAGTAGAATTTTAAAAAACTTAGAAGACAAAGAGCTAATATATCGGAAAACAGACACGCTAGATAAACGAAAAGTTTTAATCTTGCTTACTGAAAAAGGAACAGAAAAAAGAAAAATAGCCAAAAAAGTAGTGTCGGGATTTAATAAATTAATTGTAGATGAAATTCCTCACGAGAAACTGGCTGTTTTCTTTGAAGTAATGGAATCAATAAATAAAATAGTAGAGAAGTATAAAAAAGAAAATTAAAGCCTCCCCAATCCCGCAATGCTGCGGGACAGGCTCCCTCCGAAGGAGGGGCTACGTAGAAGAGCGAAAAAGGAAGTATTGGAAATGGAAAAACTTAGCGTCTTTGCGACTTTGCGAGAAAACAATAGCGAGAAACAGAGGTGTTTTAAAAAAATAAGAATTTTTAACAAAATAAAATATGAGAAAAATAAACAAAGTAGCGGTTTTAGGCTCAGGAGTAATGGGTTCCAGAATTGCTTGTCATTTTGCCAACATTGGTGTTGAGGTGTTGCTGTTGGACATTGTTCCGAAAGAAGCAGCAGAATCGAAAGAAAAAGTGGCTCGAAACAAAATTGTGAACGATGCCTTGCAGTTTGCACTAAAATCGAACCCATCACCCATTTACAGTAAATCGTTTATCAGCAGAATTACAACTGGAAATTTTGATGACGATATGTCTAAAATTGCCAATTGCGATTGGATAATTGAAGTAGTTATCGAGCGATTAGACATCAAAAAACAAGTATTTGAAAATGTAGAAAAATACCGTAAACCAGGAACGCTTATTACTACAAATACTTCAGGAATTCCAATACATTTAATGTTGGATGGAAGAAGTGAAGATTTTCAACAACATTTCTGCGGAACACATTTTTTTAATCCCCCACGTTATTTAAAATTGTTGGAATTAATTCCCTCGCCAAAAACTTCACCTGACGTAATGGCGTTTTTAGAAGATTACGGTCAACGCTTTTTAGGAAAAATCACAGTAGTATGTAAAGATACGCCTGCATTTATTGCCAACAGAATTGGTGTTTACAGCATCATGTCTTTATTCCATACGGTTACCGAAATGGGTTTAACCGTTGAGGAAGTAGATAAACTCACAGGTCCAGTTATTGGTCGACCAAAATCGGCTACTTTCAGAACTTGCGATGTAGTTGGTTTAGATACCTTGGTACACGTTGCCAATGGAGTTAAAGACAACTGTCCGAATGATGAAGCCAATGCAACTTTTGAAATTCCAAGTTACATCAATAAAATGGTGGAAAACAAATGGTTGGGTTCAAAAACCAAACAAGGTTTCTTTAAAAAAGTAAATTTAGAAGGTGGAAAAAGTGAAATTCAAGCACTAAATCTTTCTACATTAGAATATGCACCATCTCAAAAAGTAAAATTTGCTACCTTAGAAATGACAAAAACGGTGGATGATTTGAAGGAACGAATGAAAATGCTCATCAAAGGACAAGACAAAGCAGGAGAATTTTACCGCAAGTCCTTTTTTGGTTTGTTTGCTTATGTTTCTAATAGAATACCAGAAATTACCGATGCAATATACAAAATTGACGATGCCTTGAGTGCTGGTTTTGGCTGGCAGTTGGGTCCGTTTGCTACTTGGGATGCTGTTGGCGTAGAAGAAAGTTTGCCTTTTATGGAAAAAATGGGCATTACTCCAAACGCTTGGGTAAAAGAAATGTTGGCAGCAGGAATCAAGTCGTTTTATAAAGTAGAAAAAGGAGCAAAATATTTCTACGACATGAACACGAAAACCTATCAAATGGTTCCGGGTTCCGATAAAGTACTTTCGTTAGAAACACTAAGAGCCGAAAATACAATTTGGAAAAATTCAGGAACAACCATTGTAGATTTAGGCGATGGCATCATCAACCTAGAATTTCATACCAAAATGAACACCATTGGTGGTGAAGTAATTGAGGGCATCAACAAAGCCATTGACCTAGCGGAAAGCAATTACAAAGGATTGGTCATCTCTAACGATGGCGATAATTTTTCGGCTGGAGCCAACGTGGGTATGATATTTATGATGGCTGCCGAACAAGAGTATGATGAGTTGAATTTTGCTATCAAAGCTTTTCAAGATACCATGATGCGAGTTCGATATTCATCCATACCAGTAGTGGTAGCTCCTCACAACTTGGCTTTAGGTGGTGGTTGTGAAATGAGTATGCATGCCGATAAAGTTATCGCTCATGCCGAAACCTACATGGGATTGGTTGAGTTTGGAGTTGGCGTAATTCCTGGTGGCGGAGGTTCTAAGGAATTTGCGTTAAGAGCTTCTGATGAATACGGTGATGGAATGCGAATGAATGTATTTAGAAATCGTTTCTTAACCATTGGTCAGGCTCAAGTTTCTACTTCAGCTCATGAAGCATTTGAGTTGGGATATTTACGAAAAGGTATTGATGAAGTTATTGTTAGTCGTGCTCATCAATTAAGTTACGCCAAGCAAGCAGCATTAAACTTAGCCGAAAAAGGATATACTAAACCACAACAACGAACTGATATTAAAGTATTAGGTCAAGAAGGGTTGGGAATTGTTTATGTAGGTGCTCATTCCATGAAATCGGGTAATTACATTTCAGAACACGACCAGTTGATTTCCGAAAAATTAGGTTATGTACTTTGTGGTGGCGATTTATCAGGTCCAACATTAGTCAACGAACAATATTTATTAGATATGGAACGCAAAACATTTTTAGAACTTTGTACAGAACGTAAAACGCTAGAAAGGTTGCAAAGTATTATTACCACAGGGAAAGTATTAAGAAACTAATTCCATCTCAACCTTCCCAAAGGGAAAGAGTTTCCCCTCTTGAGAGGGGTTAGGGGTGTGTTTAGATAAGATTTATATAACATTTAACATTTCAAAAATGGACGCATATATAGTAGCAGGTTACAGAACAGCAGTAGGAAAAGCCCCAAGAGGCGTTTTTAAATTTACTCGAGCAGACGAATTAGGTGCTGCAGTGATAAAACGATTATTGGCAGATTTTCCACAATTAGATAAAGAACGTATTAATGATGTAATTGTGGGCAATGCCACTCCCGAAGCCGAACAAGGCTTAAACATCGGTAGAATGATTTCAATGATGGGGTTAGATTCAGAAAAAGTTCCTGGAATGACCGTAAATCGTTATTGTTCATCTGGTATTCAAACCATAGCCATTGCTTCAGCACAGATTCATGCAGGAATGGCCGATTGCATTATTGCTGGAGGGGTTGAAACCATGAGCCCTATCCCTTTTGGAGGTTGGAGAATTGTGCCCAACGCAAGAGTTGCAAAAGCTAATCCCGATTATTATTGGGGAATGGGTTTAACTGCTGAAGCAGTTGCCAATGAGTATAAAATTTCTCGTGAAGAACAAGATGTTTTTTCGGTAGAATCACACCGAAGAGCCTTAAATGCAATAGATACAGGTTTATTTAAAGACGATATTGTTCCGATAGAAGTAGAAGAAATTTTTGTTGGAAGTGATAACAAAAAACAAACTAAAAAATTTATTGTTGATACCGATGAAGGTCCACGAAGAGGAACAACTATAGAAGTATTGGCTAATTTAAAACCAGTTTTTGCACAAGGCGGAAGTGTTACAGCAGGAAATTCGTCACAAACCTCTGATGGAGCTGCATTTGTTATGGTAATGTCGGAACGAATGATGAAAGAATTAAACATTCAACCCATAGCTCGTTTAATTGATTTTCAAGTAGTTGCAGTTCCTCCTCGCATTATGGGAATAGGACCGCTTTACGCCATTCCAGCAGTTTTAAAGCATGCAGGATTAAAACAAGATGACATTGATTTAATTGAATTGAACGAGGCTTTTGCTTCTCAATCGTTGGCAGTAATTAAAGGTTTAGGATTAGACACCGATAAGGTAAATGTGAATGGTGGTGCAATTGCCATGGGACATCCATTAGCTTGTACAGGAGCAAAACTTTCAGTTCAAATTTTTAACGAATTGAAAAGAAGAAAACAAAAATATGGTATGGTAACTATGTGTATTGGTACAGGACAAGGTGGTGCAGGAATTTATGAGATGCTTTGATAATGTGAAAATGTAACAATTTGAAAATGATTAATTCTTCTGTTAAAATAATTACAACAAAAGAAACTTATCCTCTTCGTTTGGAAGTATTATGGCAACACAAAAACACTTTAGAAGAATGTAAGTTAGACATAGATGATTTGCCTACCACCTTTCATGTTGGGGTGTTTAAGGATGGAGAAATAGTTGCGATAGGCACTTTTTTACAACAACAAAACGAAAAATTTGAAGCAAAAAATCAATACCGATTAAGAGCTATGGCGACATCACCAAAAGTAAGAGGAGAAAATTTCGGAAAACAAGTGATTGATTTTGCATTGGAAGAATTAAAAAATAGAAAAGTCGATTTACTTTGGTGCGATGCCCGAAAAGTAGCACTCAGGTTTTATGAAAAAATGGGGTTTAAATTAATGGGAGATTTTTATGAAATCCCGATTATTGGCCCGCATAAATTGATGTATAAATTGATTTAATTTGAAAATGCTTGAAAAGTCTGCTATTCTAAATTTAACACCTAAAATTATTTCATTATTTTTGTAATATATAAAATAACAAAATGAATACTATTCTCATTCAAATAACCAACCAAAAAGTAATTTGGCTTTTGCACAAGTTGGAAGAGTTGCATCTAATTAAAGTCTTAAAAAAAAATATTAAAACTGAAAATAAACTTTCTGAACGCTTTGCAGGAAAGTTAAACCTTAGCAATGAGGAATATAATCAATTTAAAAAACACATTCATAACAGCCGAAACGAATGGGACAACCGTACTATTTAATAGACACAAATGTTGTCATAGATTATCTTAGCGGAAAATTACCTCCAAAAGCTACTTATTTTATCAATGCCATTGTAGATGAAGCACCTCAAATATCAGTAATTACAAAAATAGAAATATTAGGATTTAATACCCAAAAACAACAATCGTATCAAACACTTGTTGATTTTATAGACGCTACTATTGTTTTTAATTTAGATAATGACATAGTAGATAAAACCATTG
>Ga0210012_1004094_pt1 | contig 11600 bp, 10 predicted proteins | sample CryGeymeta201504_FD_183974 | JGI IMG/M metagenome (GOLD analysis project Ga0210012, IMG submission 183974) | Groundwater microbial communities from Crystal Geyser aquifers in Utah, USA - Crystal Geyser metaG 2015-04 (SPAdes) (version 2) | ecosystem: Environmental > Aquatic > Deep subsurface >... | reverse complement strand
GGTGTCTCAGGCAACGGCCAGAAAGAGTTGTTGTGCGCCCTGTCGGGTGAAGACCGGCGAGCACCAGCGGGGTCGGTGCAGATCGGTCCGGTTGACGTGTCACGCCAGCATCCGGGTCAGCGGCGGGCTTTGGGCTTGCACTTCGTGCCCGAAGAGCGCCTGGGTCGTGGTGCTGTGCCCACGCTGTCCCTGGCGCACAATCTGTTGCTAACCCGCGGTGAAGCCGTAGCTTGGCCCCGGCTGGCCGGCGGCTGGATCCGTGCCAAAGCGCTTGAGCGTCAAGCCGCAGACATCATTGCGCGGTTCCAGGTCAAGGCTGGAGGCGCTCGCTCGTTGGCGCGTTCACTTTCGGGCGGCAACTTGCAAAAGTTCATTGTCGGGCGCGAGATGGATGCCAACCCCAAGCTCTTCATCGTGTCACAACCGACCTGGGGCGTTGACGTTGGCGCGGCAGCGCAGATTCGCGCCGAGTTGCTGGCCCTGCGCGACGCCGGTTGTGCGGTACTGGTCGTCAGCGAAGAACTTGACGAACTGTTTGAAGTGTGCGACCGCCTGCATGTGATGGCGCACGGAGCGCTATCGCCGTCGATTTCCGCGGTCCAAGCCAGTGTCGAAAGGCTCGGCGAGTGGATGAGCGGCTTGTGGGACCGGGAGATGCAGGCGCATCTGGCGCAGATGGCTCAGACGCAGCAGGAAGCGGCCGATGCCCAGGCTTGAAGCGCGCGCCGAGCCGTCGGCGCTGTGGACCTACGTGTCGCCACTGCTGGCGCTGGTACTGACTGTGCTGCTGGGAACGCTGATGTTTGCCGCGCTGGGCAAAGATCCGGTCAAGGGTCTGTCGATGTTTTTCTGGCTGCCAATCAGCAGCGCCTACGCCTGGGGCGAACTGCTGGTCAAGGCCTCACCCTTGTTGCTGATTGCGCTCGGGCTGGCGGTGTGCTTTCGTTCCAACGTGTGGAATATTGGCGCCGAGGGGCAATACATCCTGGGTGCGATTTTTGCCACCGGTGTGGCGTTGGTCGCCGACGCCAACAGCAGTGGCTGGATCGTGCTGCCGATTCTGCTGGCCGGTGTGCTGGGTGGCATGGTGTGGGCGGCCTTCACCGCGCTGCTGCGCGAGCGTTTTCACGCTAATGAAATCCTGGTCAGCCTGATGCTTGTCTATGTGGCTGTGCAGGTGCTGAGCTATCTGGTGGGGGGGCCGTGGAAAGATCCGCTGGGCTTTAACTTTCCGCAGACCAAAAATTTTGACGCCGTCACTCAGGTGCCGCGCCTGTTTGCGGGTTCGCGCGTGAGCATTGGCGCGCTCGTCGCCTTGCTGGGTGTGGCGCTGCTGTGGGTGTTTCTGTTTCGCACCCGTGCTGGGTTTTCGTTGCAGGTGGGCGGTCTGGCGCCAGCGGCGGCGCGTTACGCGGGTTTTTCTTCCAGCCGGGCGTTGTGGTCTGCGCTGCTGATTTCGGGTGGCTGTGCTGGTTTGGCCGGCGCGCTGGAAGTGGCCGGACCGATCGGCCAGCTCACCATCTATTTACCCGCGGGCTACGGCTTTGCAGCCATCATTGTGGCCTTTGTCGGGCGCTTGCACCCGGTGGGCATGGTGTTTTCTGCCTTACTGATGAGCATGTTTTACATCGGTGGTGAGTTGGCGCAGTCGCGCCTGGGGCTGACCAAGTCGCTCACCGGGGTATTTCAGGGGCTGTTGTTGTTTTGCCTGCTGGCCTGCGACACGCTGGTCAATTACCGTTTGAAGTGGGGCAAGTGATGCAAGAGTACGCCCTGTTGTTGGCTTCTGCTCTCAACGCCGGTACGGTGCTGGCGTTGGCGGCGCTGGGCTTATTGATCAACGAAAAGGTTGGCATCGTCAATCTGGGCGCCGAAGGCATGATGCTGTGCGCTGCGATAGCAGGCTATGCCACGGTCGTGTTGACCGGCTCGGACGCTCTTGGTTTTATAGCTGGTGCCGCAAGTGGCGCCTGCCTTGCGGCCATTTTTGGCTTGTTGGTGATCTGGCTCAACACCAACCAGTATGCTACCGGTCTGGCGCTCACACTGTTTGGCACCGGTTTCTCGGCGTTTGTCGGCGCCGGGTTTGTGCAGGCCAGAATTTCCGAGCGGCTGCCGTTCGCTGTGCCGGGCCTGGCCGATATTCCCTTGCTCGGGCCTGCCTTGTTTCGGCACCACCCGCTGGTCTATGCCACGATTGGGTTGGCGCTGGCATTGATCTGGTTTTTGTATCGCACACGCAGCGGCCTGATCCTGCGCAGCGTGGGTGAGAGCCCCGAGTCGGCGCACGCGCTGGGTTACCCGGTGCGGCGCATCCGGCTGCTGGCTGTGGTGGTGGGGGGCGCGTTGTGTGGGCTGGCTGGGGCTTACCTGTCGATTATCTACACGCCGCTGTGGGTCGAGGGTATGGTCGCTGGCAAAGGCTGGATTGCGTTGGCGCTGACCACGTTTGCCACTTGGCGGCCAGCCCGAGTGCTGTTGGGGGCCTACCTGTTTGGTGGCGTTACCATGTTGCAGTTCCACCTGCAGGGCGCGGGTGTCGATGTGCCCAGCCAGGTTTTGAGCATGCTGCCGTACCTGGCTACCATCGTTGTTCTGGCGCTGATTTCACGCAACCCGGCCTGGATTCGCATCAACATGCCCGCCAGTCTGGGCAAGCCGTTTTATCCGGGTAGCTGAGGCTCGCATTTCAAGATGGTACAGGGAAATACCACAGCGCCTGTCCTGTTGTCGCGATTCACGATAAATGATGCATCAGCCGGGCAAAGCGCATCGCCCGACTGATTCGTCGCGGTTGTGGGCCGGCTGGCAGGGGAATTTCACGACCACACCTCACTTCGAATCGCACCCAGAGCTGAATCTGCCCCTGTACAACACCGATAATTCACTTTTTTCTTCAAACCCCGTCGTAACCAACCTTTATCAAGGACTTGAAATGACTGACCTGCAAAAACGTTCGCTCCTGAAAATCGCAGCCCTGACCGCTGTTGCCTCTGCCGCGCTGGTCGGCTGTGGCAAAAAGGAAGAAGCGGCTCCCGCCCCCGCGCCCGCGCCAGTGGCCGCGGCGCCGGCCAAGCCTGCACCGCTGAAAATCGCCTTTGCCTACGTTGGCCCGGTGGGCGACGGTGGCTGGACCTTTGCCCACGACAACGGCCGCAAAGCGCTGGAGCAGGAATTTGGCGACAAGATAGCCACCTCCTACGTCGAGAACGTGCCTGAATCCGCCGATGCCGAGCGTGTGATCCGCGATATGGCTGGCCAAGGCAACAAACTCATCTTTGGCACCACCTTTGGCTACATGGAACCCATGGTCAAGCTGGCGCCCGAGTTCAAAGACGTCAAGTTTGAGCACGCCACCGGCTACAAGCAGGCCGAGAACATGCGCACCTACGACAGCCGCACCTACGAAGGCGCGTACATGGCCGGTGTGATTGCTGGTGCCATGACCAAAAGCAACACGTTGGGCGTGGTGGCCTCGATCCCGATTCCCGAGGTGATCCGCAACATCAACAGCTTCACGCTGGGTGCGCAGTCAAGCAACCCGAAGATCAAGACCAAGGTGGTCTGGGTCAACGGCTGGTTTGACCCGCCGAAAGAAACCGAAGCCGCCACCAGCCTGATCAACAGCGGTGCCGACGTGCTGTTCCAGAACACCGATTCACCGGCGGTGTTGAAAACCGCTGAAGCCAAGGGTAAACGCGCTTTTGGTTGGGACTCTGACATGACCGCCTATGGACCGAAGGCCCATTTGGCTTCCAGCGTCATCAATTGGGGCCCGTATTACATCCTGGCCACCAAAGAAGCGCTGGAAGGCACCTGGCAAGGCGGCGGTCACAGCTGGTGGGGCGTGAAAGAAGGCGCGATTGATATCGTGAGCATTGCTGAAGACGTACCCGCCGAAACCAAGGCCAAAGTGGAAGAAGTGAAAAAAGGCCTGGCCGATGGCAGCTTTGCCATCTGGAGTGGCCCGATCACCGACAACACCGGCAAGGTGCAGGTGGCCAAAGACACGGTGGCTGATGACAAGTTCTTGAGTGGTTTGAATTTCTTCGTCAAGGGCGTGGAAGGCAAGGTGCCTGGCGCCAAGTGAGCGCCTTACGGCAGATGCAAAAAGCCGCCCGAGGGCGGCTTTTTGCTGGGTGAGAGGTTGGACGGTACAGTTCTGTTCGGTTTGGTCAGTGCAAGGGCACCCACAGTTGCAGGCGCGGCAACATGACGCGGTAAGGCGCCAGCAGCACGGCGGCCATCAACCATTTGACGCTCAGGTCACCGGCGGCCAGCGTGAGCCAATTCATGTCGGAGCCGTAAAACGCCAGGAAGAAAAAGATGCCGGTGTCGACGATCGACGCAAAGACCGAGCCGATCAGCGGCGCTTTCCACCAGCTCATGGCGCGCAGTTTGTTGAAGGCAACGATATCAAGCAGCTGGCCAACGATAAACGCCATGCCCGAGGCCACAGCAATGCGCCAGGGTGCCAGCGCCAGCGATACCACCACGGCGATGGCAAAGCCGGTCCAGGCGACGCGGCGGGCGCTGCTGGCTCCCACAGCACGGTTGGTCAGATCGGTCACCAAAAAAGCCACCGGGAAGGTGAATGCACCCCAGGTCAGCCAGTCGTTGATGGGAAACTGCACCAGGTAGTTGGACGACACAATGACTATCATCATGGCCAGAATCGGTCGCCAGAGCAGCAAAAGGGGAGGATTAAGAGAATTTTTCATGGGCGCGATTATCGCCGTACCGCGGCAAAACCCCTGCTTACAATCTGAGGAAAACGCAGGAACCCCACCCTCATGAGCATCAAAAGCGACAAATGGATCCGCCGCATGGCCGAGCAGCACGGCATGATCGAGCCGTTTGAGCCCGGCCAGATTCGCCAAAATGCAGCGGGCGAAAAAATTGTCAGCTATGGCACCAGCAGCTACGGCTACGACATTCGCTGCGCCCCAGAATTCAAGGTGTTTACCAACATCCACAGCACGGTGGTGGACCCAAAGAACTTTGATGAAAAAAGTTTTGTCGATTTCAACGACGATGTCTGCATCATTCCACCGAACAGCTTCGCGCTGGCGCGCACGGTGGAATACTTTCGCATTCCGCGCAACGTGTTGACCGTTTGCCTGGGTAAAAGCACCTATGCGCGCTGCGGCATCATCGTCAACGTGACGCCGTTTGAGCCGGAGTGGGAGGGTTATGTGACGCTGGAATTTTCCAACACGACACCGCTGCCGGCCAAGATTTATGCCGGTGAGGGCTGTGCGCAGGTGCTTTTCTTTGAAAGCGACAAGGACGATGTCTGCGAGACCAGTTACAAAGACCGCGGTGGCAAATACCAGGGCCAGCGCGGTGTGACGCTGCCCAAGGCCTGACGCTTGGGGGATAATACGGGTCCTGCCCTGATTCCTGGGGCAGAACCAGCTATCGGATGGATAGCAATTGAACACGAGCTTCAATGACCGAACTGATTTCTGATTCCGTATCGAACGAACTGACTGCCGACACCCCCATCATGGCCTTTGCCCAGCTGCAATTGGCCGCCCCGCTGGCCCGCGCCGTGGCCGAGATGGGCTACGAGTCGATGACCCCGATCCAGGCGCAAGCCATTCCCGTGGTGCTGCAAGGGCGCGACGTGATGGGTGCTGCCCAAACCGGCACGGGTAAAACAGCCGCCTTTGCCTTGCCGTTGATGCAACGCATGCTCAAACATGAGAACGCATCCACGTCACCAGCGCGCCACCCGGTGCGCGCGCTGGTGCTGTTGCCCACGCGTGAACTGGCCGACCAGGTGGCCGACAACATCAAGATGTACGGCCAATACACCAATCTGCGCAGCACGGTGGTGTTTGGTGGCATCGACATGAAGCCACAAACTCTTGAACTGAAAAAAGGCGTTGAAGTGCTGGTGGCCACGCCGGGACGCTTGCTTGACCATATCGAGGCCAAGAATTGCGTGCTCAACCAGGTCGAATACGTGGTGCTCGACGAGGCCGACCGCATGCTTGACATTGGCTTTCTGCCTGACCTGCAGCGCATTTTGAGTTTTCTGCCCAAACAACGTACCACGCTGCTGTTTTCGGCGACGTTCTCGCCCGAGATCAAGCGCCTGGCCAACAGCTACCTGCAAGACCCGGTGACGATCGAAGTCGCGCGCTCCAACGCGACAGCCTCCACCGTGGAACAACACTTTTACAGTGTCGAGGGTGACGACAAGCGCCATGCGCTGCATCAGATACTGAAGGACCGTGGCATCAAGCAAGCGTTTGTGTTTGTCAACAGCAAGCTCGGCTGCGCACGGTTGGCGCGCTCGCTTGAGCGCGAAGGCCTCAAAACCACTGCGCTGCACGGCGACAAAAGCCAGGATGAGCGCTTGAAAGCGCTGGAATCCTTCAAGAGCGGCGAGGTCGATTTGCTGGTGGCCACCGACGTGGCCGCGCGCGGCCTGGATATCAAGGACGTGCCCGCGGTATTCAACTTTGACATTCCGTTCCACGCTGAAGATTACGTACACCGCATTGGCCGCACGGGGCGCGCCGGGCAGTCTGGACTGGCGGTGACGTTTGTATCCAAGAGCGACCTGCGTCTCGTCACTGAAATAGAAAAACTGCTCAAGACCAAAGTTGTTTTGGAGCCGGTCGAATTTGAAGAAGACCTGCCAGACATCCGCAAGCAAGGTCGCATCAACGATGGCCGACGCCTTTACCAGCCCGACCACGTCAGTGCCCCGCGCGCTGACAAACGTGAGTTTGCCCGTGCTGAGCCGCGGCACAGCCGACCCGCTGATCCGTTTTTTGAGAAGCCCTACGAGCCGTCCCTGTCACCCGAGACCGCCCCGGCGTGGGAGGTCTCGGCGGTCAAACCGGGGTCGCGCAACATTTCCAGCAACATCAAGACCAAGCGCAAGGTGGCCGCGCTGTTCGCGCGCGCCTGAAGCCTTCAGTCCCCGGGTTTTTGCGCCTGCGGGCAAGTCACCTGGATCAATTCGTGCGGCTGGGCGGGGTCGCCCCGGTTGAGCTTGAGTGCGCTCAGGCAGCCGCCCCACACGCAGCCGGTGTCGAGCGCCAGCACATCATTGCGGCCCAACCAACCCAGTGTTGACCAATGGCCAAAGGCGACGCTCACGTTGGCGCTTTGGCGACCCGGCACATCGAACCAAGGCAGGTGCCCTTTGGGTGCGGCGTTGGCACCGTCGGTGACGGTAAATTCCATCTCGCCTGCTGGCGTGCAAAAACGCAGACGCGTCAAGGCGTTGACGATAACGCGCAGGCGGTCGGTGCCGGTCAGCGAGTCGTTCCAGGCCGTGGGCGCGTTGCCGTACATGTGGTGCAGAAAATCGGGCAAGTCGGCGCTGCGCAGCAGGGTTTCCACTTCGCCCGCCAAAGATATTGTTTTTGTAGCACTCCACGAAGGCAGGACACCGGCGTGAACCATTAAATAGTCTTGATTCAAATGGCGGTGCAGCAGCGCCATGCGCTGGTGGCGCAACCATTCCAGCATGGCGTGGCGGTCGCCTGCCTGCAGCACGTCGGCCAAAGTGTCTTTGCGACTGGGTTTGCGCGCGCCGTGGCTTGCCGCCAGCAGATGCAGATCGTGGTTGCCCAGCAGGCATTGCGCCGACGCGCCGTAGCCCATCAGGCGGCGCAATACGCCTGCCGAGTCGGGTCCCCGGTTGACCAGGTCGCCCAACATGAACAGCGTGTCGCGGCTGGGTGAAAACGAAATTTTGTCAAGCAAGGCTTGCAAGGCAGCATTGCAGCCTTGTACGTCGCCAATCAGGTAAAGTGCCATGGTCTTGATTGTCGTTTGTCCTGCATGGAATTTTTGCTGATTGTTTTTCTCACGCTGCTTAACGGCGCGTTTGCCATGTCCGAGCTGGCGCTGGCGGCGAGTCGCAAGGCGCGCCTGACCGGCATGGCCGAAGAGGGTGACAAAGGCGCGCAAGCGTCGCTGATGCTGCTGGATAACCCGAACCAGTTTTTGTCGACGATCCAGGTCGGCATCACCTCGATTGGCGTCCTCAATGGCATTGTTGGCGAGGCCGCTTTCAGCGCGTCGCTGAGTGCCTGGTTGCAGGGCTTTGGTCTGGTTGAAGGTGTGACCGATGTGACAGCCACCGCGCTGGTGGTCGCCACCATCACTTTCACCACCATTATTTTTGGTGAACTGGTGCCCAAGCGCATTGGCCAGTTGTACCCCGAGCGGGTGTCGCGACTGGTTGCGCGGCCGATGCTTTGGTTGGCGCGTGCTGCCGGACCCATCGTCAAGCTGTTGTCGGTGAGTACAGCGGCCGTCCTGAAGTTGCTGCGCATCGATACCAACGCGGCGCGCAGCATGACCGAAGAAGAGATCAGCGCCAGCCTGGAAGAGGGCGTTGACGCGGGTGTGATTGAAGAGCACGAGCACCAGATGGTGCGCAATGTTTTTGGCCTGGATGACCGGCCGCTAACCTCGCTGATGGTGCCGCGTGCCGAAGTGGACTGGCTCGACGCGGGCATGACTGTGGCTGAAAGTCTGAACAAAGTGGGCGCTGATGGGGCCGAGCAGGCGCATTCGTGGTATCCGGTGTGCCGTGGTTCGCTGGAGGATGTGATTGGCAAGATCAGCGTGGCACACCTGCTGGAGTTGGGTGCGGCGGCCCCCGGTACGATCGCCGATTACGTCAACCCTGCGTCTTTTGTGCCCGAGACGATCAGCGGCATGGAGTTGCTTGAGCAGTTTCGCGCCAAGGTCGGACGCCTGGTGCTGGTGGTCGATGAGTATGGTGTGGTGCAAGGCATGTTGACACCGCACGACCTGCTCGAAGCCATTACCGGTGAGCTGCAACCCGGTATCAAGACCGAGGCCTGGGCGACCCAGCGTGACGACGGGAGTTGGCTGCTTGACGGTGCAATGCCCGTGGGCGAACTCAAAGCGCGGCTCGACATTGACGAATTACCCAACGAAGACCGTGGCCGCTACAACACGCTTGCCGGGTTACTGATGGCGGTCAGTGGCACATTGCCGGTCGTTGGCGAGAAAGTTTCCTGCGAGGGCTGGATCTTTGAGGTCACTGACCTCGATGGCAAACGCATCGACAAAGTGCTGGCCTATCCGGTTCAGGGGCAAGCCGATCAGGCACGCCCAGACAATCTGTAGGCCAGTAGACCAATCACCTCGTGCAGGCCGATGCGCCATTTCTTGACGCCTTGGTCCAGCGTGTACTGTGTCCAGGGCGTGGCTTTGCCGGCGCGGAAGTCCACCGGGTACGCGGTGACGTTCCAGCCAGCCTTGCGGAACGCCGCCATCGCCCGAGGCATGTGCGACGCACTGGTCAGCAACAGCCAGGGTTGGGCCGCGTCAATGCCGCTCAGGCGCTTGCTCAGCACGGCGTTTTCATAGGTGGTGCGCGATGCGGATTCGAACAACACCCGCGCCGCCGGGATACCTTGCCCTTCAAAAAACACGCTGGCGCGCGCGGCCTCCGGCAAGTCGCCACCAAAGAGTTCGCCCTCGCCGCCGGTGAACACCAGCTTGAGCTGGGGTTGCTGGCGCAGCAGCGCTACCGCTTCGGTCATGCGCTCGGCCCCGTCGTTGAGCGCGCTCTGCCCCGGCACTGACCAGACGTAGGCCGACTCCAACGCGCCACCGAGGACGATGACGCCTGCGGTATCGGGCGCGATTTGCTGGCGCACCACCGGCGGGTAGAGCGACTCCAGGTGGCGCAACAACGTATCGGGTAGCGGCTCCCAACCGAGCAGCAGCAACAGCGCCAGAGCAGCGCTGCCAACCCGGACGGCCCACGCCGGGCGACGGCGCACCAGCAACACGGTCAGCAGCAGCAACAGTGCAACCCACGCCAGCGGCTGGGTCAAAAAAGCCATGAATTTGGCGGCAATGAACATCATTGCAGCATCATAGATGACCGCCTCACGCCGCTGTCTGACCCGGCAAGATGACGTCGACCTGTGCGCCGCCGAGCGCCGAGCGGGTGACCTGCAAGCTGCCTTTGTGGCTGCCCACCAGATCGTTGACCACAGCCAGGCCAATGCCGTGGCCGGGGACCTGTTCGTCCAGTCGCACGCGGCGTTGACCAACGATGAGCGGGTCAGCAAAGCCCGGGCCATCGTCACTGACGCGGATGCACAGGCGTTGGTCGTCGTCGATCCGGATGTCAACGACGGCTTGCTGGCGCGCCCATTTGGCGGCGTTGTCCATCAGGTTGCCCAGCAATTCAAACGCATCGCCTTCGCTCAGGCGCCAGGTCAGGTCGTCAGCGCAGGTGAGCGACCACACCAGGTGCTTGTCGGCGTAGACCTTGCACAAGGTGTCGTGGATGCGCTGCAGTACCGGTGCCAGGCGCAGCGGCGGTACAAAAAGCACGCTGCCAGCAGCTCCGGCGCGCCCGAGCTGGTGCACCACGATGTCATCCATGCGGCGCACCTGCTCGGCCACGCGCGCCGGGAGCGCCTCGGGCGCGCTCAGCGTGGCGCGCAGCGCGGCCAGCGGTGTCTTGAGGCTGTGCGCCAGGTCGTCGAGCGCTTGCCGGTAGCGGGTTTGTCGGGTGCGCTCCTGCTCAATCAACAGGTTCAGGTTGCGTGTCAGCCCGGCAAGCTCTTTCGGATAACGACCGAGCAACTGAGTTTGCTGGCCTTGTTCGATGCGTTCAATTTCTTGCGCCATGTCCCCCAGCGGCTTGAGCGCCCAGCGCAGCAGCAGTGTTTGCGTCAGCAGCAGCAGCGTACCGGTCGCCCCCAGCCAGAGCCACAAGGTACGCATGAAGGCCTTCAATTCGCGGTCAAAGTCGGCGCGGTCTTCCAGCACCGTGAAGACCAGTGGCGTTTGCTGCGCGCCAACCGCCCACATGACGGCGTAGCTGGCCTTGAGAAACGCCCGCGAGGGCAGCAGCGCGCCGACGCTGAGCGCGTCAGGCGCCACCATGGTGAACTGCCACTGGCCCAACGCCGGGCTGGGCACAGGTGCCAGTGCTTGTCCCAACGCAGAACCAGACTGCCAACTGGCCTTGCCGTCAGCGCGCGCAATGCTGGCGTACAAGCCTGAACGCGGCAGCGTCAGTCGCGGTTCGGCCAGTTCGTCGGGCATGATGATCGCCCCGCCAACGTCCAGCTCCGCGGCAGCAAGCAGCAGATAGATTGTGGTTTGCAGGCGCGAATAGCGCTGCGCCAGCACGCTGTCGGCGTGGGCTTGTTGCACGGCCCAACCCGCCCCGGCCAGAAAGACGGCCAACACCAAAGCTGCAGCCCAGATCAGACGGGAACGGATCGACCAACTCGTCTTCACTGCAGCACGAAGCGGTAGCCGCGACCGCGCAGCGTTTCTATGGGGGCAAGCGTGCTCTCGGGGTCGATCTTGCGGCGCAGTCGGCCGATCAACACCTCCAGCACGTTGCTGTCGCGGTCTTCGTCGTGCGGGTACAGGTAATCAGACAGCTCTTGTTTGGTGACAACACGCTTTCGCTCACGCACCAGCAGTTCGAGCATGCGGTACTCAAAAGTCGTCAGCTCCAGCGCACGTTCACCCAGGGTGGCCGCTTGGGCCGAGATGTCAATGCGCAGCGGACCAAAGGTTAGCACGTGTGACGCAGCCTGTAGCGACCGGCGCAACAG
>Ga0210012_1004077_pt1 | contig 11642 bp, 8 predicted proteins | sample CryGeymeta201504_FD_183974 | JGI IMG/M metagenome (GOLD analysis project Ga0210012, IMG submission 183974) | Groundwater microbial communities from Crystal Geyser aquifers in Utah, USA - Crystal Geyser metaG 2015-04 (SPAdes) (version 2) | ecosystem: Environmental > Aquatic > Deep subsurface >... | reverse complement strand
TAATATTTTTGTTTAATTTTTATTAAAAATAATCCTATTAATAACGGAAAAATACAATTCTATATCTTCATAAAGCCTTTAAACAAAGATTCATTTTTTGGGCTTTCATGTAAGGCGAAAAAAAGATTGCATTTTTTGAAGAACTAAAAACCGACAATCTGACCGAAAAAACAATTCTATTTTTCTAAAAAACTTGCAATAAGTGTCAAAAAGACACTATTTAAAAACAAATTTCAATTATTCAAGTTTTAAATTGAATGAAACTAGCCAAAAAGTCAGTATTAAGAGATTTGTATAGCTTTTGATAAGCATGTAACATACTATGTAGCATACGCTTTAGCGTGTGAAAAATGTACCGTGCCTTTTAAGGTGCGACAACTATTCAATCAAGAAATAAGTATCATTGCCGTTGTTGGTGTCCTCACCAACGACATTTTTATAAAAAAACATTCAATTATGAACTTTAATAAATTTACAATAAAGGCTCAAGATGTCGTTCAAAAAGCCTCAACGATTGCGACCAGTTCGCAACAACAAATCATTCAGACAGGTCATATTCTTAAAGCTGCTTTAGATGCTGATGAAAATATGACGAAGTTTTTGGTCAATAAATTAGAAGTCAATGTAACTCTTCTCAATCAAGTTTTGGACGAGTATATGGTTTCGTATCCAAAATCAAGTGGTGCAGAACCGTATCTTTCAAATGATTCTCATGCTGCCATTCGTGAGGCTGAAAATTATCTCAAAACATTTAAAGATGAGTTTATAGCTGTTGAGCATATCCTTTTAGGACTTTTGAAGGGAAAAGACAAAACGGCTGACCTCATGCGTGAAGTTGGATTTAATGAAGATAATTTAGTAAAAACTATCAAAGAACTTCGTGGAGGTCGCAAAGTAACTGACCCAAATGCAGAATCAAAGTACCGTTCTTTAGAGCGTTATTCTAATAATTTGACAGAGCTTGCACGAAAAGGTAAAATAGACCCCGTTATTGGTCGTGATGATGAAATCCGTAGAGTTTTACAGATTTTATCAAGAAGAACAAAAAATAATCCGATGCTTATCGGCGAACCGGGGGTAGGAAAAACGGCAATTATTGAAGGACTTGCACAGCGTGTCGTTGATGGCGATGTTCCTGAAAATTTGAAGTCGGTTACGATTGCTTCTTTAGATTTGGGAATGCTCGTTGCAGGTGCAAAATACAAAGGAGAGTTCGAAGAGCGTTTGAAATCTGTAATAAAAGAAGTAACGGATTCGGATGGAGAAATCATTTTATTTATAGATGAAATTCATACGCTTATTGGCGCAGGTGCTGGAGGCGATTCGGCAATGGACGCAGCCAATTTATTAAAACCTGCTTTGGCTCGTGGCGAACTTCATGCAATCGGTGCAACTACTTTAAAGGAATATCAAAAATATATTGAGAAAGATAAAGCCTTAGAACGTCGTTTTCAAACCGTTGTGGTAGATGAACCGAGCATTCAAGATGCTATTTCTATTTTGCGTGGAATTAAGGAAAAATATGAATTGCATCATGGCGTTCAGATAAAAGATGATGCTTTGATTGCAGCAGCACAGCTTTCTCATCGTTATATTCCAGACCGTCAATTACCAGATAAGGCGATTGATTTGATGGACGAGGCAGCCTCAAAATTGAGAATAGAAATGAACTCTATGCCTCAAGAATTGGACGAAATTCGTAGAAAAGTAATGCAACTTGAAATCGAAAGAGAAGCCATCAGAAGAGAAGGCGACAAAGAAAAAAATACACTTCTTTCAAGAGAAATTGCAGAACTAAGAACGACACAAGATGCACTCATGGGACGTTGGGAGTCTGAAAAAAGTGCAATCGATGAAATCAGAGCAACAAAAGAAAAATTAGAAAGCCTTAGAGTACAAGCCGAACAAGCCGAACGAGCTGGAGATTACGGAAAAGTAGCTGAAATTCGTTATGGAAAAATTACAGAAGCAGAACAAAAACTAGAAGAATTACAGAAAAAACATGAGCAGCAAGAAACAAAAGAATCAATGCTCAAAGAAGTTGTAACGGCTGAAAACATAGCCGAAGTAGTTTCGAAATGGACAGGTATTCCAGTTACCAAAATGTTGCAAGGCGACAAGGAAAAATTATTAAACTTAGAAGCCGAATTAGGAAGACGAGTAGCAGGACAAACTGAAGCAATTCAAGCCGTTTCAGATGCTGTCCGTAGAAGTCGTGCAGGTGTTCAAGACCCAAATCGTCCGATTGGTTCATTTATCTTTTTGGGAACGACAGGCGTAGGAAAAACCGAACTTGCCAAAGCATTAGCTGAATATTTGTTTAATGACGACGATGCAATGATCAGAATTGATATGTCAGAATACCAAGAACGCCATAGTGTAAGCCGTTTGATTGGTGCGCCTCCGGGATATGTGGGTTACGATGAAGGTGGACAACTTACCGAAGCTGTTCGTAGAAAACCGTATAGTGTAATTCTTTTAGATGAAATTGAGAAAGCCCACCCAGATGTTTTCAATATTTTGTTGCAAGTTTTGGATGATGGAAGGCTGACTGATAATAAAGGCAGAATTGCCAATTTCAAAAATACGATTATAATCATGACTTCAAATACAGGTTCGCAGATTATTCAAAATAATTTTGCTTTAGCTTCCGAAAAAACTGATGAGCAGGTAGAACAACTTTACGAAGACACAAAAATACAGGTTACAGAACTTTTAAGAGCTTCTATGCGCCCAGAATTTTTGAATCGTATTGATGAAATATTAATCTTCAAACCTCTTTCAAGATTAGAAATTCGTCAGATTGTAGATTTACAGTTAAAGCAAGTTCAGAAACGATTAGATGAAAACGGAATCACTTTAGAAGTTTCGAAAGAAGCCTTAGATTATATTGGTAAGATTGGTTATGACCCTCAATTTGGAGCAAGACCACTCAAAAGAGTTGTTCAACGAGAAATCTTAAACGAACTTTCCAAAGAAATACTAGCAGGAAAAGTAACGAAAGATGCGCCTGTTGGTGTAGTGTTGGAAGATGGAAAAATTGCTTTTGTAAATTCGGTTTTTGAAGGGTAAAAAACGAACCGTTCGCTTTGAGCAAACCGTTCGTTAAACATCAAATATGAAAACCTCATTTTTCTTTTCCTTTTTTGGATTTAACACAAATTTAGTTCCCTAAATTACTTTCTACCTTTTTTTGGGTTCAACTATGATTTTAGTACACTATTTTCAAAAGTTTTTTATACAATGTTTTGGTATTTATCCCCTTAGCAACGTCTATTTTTTCGAAAAATACACGCTTGCTAAGGGGGATAAAAGTTCTGTTTTATTTTATTTTACCTTGGAATGTTTAATTTTTATTTTGGTATTCGTTTTCGTCTAAAAAGAATCACAAACTCTCATTCTTTGCACCAAAAGCACAAATCAAAGAAACTTGAAAAGTTTCATCAAAAGATAGATTATTTGTCGCTTTTATAAATGAAGTATTCAAAGCAAGTGCCTTTCGCTGAACTCCTGCACCAAAAGTAAAATAGCGATTATTACCTTTATTTCTACTTTCTTGATGATATCCTCCTCTAAGTTTCAATATATTTTTATAAGAATATTCTGTTCCTAGAGATAAAATAAGTTCTTGCATTTCTTCTCTAAAACCATTTGGCGCATCAGAAAAAGAACTAAAAATAGAAGACATAACTGGTTTTTGAGGATTTGGATTTGATGGGTTTGGAGTAGGAACTAACAATTTATTAACATCAAAAGCGACCGTAAGTGAATTATTTTTGTTTAGATGATGATTAAAAGCAGTTCCGATAGCTAGATTTGCTGGAAGATATTCGGAAATATTTGCTCTATATAAAATTGGACTGCCTATGTTTGAAACATTTGCGCCAAAAGTCCAATCAACTTGCTTTTCATTGATTGTAAAATCAGTTTTATAAAACATAGACACATCTACTGCGCCTACATTTTGAGTAGAAGTGATATAAGTCGTGGAAGACTCAAAAAATATCTCTTTGGAACGGATATAACGAAAAGTACCTGCAACACTCAATTTATCAGAAATTTTTTGAGCAAAAGTACCGTCTAAAGTAAAATCATACCCCAATAAAGTATTTCGTTGATTGATAACCGATATTTCTCCTTTTTCAAAATAACGAGAAGAAATAGCAATCGATTGTTTTTCATTTAGCTTTTTAGCTGCCGAAAAATAACTGAACCACATATCATTGGTTAATCTTCTAAAAACAGGAGAATAAGAACCACCAAAATTCCATTCTTTTTCAAGAAAAGTCAGTTTTGAAGGATTCCAAAATGTAGCATTTACATCTGGAGAAATTGCTGTTGCTGCATTTCCCATGGCACTACCACGAGAATCAGGCGAAAAACGTAAAATAGGAACGGCTGTTTGGATTGCTCTAGGTTGTGGATTTGCTATTGTTTGAGCAAAACAAAAACTAGAAAAACTACTTAAAATTAGAGTCAAAAAAATTATACGACTATTTTTTACTGTTTGCATATTTATTAAAAAATCAAAGATAAAATAGAATAAATAATTAGACGAAAGGGATTTACTTTATTAACATAGAAATTAATTCGAAATAATTTTATTTATAAAACAAGTAAATATTTAGTCATTCAGTATTTTTTTTGATTATTTTTAATAAATAAGTTTTTTGTTTTTTAATTATTAAACCTATAAGATTTTCAAAAACCTTATAGGTTTAAACTAATAATTAGTTAGTCGTATCATCAGTCGGCACATCTAATTTATCGCCTTTATTGATATTGAATAAAAGAGAAAAACGAATGGTATCAGCAAGAGGGTGTTGTTGTTGATTTGGAATAAGATAAGCGAAATCAAACCCAAAAACTTGATAACGCAAGCCCAAACCTACCGTAAAATAACGACGGTTTCCTTTATCTTGATTTTCATGAAAATATCCACCACGAAGTGCAATCAAATCAGCGTACCAATATTCTGCACCAACGGCAAAAATCATTTCTTTTACTTCTTCGCCAAAACCATCAGGAGCATCTCCAAAAGACTTAAAAATAGAAGACAAAACGGGATCGTTTGCACCATTAGATGCTGTATTTGTTGGAGTAGGAACAAGGAGTTTACTCACATCGAAAGCAAGAGTCAGTTTATTAAATTCGTCAAACTCTGCATTAAAAGCTGTTCCGAGACGCAAATTAGCAGGTAAATAATCTTGTTGTGCAGCATCATTATACGTAACTGGCGCACCAATATTTGAAATATTTACTCCTAATGCCCAATCTCCCTCAAAACTTTTAAAGTTTAGTTTGCTCTTATAAAACATCGATACATCTACTGCTCCTGTGTTGGCTGGTTTAACATTATCTACTGGTCGATTATTGGTTACATTTCCTGCTAAATTGGAATGAATATAACGAAACGTACCTGCAATACTCAATTTCTTGGAAAGTTGTTGAGCAAAAGTTGCATCAATCATTGCTTCACGAGGGTTAAAACTTTGTAAAGGATTACCACTAGCATCTGTAAATTGAAGGTCTCCCATATCAAAATAACGGAGAGAAACACCCACTGTTTGTGTTTTGCTAATGCGTTTTACGCCACTTACATAACCTAGCCACATATCATTTACCAAACGTTGTAGCCAAGGAGAATAAGAAACTCCAAACGACCAGTCATCTTTAATGAAAGCCAATTTTGAAGGATTCCAATGCACTGAATTTGCGTCAGGAGAAGTAGCTGCACCCAAATCTCCCATACCAGCAGCACGAGAATCAGGACCGACCAATAAAATAGGAACAGCAGTTGTGATGACTCTGCGTCCAGTAGAATCTACACCAATCTGGGCTGAAGCGTTATTATAATTTGAGTAAAAACAACTCACTATTAAGCAACCCAAAACGGCTGCAAGAACGTTACGTATTTGCATACAATTATTTAATTTTTAAGAATATAAATTTCGAATATAATTTAGTTAAAAGCTGAAAGGATTAAGCCTCATTGCATCTTTTTTTTGTTTGAAAATGATAATTCTAAACTAATGACTTTATAAATTTGAAAGACAAGTTAGTAGAAAATTATTCTTTACTATTTATATTTTTTGACAAAAGAAAAGATAAGTAAAATTTTTGTTCATAGGCTAATCAGCACGTAAACTAAGGGAAATACCAAAGGGTTGGGTAAAAGTGGGTATTAAATTGAACGTTTGCAAAAATAAAAAAAATTTTTATTAAACGAGAGTAAACAAGATTAAATCTATAAAAACTTGAATAAAATTTAAAATTATTTTCTAAGCCCTTTAATTATAGCATTTTATTTTTAATAATTTGAATTATTCGCTGAATGATTTTAATATAAAAAGGAAGATAATTATAATCTAAAACAAAAAATGATTTTTCTTCACTCCCAAAACTAGCATAAAAACGAGCGACTTGTTTTTCTTGTGCTGATTCAAAATCTAAAAGTGTTTCATAAATTATATTATTTTCTTTACTTTGATTTTCAAAATAATTTTGATTTAATTTAATATTTTGATTGCTTTTTTCTTGAATAAACTTATCTAAAAACCATCTTCTGCTTTCGTCTTTTTTATGAGTTGGTTTGGCTGCATTAAATAAATAAATCCATTTTGTGATAGAATAATCTTGCTTATTGATTTGATAAAACGATTCACTTTTTACAAATAAAACGCCACTCACCATTTCATTTTTTTTATTCTGAATGTAATATAATTCAGCTAAATCTTTTTCTTGTAAAATTTTGAAAAGAGTTTTTAAAATTGGTTTTGCTTGATTCGAAATTCCGTTTTCTAAAAAAACACTTTCTTCAAAGAAATCATACAATAAATCTATATCATTGCTTTCTATGATTTTGAAATGTTGTCTTTGCGCTTGATTGATTCTATATTTTGTATCTTTTTTATAATCTTGACGAATTTTATGATACTTGTGCTGCAAAGAAAGATGATGAGTTTTAAAGTTTTTTAAAATTTCATTATTTTTACTGTTGGATTTATTCTTAAATACTTCTTTAAATTCCTTTTCAAACTCTTCATAATTTGTTGTATTGAATGGATAATTTGAAACCAATTTGAATTTCTTTTGAAGTAAAATCAAAAAGGCTTTAAACTCTAAACTAGATAATTTCTTAGTAGAAAAAATGCCTAATTGTTGTGCAAAAAGAGGTTGCTGCAAAAATGAAATTCCATATTTTTGTTTGACAGCAAGTGGCATGACAGCCAAATAATTTTGCTCATTATTTTCTTTATTATCTTCTAAAACAAATCCTTCCCAAGAAGGAGAAACTTGGTCCAAATACCACGAAAAGGCATAAATAATAGTTTCTTTTGATGAAGAAATACATTTATCCCATTTTTTTTTATCGATTTGATGATGTGTAAGGTGTTTAATCAAAAATACTAGGGTAGATTGTGAAGGATTTTTAGGATTAATAGGATTGAGAATACAGATAAATGAAAATACGAATACAATTTTAAACACAGAGTTACAGAGAACACAGAGAATGAAAATACAAATACAGTTTTTAACCACAGAGGTAAGAGAGTTGAAAGAGGAACTGCAAAGTCAGTGTAGCTAAATACAAACTTCATACTTCTGACTTCATTCAACTGGTTACTGGTTACTGGTTACTGATAACTGAATCGCCATTTCTTGCTGAATTTTTTGTGCTGCTTTAGCTGCCATTTCTGCAAAATCTCGGTCTTTACTGGCATAAATAATCTGACGAGAAGAGTTTATTAAAAGTCCACAGTCTTTTGTCATTCCTGCTTTCGAAACTTCTGCTAAATTTCCTCCTTGCGCTCCTACTCCCGGAACTAATAGAAAATGACTCGGAATTATTTTACGAATATTCTCAATGTATTCTGCCTTTGTTGCGCCTACTACGTACATTAGATTTTCTTCTGTTCCCCATTTTTGGCTTTTTTCTAGAACTTCTTCATAGACTTTTTTACCATTTTTGAGTTCTAACATTTCAAAATCTTGCGCCCCAGAGTTGGAAGTAAGAGCGAGTAAAATCGTCCATTTATCTTTTATTTCTAAAAAAGGTTTGACCGAATCTTCGCCCATATAAGGCGCAACCGTAACAGCATCACAATTTAGAGTTGAAAAAAATGCTTTTGCATACTGTGAAGATGTATTTCCAATATCGCCACGTTTTGCATCTGCAATAATAAAGACATCGTGAGGTAAATATTCAATCGTTTTTTGCAGACTTTCCCAGCCTTTTGTTCCTAGAGCTTCATAAAAAGCAGTATTGATTTTATAAGAAACGGCATACTTTTCAGTCGCATCAATAATGCGTTGATTAAACTCAAAAATAGGGTCTTTTGCATTCAATAAATGAAAAGGGATTTTGCGAATATCACTATCCAAACCTACACAGAGATACGAATTTTTGGCTTTTATTTGAGAAACAAGTTTAGTACGGTTCACTTTTTTTGTGTTTATGTGATATCATTGGTGAGGACACCAATAATGGTAAGAGCAAAAAAGAATTTACACAAAAATAGTTTTAGATTTCTATAAAAAAAAATCTTTCTCAGAAACATCATTTCAAGTCAATTAATTTCTGCCACCATAGCAAAGACAGGCGCATCAAAATTTTGTGTATCATTTTCAGAAAGCAAAGGAGGAGTACGATAATCCATTTTTACACCTAGCAAAATATCTTTCTGAAAAAGGAAAAATTATTTTTGAGGAGTTTGATAAAAATGATATTTTGAGTTTGTAATTTATAATCAAATGAAATTCTTATAAATGAAAAGCCAAAACACTAACTAATTTTGTAACTTTGTTGGTAGAAGCACACTTTGTTTTTGCTTTTTTTGAGAAAAAATTGCACTAAATTCAATTATGACTTTTTTACAACTTTCAAAATATTTTGCTAGAAAATTGATATGGAATAGCAATTAACTAAAGTGCTATTACAAACATATACAACGTTGATTTGCAGTATTTTACATACGTAATTGGTAATTTTTAATTCGTAATTGTTCCTATAAAATCAATTCAAACCTCATTTACAATTTATCATTCAAAGTTCAATGAATTATTTTATTACAGGCGCAACAGGTTTTTTGGGAAGTTATTTAGTAGAAGAATTAATCACTAGAAATAATAATCAAGAAAATTCTATCAAAATAATTGCTTTAAAACGAACAAGCAGTAAAATCCCTACAAAACTACAAAACTATCCTACTTCAATTTTGGAATGGGTAGATGGCGATTTGTTAGATGTTGTTTTTTTGGATAAAATCACAAAAGGAATTGATAGAATAATTCACGGTGCAGCCATTGTTTCTTTTGATCCAAAAGACAAAAAAGAAATGCACCAAACCAATGTAAAAGGAACAGAAAATATAGTAAATGCAGCTTTAGCAAATAATATACAGGTTTTTTGTCAGATAAGTTCGGTTGCTGCACTTGGTCAGCCGTTGGCATCACAGCAAAATGAAAATATAAAAATAAATGCTAATGATAAAACCAATGAACTTACTTTCATAGACGAAAAAGCACGTTGGACACCCGAATATACAGGTTTTAGTGCGTATGCTTTTACAAAAAACTTAGCAGAATTAGAAATTTGGCGAGGACAAGCAGAAGGACTTGATGTAGTGGTAGTAAATCCTTCTTTTGTTTTGGGGTATGATGAAAATGGCAGAAGCAGTACCGTTTTGATTGATTATATAAAAAGCGAAAAACCGTATTATGGAAGTGGTTTTAGTAATTTTGTAGATGTGCGTGATGTTGCAGAAATGACAATCTCACTTTTAGAAAATTCAGAATTGTATAATGAACGCTATATTTTGAATGGTGGAACGGTGGCTTATTCTGAGCTTATGCCCAAAATTGCCATAGCATTAAACAAAAAACCACCTCATAAACCTGTTCCGAATTGGATAAAAAAATACGGTTGGAGAGTAGCCAAACTATGGAGCTTTGTGAGTGGAAAATCGCCCATTATTACAAAAGATTCTTTAGAAGCTGCCAGCAGAACAGTTACTTATTCGAATCAGAAAATAAAAGATAAATTAGATACAGATTTTAGAAGTTTGGATGATACCATAAAGTGGATTGCAGAGAAGTACAAATAATATTTTTCATTTTATCAAACGTTTGTTTAGTTGTACTTCTCAATTTTTGTTTATATCTCTAAATTTCACTAGCTATTTTTTCGCCCATTTTCACGAATGTTTCTAAGTTATTTTGAGTATTCTGTACTAAATCTTCATCTATTTTGAAATGAGCAGAGTCAAATAATAATACAACAGTAGAACCACCAAAAGCAAAATAACCCATTTCTTCTCCTTTTTCTATCATTTTATTTGGCTCATAAGTAGAATTAAGACTACCAACCATTGTTGCACCAACAGGAATAATCAGTATTTCTCCTTTATTCTCTGTCTTTAATTCGCAAGTTTCTTTTTTATTCTCACAAAAAACTTTCGTAAAATTATCACGCAAACCAATCGGAGAAACTGAATAATACATCCCTTTTATTTCCTTAGATTTTGAGGGAGTTCCTTTAAATGGAAAGTGGTATCTATGATAATCTTCAGGAGCTAAACGCAAAATAAACATAGAAGCATCTTTATATTTCTCTACCAACTTGTCATCTTTTAAAAATTCTTTTAGTGTAAATTTTCTCCCTTTTACATAAAAACTATTGACTTCTGAAATCTTTTTGAAAGCTAACATCCGACCATCACCTGGGGAAACAAGACCGTCCTCAATTTTACGAACGTTTTCCTTCAATTTTCTATAAAAAAAATCATTGAAAGACGTAAACTCATTTATGCCTCTTTCAAACTGACTCATATCTATATTTAAAGATGCCACAAAAGGTTGAATTCTGTTTGTAGAAGAAGGACTATCCATCATTTTTCCATAAAAATCTGTGATAAATTTTTGTTTGGCTATCGGTAAAATCAATTTTTCTCCTACTAAGTTATTGTATAAAAATTTCATTAAACCCTCTGCTGGTGGATTTTCAATTATTATTTCACCATTAGCTCTATTTATGTATTTAATCTCCATTTTTAGATAGTTAATTTTTGATTCGTATAGCGTTCTTTGCTCAAGTAATTGATTCCTTGTTAGTGCTTATCGTTTGTTTTAGTTTTCTGTCAAGTTTACCGACAGCAAATATACAGGTACAATTTATGAATTTCCACCAAAATCATTTTTATAATTAAAAATAAAAAAGGTTTTCTAAATAAATTTGTACTCGTTTAAGTTAACTCAGAGAAATAATTAAGAGAATGAAAGTTAGAAATTATATATATTCAGCATCCTGTTTTGGTTTTTGTATTTATGTATTAATGACTGAATATGAGATTTTGAAAAAAGGGCATATTTAGGCATAATTTTATTGCTAATTTATTAGATTTGTGATTCTTGTTGTAGAACAGCGAAATGCAAATACACGGCAGGGATGCCGAATACATAGTCCTCACTTGCGAAGACGCAAGCGAGAGCAATCTTGCGAGCGACGGCTGGAGTAATCAAAAAGTTAAGTACTTTTCCGTAGTTCTCAGTTTGACTTTACTATTTTTTAATCAAAATCTTGTGGATTTAGCTATTTTAGAATATACTAACCCTCTAAAACATGCTACATTTACCCACAGGAT
>Ga0210012_1004066_pt1 | contig 11682 bp, 10 predicted proteins | sample CryGeymeta201504_FD_183974 | JGI IMG/M metagenome (GOLD analysis project Ga0210012, IMG submission 183974) | Groundwater microbial communities from Crystal Geyser aquifers in Utah, USA - Crystal Geyser metaG 2015-04 (SPAdes) (version 2) | ecosystem: Environmental > Aquatic > Deep subsurface >... | reverse complement strand
ATGTTGGTGCCAGGTCAGACGCTCCTGGTGGTCGAGTGCTTCCCAGCGGCATACATCAACTATGCCTGCAACGAGGCAGAGAAGAAATCCAGCATCAGCATCGTGCATGTCAGTTCGGTCGGGCGCTTCGGGCGCATGTGGTTGTCTGGCACCGAGTCGGATGCCCAGACCGCTCGTGATGCGTCTATCCGTGCTCTCGAGGATCTGGAAGGCGTTGAAAGCGAGTTCTAGGAGATTCACATGCCGAAGACTTTTTATACCGAACGCGATATTGATGACCTCGTCAAGCAAGGGGTCAAATCGCTGATTGTGGATGATGACGTCGTGCTAACCGACCTGGCCTACGAGAAGGCGCGACGTCTTGGGCTGGAACTGCTGCGCGAAAGCGACCAGCCGCCGGGCGCTCCCGTTCGCCCATATATTGCCAAGATTCCCTCGCCTGCTGCAAGCGGTTCTGGCAAGGCTGTTGTCAGTACGCCACCCAGCACTCCCCTCGCGACTCCCGTCACCAGCCGCAGCGCGGCAAGCGACGAGGATCTACAGCAGCGCGTGTTCAAAGCGGCCCAGGAGCGCCTGGGCAATTCGGTTGACCCCAAGCTGCTGGAAACGATCGTCCAACGCGTGGTCAAGAGCATCAGCACGAAGTAGGTTACACCTATGCTGTTTGGACGTGTACACGGCACTGCGATTTGCACGATCAAATATCCCGATCTCAAAGGGATGAAATTACTGGTCGTGCAGCCCTTGGACAAGCACCTCGAACCCGTTGGGCCGATGCAGGTGGCCGTTGACGTGGTCATGGCTGGCCCCGGCGACCTGTGTGTCATGGTTCGTTCGCGCGAGGCTGCCCTGGCGCTGCGTGAGCACAAGTTCGTCCCCGTTGACCTGGCGCTGGTCGGCATCGTGGACGAACTGGTTGTCCGCCCGGACGGCGAATTCGATTTCACCATGAAAAAGGGCGATACCAAGTACACATAAGTGCAATTATGGTAGCTGGCAGTACAAGCTCCCATTATTGGTGTCACCTAAAGCCAATACTGTTTAGATAAGGAGTCCGAAGTCTCCGACTTCGGCGCAAAATCGGGAGATTTTGCACTCCGATACCGCTTATCTAAACAGTATTGCACCTAAAGCCTTGATTTTTGGATTGATTGTATGATCTTAGGCAAAGTCACTGGAACGGTTGTTACCACCATCAGCCACCCGCATTATAAGAATCGGCGTTTGCTGGTCGTCCAGCCGTTGATCCTGCCGGGCGATCCGCCCAATGGGGATTTCATCGCTTTGGACAATACCCACGCAGGCATCGGCGACACCGTACTGGTCAACCGCGAGGGCAATGGCGCCCGCGACGCCCTCAATCTGCCGGATGGATGTGTGATCTCTGTCATCGTCGGGATTGTCGATTCGCTGTATGTTGAATCGCTGGAGACATGATGCACGCTATGCGAGTGCCTCTGATCGCTGGTAACTGGAAATTAAACAAGACTTCCACCGAGGCCTACAAGCTGGCGGCAGAAATGCTGCCGGGTCTGAGGAATATCAGGGGGGTCGAAAAGTTGCTTTGTCCGCCGTTCACTGCGCTGATGGCGGTTTTTCGTTTAATAAAGGATTCGGATATTCGCCTGGGTGCGCAGAATATGTATTGGGAGGAGCAAGGAGCCTATACCGGCGAGATATCCCCCCGTATGTTGGCCGAGTTTTGCCAGTACGTGATCCTTGGTCACTCTGAGCGTCGGACCTATTTCGGGGAGACGGACGAACAGGTCAACCGCAAGGTGCGGGCTGCCATCGCACATCATTTGATGCCCATAATCTGTGTAGGCGAGACTCTGGAGGAGAACGAGGCCGGAAGAGCTGCGGGGGTGGTCTCGCGACAGGTTAGAGAAGCACTGGTGGGTCTGGACATTCTGGATGCAGAGCGAATCGTGATAGCCTACGAGCCGGTTTGGGCGATCGGTACGGGCAGGGCTTCCACAGCCGCAGGAGCCAATACGCTCATCCGCAACGTGATCCGTCCAACACTGGCCAGCCTGTTCGGGGAAAATATTGCTCAGAGTGTACGCGTCTTGTATGGTGGTTCGGTTGACCCGGGCAACGCCGGGGATTTTTTCAGGCAGCCCGAAATTGACGGTGCGTTGGTCGGGGGAGCCAGCCTGAATGCCCGCTCCTTTATTGATATCGTCGAGGCCGCCCAGGCCTAGCCTGAACTGTGGTTCATGCGCGCGGCCATCACCCAGCGGCGAGGCTTGGGAGGTTTCCATATTGCAATCGAGCGAGAAAGCGTGTATAGTATTGGCAGGTTCCCTTCCTGGGTGATCACTCTCACCCTATTGTACGGACTACCTGCCATTTGGCACAACTGTAGTTAGGCCGCCCGGGGAGTAGCGAATCTGGAGATCTGATCGGAGGCGGACTCCGTGACAATGTCAACTGACCTGACCTTCATTACCAATGAGCCCGGCAAAAGCTTGCGCGATCGCTTTGGCGTCTTGCTTGAGGATGATACGCGTTTCTTCGACTGCCTTGTGGGGTACTTCTTCATTAGCGGCTTTTACAAACTCTACCCATTCTTGGAAACGGTTGAAAAGATCCGCATCTTGGTCGGCCTCCAGACGGACCGCACGGCTTACGAACTCATCCAGAAAGCCAAAGAACAAGGCGAGTTGAATCTGAAATCCCACGCAACGGCAATAGAGCAAGTTTCCAAAAATGTTCTTGGCGAACTGGAGCGATCCGCCGATAGCGCGGAGATAGAGACAGGCGTTCACAAATTCGTCGAGTGGGTTCGCTCAAAAAAACTCGAGATCAGAGCCCACCCCTCGGAAAACCTCCACGCGAAAGTTTACATCATGACGTTCGCTGAGGGCGATAGGGACAAAGGACGTGTGATCACTGGCTCGAGCAACCTGACCCAGGCAGGGCTTCAGGACAACCTGGAATTCAATGTCGAGTTGAAAAACCCCTATGATTACCAATTCGCCATCGACAAGTTCAACGAACTCTGGCGCGTCGCGGTGGATGTGTCGAAGCCTTACGAAGACACCATCCTCAACAAGTCACCCTATGCCCAATTCACTCCCTACGAGTTGTATCTCAAATTCTTGTATGAGTATTTTCGCAGCGAACTCAGCCGCCCGGCAGAACTGGATGACATATACGTTCCGGCCGGTTTTATGAAGCTGAAATATCAGGAAGAGGCGGTGCTCAACGCCCGCAAGGTGCTGGACGAGTACGGCGGCGCATTTCTCTCGGATGTTGTCGGGTTGGGCAAGACATATATGTCAGCCTTGTTGGCGCAGCAGCTCGACGGTCGCAATCTGGTTATCGCCCCACCGCATTTGCTGGATCGGGACATTAAAGGCTCGTGGCCTAACGTGTTCAGCGACTTTCAAGTGCGGCAAACGGATTTTGAGTCAATCGGCATGCTCGACCATCTCCTCAAGCGCGACATTTCAAAGTATACGAACGTCTTCATAGACGAATCGCATCGTTTTCGCACGGAGACTACGCAGAGCTACGAGGCCCTGGCTAGAATCTGCCGCGGCAAACGAGTCATCCTTGTATCCGCCACGCCCTTGAACAATACCCCGCGCGATATTCTCAGCCAGGTCAAACTCTTCCAAATCGGGAAGGCGAGCACCATTCCGAACCTGCGCAACCTCGAGGCGTTTTTTACAGGCCTCGAAAAGAATCTCAAAGGCCTGGACAGGCAACATGACCGCGAACTTTATTTCCAGGCTATTCAGGCCAACGCCAAGGCAACGCGCGAGAATGTTCTCAAGTACCTCATGATCCGCCGGACGCGAACCGAGATCGAGAAATACTACGGCGAGGACATGAAACAACAGGGGCTTAAGTTCCCTCATGTCGAAGACCCCGAGCCACTGTTTTACAAGTTCAGCAAGCGCGAGAATGAAATTTTCGATAAAACAATCCGTCTGCTAATTGCCGAGTTCAAATATGCGCGCTATAGACCGCTCACGTACTACGAAGGCAGGCGGACTGAGCAGGAACTCCAGGGGCAGCGCAACCTGGCCAAGTTCATGAAGATCCTTATGGTTAAGCGCCTCGAAAGCAGTTTCCACGCGTTCCGATTGACACTTGACCGGTTCATCCATTCCTATGAGCGCGTGATTGCTGAGTTCAAGAGGGGCAATGTTTATATCAGTAAAAAGCATATCCACAAAATCTTCGAGGCGCTTGATGCGGGCAACCATGAAGCCATCGAGCGCCTGCTGGAAGCGGAGAAAGCTGAGTGGTTGAGCGCAGAAGATTTCTCGGCATCTTTCCTGCCCGACCTCGAAAGCGATCATAAGATCCTTCTCCAGGTTCAGGAACTCTGGGCAGAGGTCGGGCGCGACCCTAAATGGGAAGCCTTCCGTGAAGTTCTCAAATTGCAGCCCAAATTGAAGAATGGGAAACTGATCATCTTCAGCGAGTCGCAAGAGACGGCATCCTATCTTGCCGACCGGATCGCCAAAGAGGTCGAGCCGAAAGTCATTCTCTATACAGGGCAAGCCGGTGAGCCGACCCACAGGGATGTGATTGCGAATTTCGACGCCAACGCCTTCCACCCGCGGGATGACTACCGCATCCTGGTCAGCACCGAAGTGCTCTCAGAAGGCGTCAACCTGCATCGCTCGAATATCGTCATCAATTACGACATCCCCTGGAATCCGACCCGCCTCATCCAGCGCGTTGGGCGCGTCAACCGCGTTGATACGAAGTTCGACACTATCCATACCTACACTTTCTTCCCCACCGAAGAGAGCAACGATCTCATCAAACTCAAAGAAGCAGCTGAAGCCAAAATCCACGCCTTCATCGAAATGCTCGGCGCAGACGCACGCCTGCTGACCGAGGGTGAGGAAATCAAGTCCCACGATTTGTTCGCCAGGTTGACCTCCAGGAAAACCATTACGGGCGAGGACGAGGAAGAAGAGAGCGAGTTGGAGTATCTCACCGAGATTCGGGATATCCGCGATAAGAAACCCGACCTCTTTGCCCGCATCAAAAGTTTACCAAAGAAAGCCCGCTCCACCCGCATGCTCCCGCCCGCCGCGGAGAATGTGGCTCAGTTTCCAGCGCTGCTTACCTACTTCCGCAAGGGCCGACTCGACAAATTCTACCTGGCCGCGACGGGCGCATCCGACCCCGCTGAACTGGATTTTATGACCGCCGTCAAAATTCTCAGACCCGCCGACCCATCTGAGCCGCTCCAGACCATACCGCCGGATTTTTACGCCTTTCTCGACCGCAACAAGGCCGCCTTCGCCGCCGACACCAGCCCCGCAGAAGAAGACGCCAGCCCGCGCTATGGCGGCAGCGCGCACGACGCCTATCTCTTGAAGCGGCTCAAAGCCAGGGAGATCCGCCGCTATCAGGGTTTCACCGAAGATGACGAAGCCTACATCCAGCAGGTGATCCAACTCCTGACCGATGGCGCGCTGCCCAAGCCCACCACCAAGAAGGTCGCCGCGGCGTTGAAGAAGGAAAGCGAACCGCTGAGGGTGCTGGGCATCCTCAAGCGCGACATCGCCGCGCAATTCTTCCAGCCGACGCGCGCCCAGGGGACTTCCCAGGCGCAGGCTCCGCGCGAAGTCATTCTCTCATCCTACCTGGTGGAGACAAAATGAACCGCGACCAAGCCAACGACCTCGTCCGCCAGACCTTCACCCAGGCCTTCGATAAAGTACGTTTTCATAATTTCACGCTGAACCTGCTCAACCGCCTGGACGAATCCAAGGCCTTTACCTGCAACAGCCAGTACGTCAAGGAAGCATTCAGGGGGCATGTCCAGGGCTTCGAGCGCCTCGGCACTTACACCTCTCCCAAAAACGAAAAACTGGATGTGTTGATTGTTCACCTCACCCACGAATCGAAACTGGAGCGCGCCCGCACCGCCATCCGTAATTTTGTAGCCGACCACCTCAAGACCCGCGACGAAAAGGACGCCGCCCTGGTGGCCTTCGTTTCGCCTTCGGAAAAGACGTGGCGCTTCTCCTACGTGAAAATGGAATACGCCACCGTCGAAAAAGACGTTGGCAAAGTCGGCGTGGAAGCGCATCTGACCCCGGCGCGGCGGTTTTCCTACATCGTCGGCGAAGGCGAGAGTTGCCACACCGCCCAGACCCGCTTTCTCGATTTGCTCCAAGATACCGAGAAAGACCCGGCGCTGGCGCACCTCGAAGAGGCGTTCAGCGTCGAGGCCGTCACCAAAGAATTCTTTACCAAGTACGCCGAGTTGTTCGAGAAGATCCACAAGGCGCTGGAAAAACTGGTCGTCAAGGACAAGGCTATCGGCGAGGAGTTCACCGCCAAGGGCGTCAACACGGTGGACTTTGCCAAGAAACTCATGGGGCAGATCGTCTTCCTCTACTTCCTCCAGAAGAAAGGCTGGCTCGGTGTAGCCAGGGGACGAGACTGGGGCAGCGGCCGGCGCGATTTCCTGCGGCGGCTGGCCAAAGGCGAATATGGGAAATACGGCAACTTCTTCAACGACATCCTCGAACCGCTCTTCTACGATACCCTGGCCACCGACCGCGGCCACGAAGCTTGGTGCAATCGTTTCGAGTGCCGCATCCCCTTTCTCAACGGCGGCCTGTTCGAACCGCCCGGCGATTACGACTGGCGCAAGACTGACATTATCCTGCCGGACCGACTCTTCACCAACTCCGAGTTCGTCGAGGAAGGCATTACAGGCACGGGCGTGCTGGACGTGTTCGACCGCTACAACTTCACAGTCAACGAGGCCGAGCCGCTGGAAAGAGAAGTAGCCATTGACCCCGAAATGCTCGGCAAGGTCTTCGAGAACCTGATCGAGGACAACCGCCGCAAGGGTCTGGGCGCGTACTATACCCCGCGCGAGATCGTCCATTACATGTGTCAGGAAAGCCTGATCAACTATCTGGATACCACCCTCAACACGCGCCAGAAATCTCTCGTTCCCGCAGAACCGAAGCAAGCCAGGCTTTTTGGCGAACCCGAGCCGCAGCAGACGACACTCCAAACGGCAGCCTATGAGGAAATTGTTCCCCGCTCTGATATCGAAACGTTCGTTCATCTCGGCGAGCAAATCTCCCATTACGAAGCAGTCGAGACGGCGTATCGCATCAAGATGCCCAAGAGCATCGCGCCAAACGCCCGGCTGATTGATGACAAACTGGCTGAGATTACCATCTGCGATCCCGCGGTGGGGTCGGGCGCGTTCCCGGTGGGCATGATGACCGAGATCGTGCGCGCCCGCTCCGCGCTCACACCCTACTTCAACGACGTTCACGAGCGCACGCCTTATCATTTCAAGCGTCACGCCATTCAAAACTGCCTTTATGGCGTGGACATTGATGCCGGCGCGGTCGAGATCGCCAAACTGCGCCTGTGGCTTTCGCTCGTCGTGGACGAGGAAGACGTGAAGCAGATCAAGCCCCTGCCGAACCTGGATTACAAGATTGTGGCGGGCAATTCGCTGCTCGGCTTTCCGTTCAAGTCGCAGAGGTTGGTTGAGATTGAAATGTTGAAAGACAAGCTTTTTGACGAGACTGACCACGCGAAAAACGCGCGGTTGAAAGCGCAAGTGGATAAACTGCTTGCGGAGTGTTTCGCCGCGTCCAAAAAGAGTTTGGGGTATGAGATCAATTTCGATTTTCAGATTTTCTTTTCTGAAGTATTTCAGCGCAAGGGCGGATTTGATGTGGTGATTGGCAATCCGCCATACCTCGAATCCCGGCACTCCAGCTTCTCAGACTCAATGAAAAACGCGATCCAATATTCAGTAAAGAGCAGATGGGGTGACGATGCGCGCTACATTACACGAGGCTCGGACCTGCTTGTCTATTTTTTCGAGACGGGGTTGGCGATCATAAAACATGATGGGAATGTAGTTCTGATAACCCAGAATTCGTGGCTCGACACAGAGTACGGCAAGAAGTTCCAAGATTTTCTGCTCAAGAAAACTTGGGTTCAGGGAGTCATTGATAGCGACTTCAAGTATTTTGACAGCGATACCGGCCCAAACATCAACACTGTCATCTCAATTTTCGTTGGGAAGAAACCGCGTGAAAATAGCGTTGTTACATTTGCCAGAGTTCATCAAGACTTCAGTGATGCCAGGTTTTCTATTGGCGATCCCAATTTGGACATCGATCCTTTGCGCGCAGATGTACGCAGGTATCCGTACTCAAGCACGATAATAAACACTACGAAGTGGGGTATGCTCTTGGCTTCACCAGAAGAGTTTTTCTCCCTACTCGATATCTTGAAGACGAAAGGGACACGAATCGATCAAGTGAAAGGGTATCACCTTTCTATCGGACAAGGCCTCAATCTTGCAGGCGATTATTTGGTTGATGTCAAAGTTGCCAAAGAATTACGAATTCCGCAGAGTGCGATCATTCCCATTTTCACTTCTGATGATGACGCTCCATTCGATATTGCATTAACCAAATACGCTCTCGTCAACCGAAAGAAGCTTGATGCTCAAGGCGCTCGTTCCGTCGGCCAGCATGGATACAATTTGTTCGATCCAGACAGCACGAGTAAACAACAGCCGATTCTGATTATGCCGCGTGGGTTAGGGCGCCATTTCTGCGCATTCAACTCTATCGGTGCTTTTTCCTCAAGTGGGGTTGATGTTTATGATACGGATGGTGCAACTACGGAGGAATTTAGGCTGAATCTCTGGTTGTGCTTGAATTCATCAGTGTGTTGGCTTTGGCGGGAATTGAGCGGGCGGAAAAACCTGGGCGGTGGGATGCTTAAAGCCGAGGCAGTTGACATGAAAACTTTGCCGATTTACGTGAATCTAAACAACATGCGTGATATAAGATCGATCTTTGCGCAACTAAAGCAGCGCCACGCACTGGAAACAATAGCAGAAATAGATTCGGAGGAGCATCGTAAAATTGACCGTCTTATTTTTGAATACTTGGGGTTGTCGGAAGATGAAAGCAAAAAAATAGTGGCTCTCCTAAAATCGACGATCACTAATCGCACTAAAAAGTCAAAGACGTAATTTGCGCGCCACGAAGCAGCGCGATCCCAAGGCGGACACAACGGCATTGGAGCGGGAGATTGACCTTCTCGTTTACCAGCTCTACGACCTGACCGCCGAAGAAATCGCCGTCGTGGAAGGGAAAAGCGAATGAGCCTGTATCGCATTTACATTGACGAAACTGGCAACCACGACCTGACTCATGCCGACGACCCCAACCAACGCTTTCTGGCGCTCACCGGCGTGATCTTGGAATCTGGTTACATCGCCGGTACGCTCCAGCCGGAGATGGAAGAGATCAAGCGCCAATTTTTCCAACACGATCCCGACGAGCCGGTCATTTTCCACCGCAAAGAAATGGTCAACCGCCGCCCGCCTTTCCAAGTCTTGCAAGACACAAAGGTGGAAAAGCGCTTTAATCAGACCTTACTCGCTGCACTCGACCGCTGGGAATATCAGGTGATCACCGTAGTGCTGGATAAAAAAGCGCACCGCGACCAGTATTCCGTCTGGCGTTACCATCCCTATCACTATTGCATGGCAGTCATGCTTGAACGTTTTGTGCTTTTTCTACACTATGCGAACCATCATGGCGATGTAATGGTGGAGAGCCGCGGCGGAAAAGAAGATGAGAAACTCAAAGACTCTTATCGGCGGCTATATGCAAACGGCACAGATCCCATTCCTGCTGAACGCTGGCAGGAAAGGATGACCTCCCGCGAACTCAAAGTCAAACCCAAGAGCGCCGATATTGCCGGCCTGCAACTGGCAGACCTGATCGCCCACCCATCTCGGCGTGAAATACTACTCGATAACCAATTGATTGCCGACACGAGGGATATATTTGGCGATAAAATATGCGCTATTTTGCGAGCAAACAAATATATGCGTTCGCGCAGTGGTCAGATACAAGGATACGGCAAGAAGTTACTCCCTTAACAAAGAGAAACGCCCTTACGGGCGCTCTCCGATAGCCACTGGCTATCCACCTCCGCTAAACGGATTGTAGTTAGTGTAGCACAAATGAATATGATTGTCAAATTGCCCAAAACCGAAAAACAATCCCTGCCAAGCGCGCCGAGCCGCCTGTCCTGAGCGAAGTCGAAGGGTCGGCGGACACGACGGTGTTGGAGTGGGAGATTGACGAGCTTGTGTACAAGCTCTACGACCTGACACCAGAAGAAATCGCCGTCGTGGAAGGATCAACCCGTGCGAAGTGACTTTTGATTAACCTAACTCGGACAAGCCGAAACCAAAAAGAATGAACCACAGAGCGCACACACCTGCCCCGGGCGCAGGTGCCGGGGGAGACCACAGAGAAAACTTTTTTAAAATCTCCGTGTTCTCTGTGGTGAGATTTTCTTGCAAAAAAACAAGAATTTCATTGGTAAGGTATTAATGGGGTCTCCGATTTTAACAAGAAACCGCCTTTCGGCGGAGTGCCCCCATGGAGATTCGAACTCCAGCTTTAGCCTCGAGTACCTCGATGGTATCAAAGGGCTGGCATTTTTCCAGTGCCCCCATGGAGATTCGAACTCCAGCTTTAGCCTCGTGTACCTCGACGGTATCAAAGGGCTGGCACTTTTCCAGTGCCCCCATGGAGATTCGAACTCCAGCTTTAGCCTTGAAAGGGCTGCGTCCTGGTCCACTAGACGATGGGGGCTTATCGAGCGGGGGGATTTTACCATCCCCCTAACCTCAGGTCAAGCGATTTCCCTAAGTTTCCTTCCGGTGGGAGAGCAGGGCCAGGATGTCCACCTGCTTGCGGTTGAAGAGCAGCGCCGGGCTTTCGATGCGCAGACTGGGGATCAGGATGGCGGTCAGGGTAGTGTCGTAGAGCGGGACGAAGTCACGCGTGCCTTCCACCATAACGGTCGAGAAGTCGAAGCGGCCGGCCCATTCCAGCGTCCCTTCCAGCTCGTAGACCTGGGTGGTAACGCGGATGGGGTATTTGACCAGGTTCTGGTAGCCGCCGCGCGCCAGCGCCTGCGGCCCCACGTCCTCGCGGCGGGGGAGGCAGACCGCAAAGATGTTGGGCTTGACCAGGTCAATCAATTCGTATTCGCCGGCCAGCTTGCTGGGCATGTGCAGGCGCGCCAGTTTTGCGTCCAGCACTTCCATGAAAGAAGAGGTGGTATCGTTCATCAAGCCCATCAGCCCGCTGCGCGGCGCCATGATGTGGCCCACGATGCGGTAGCCCGGCGTGAGAAAATCGGCCGCGATCTGGCGTTGGGTAGGGGAGGTGGTCTCAGTCATCTATCGGCTTTCCAGGGGCAAGGTTCACTCCACGGCCGGGCGGGTTGAATCTGAATCGCGCTGCTCCAGCGGCGGACGCGAGCGGCGCGGCCGCGTCGCAGTCTTGCCTGCATCCGGGTTGAGCAGCATGGACAGCCAGGAGATGGCGCGCTCGTCGTACTCGCGCCGTCCGCACACGTCGCAAATCCAGGCCGGGAAGTTGGGCACGGTGATCAACTCGTCGCTCAACCAGGTGAAGTAGGTGATAAATTGCAGGCGCATCACGCCAGCCTGACAATCGTTGCAAGGGTAGGACTGCTTGGTGGCTGTCTCGTCCATTGTTATGCTCCTCGAGCCGCAGTTTCGATGTTTTCAGGCATGGTGTTCCTATGGCGCGGCCAGAACTGGCTGCTCGTGCTTGAGGATCATCCAATCGGTTATCGGCCAATATACCA
>Ga0210012_1004059_pt1 | contig 11694 bp, 11 predicted proteins | sample CryGeymeta201504_FD_183974 | JGI IMG/M metagenome (GOLD analysis project Ga0210012, IMG submission 183974) | Groundwater microbial communities from Crystal Geyser aquifers in Utah, USA - Crystal Geyser metaG 2015-04 (SPAdes) (version 2) | ecosystem: Environmental > Aquatic > Deep subsurface >... | reverse complement strand
GCAAGGTATCAAGCGGTATCGGGGTGGAGAAAATTTACCCTCTCTATTCTCCTTTGATTGAAAAAATTGAGATAGTTAAACGAGCTAAAGTACGCCGAGCCAAGCTTTACTACATTCGTGAGAAGGTGGCTCGTGAGATTAAGCGTCAAATGCGTCGTATGAGTTTGGTTTCCATGGCTACAGAATCAGAAACAGATGCCACCTCAAGAATAGATGCCGAGGTCAAAGCTGCCGAAGAAGCCGCTACCGTTGCCGAAGCTGAAGTACTGAAAGAGGAGGAAGTGGCTGTTGAGGAACCGACAGTTGAGATTGAAATGGATCCAGCTACCCCAGAAGTTGTCGCCGAAGAAACACCAGCAGAGCCAGTTGAAGTTGAAGCTGAAAAGAAGGACTAATTATTTTATTTTAAAAATAAAATAATTGCCAAACAGACCGGACAAATTATTCGGTCTGTTTGTAATTCATAATTTGCTTGAAATTACTTTTCCTTTCAGGCATAATTGCACCACCTCAAAAATAAGATTAGTGCCCAGGTGGCGAAATTGGTATACGCGTATCCTTGAGGTGGATATGGGAGCAATCCTGTGGAGGTTCAAGTCCTCTCCTGGGCACAGTAACAAAAATCAGCTCAACTTTTTAAGTTGGGCGATTTTTGTCTGTGCCCAGGAAGTGAGTGACTAAATGTCACTCACGCGAGGGCTTGAAAGGGTTGTCTGCTACTTTGCAAAAGTAGCGACAACCTGTACCGAACATGTAATGTTCAAGTCCTCTCCTGTGCTCTAATTCTAACATTTGCGCGAACTTTTTTCGAGCGGAAACTGAACGAATGAACACAAGCCCCACGCCCTGGCGAGTACGCCAGCAACCCCGAAAGAAAAAACACTCCTTGCATTTCTGATTTGGCGGGGGTGAAATTTCTTTTGAAAAAGGAAAGGGTGTTTTTCTTTCGGGGTTCTGCCCTCCAAGTATTCGGGCAGGTGGCGGAGCAGTGCGGACGAAGTTTTGGCAAAGCAATTTTTTGGGGAAAGGATTTGCCAAAACTTCGACTCATTTGTTTTTGAATTCGGATGTCGCAAACGGAGGAGGAGGGGTTTGGGGAGGAATCCTCCGTTTGCTCCTCTTTTTGTTTTTGGGGAAGGGGCGGACGTCCTGTTACAGTATATCATATCATTGTGATATACTGTGGATAATGCAAAACGAATCAGCAAAACTTGGTTTGAATCTGAAAAGGATCAGAACCAAGAAAGGTATATTGCAGGGGGATATTGCACGAACGCTAGAAGTTAGTCGTGGTTTTATTAGTACCATTGAAAATGGGAAAACAAATCCGACACTTTCTACTATCACGAAATTAGCGAAAGCTCTCGTCGTTTCGACTGATGACTTACTCAAGTAGTTTGTTATAATTAAATTAATTTATGAAAACACTATGATTGAAAAACCACCAACAAATCAAAAAGAAGAATCTTCGGAAAATCCAAACAAAATTGTTAATGATGTTGAGTCAATTGATAAAAAAATGGAAATGATTGATCGGCTTGTAAATTGGGAAGCATCACTGACATCAAGGGAAAAATTTAAAGGGATGCTTCTTGGTGATAAACAACTTCGAATTAAATTCGGTGCCGATATTACTGCACAAACATTACATATTGGACATGCGGTAAATTTGAGAGTAATGAGACATCTGCAAGATCTGGGTCATAAAGTAGTTTTTTTACTTGGCGGCTTTACAACAATTGTTGGAGACCCAACCGATAAACTTATGGCAAGATCTGCTCCAGATAGCAGTGATATAGAAAAAAATAAGAAAGCATTTATAGATCAGATAAGAGGAGTTGTTCGATTTGACGATCCAAATTTAATTGAGATTAGAGACAATATTGAATGGTGGGGTACTCCGGAGAAAAACGGTTCAATTAATGTTGGAAACTTTTTTGAAATGATTAAATCTATTACTGTGACATCTATGCTTGCTCGTGATATGTTTCGGAAAAGAATGGAGACTGATACTCCAATTTATCTATCTGAATTTTTGTATCCTGTTTTACAAGGCTATGATTCTGTTGCTATGCAATCAGATTTAACCGTTGTTGGATCAGACCAAATGTTTAATGAAAAAATGGCTTGGAGTTTTCAAGAAAAAGCAGGGCAAGAAAAACAAGCAATATTATGTACCAAAATAACACCAGGATTAGATGGTGGAGAAAAACAATCTAAGTCTATTGGAAATTATGTTGGTCTAGCTCACTCGCCAAAGGAAAAGTTTAATCGAGTAATGATTTTGCTGGATAAGCTTATTCCTCAATGGTTTGAAGTATATACAGAGATAGACATGGAACAAATAGAAAAATTCAAATCTGAATATGAGAATGATCCAATTTTATTTAAGAAAAGATTAGCATTCTATATTACAGAATTATTCCATGGAACAGAAGAAGCAAAAGAAGCTGAAAAAGATTTTGAGAGTAAGAAAATGCTTAAACGAATACCATCAGAAATCCCAGAAGTAGCCCTAGGAGAATCTGTATCACTGGATGATCTATTAAGAAACAACTTCAGACAAAAGTCTAACAACATAAAAGACCTGACACAGACAGGGGCTTTAGCGTTGGTAAATAAAGTCAATGAAGATGGTACCTATGAAGAAGAAACTGTGAAAGATATTTTCCATGCAAAAGAGCTGAAATTGGCTAGTGGTCAAATTGTCAGATGGGGCAAAAATAAGTTTTACAGAATAAGATAGATTATGGATAAAATATTATTTAATCATGAATACTATAAAAACATAGTTACTGAATTCAATTATGACGATGTTCGTGTTGGAGAAATAAATTTTGGACTTGGGAATATGAGTATAGAAGAGATTAGATCTAGGTGGGTTTGTCATTGCGATGCTGAAGAATTTACTAAAAGTACCAAAAAATCGATAGTCACAACAGGTTTCGGTCTGTCTGGTGTTCCACACATGGGAACGTTAGCACAGATTTTTGGGGCAATAAAATTACAAAAAGCAGGATTAGATGTACAAATAGTATTGGGTGATTTAGATGCATATAATGGAAAAAATATTCCATTAGTAAAAACATTTGAGTTAGCCGAAAAATATAGAAAGTTAATTTTGAATCTTGGATTTAAGGAGAATGGTGTCTCAGTTATAAGAGATCAATATTCAGAATTAGATATTTTGCGAACTATGTATATCGCAGGAAACTATATGGATGATGCTGATTTTGACTTGGCTGAAGAAGATTTGCATGACTTGTATAAAAATCATAATAAAATAGACAAGCATATGAGTTTTAGAAGAAAACTTTCGCTTGCTTTGATGTCAGCTGATTTTATTGATTTAATAATCAGGAAAAAAATTAATAATGTTTTAGTAATGCTTGGCGTCGATGAGCATAAATACGTTATTTTTGCCCAAAAAGTAATAGAAAAAATTAACAAATCCTACAAAATTGATGGTAAAATATCAGCAATATACTCACCAATTATATACGGATTTAATGGATATCCAAAGATGTCAAAAAGTTTTCCAGAATCATCTTTAAATATTGAAGACGAAAAGGATAAGGTTGTTAATCTAATAATGAATAATAAGAATGAAAACATAGATCCAGTAAATAATGTTGTTTTTCAAATGATGACATTAGTAGGCAATCTCAATATTGAGCAACTAATAGAAAGAAAGAACGCTTATTTATTTGATCAGGAAAAATGGAATATGTTTAAGCTTGAATATGTTGATGATATTTTAAAAATAAATAGTATATGGAAAGAGATATAAAAAATTTTGATAAATATGCAGATGATATAAAAACTCAAAATCCAATAGTCGAGGCAATTTATAAACTAAATATTGGATTTTCTTTATCTGAACAAGAATCGTACGATGCCATGTTAAGTATTTTGGCAATAGAAAATCCTCTCGAGCAGTCAACTTTTTTGGGGATAATTCTAAACGGAATTATGTCAAAGCGTCCTGATGTTGATGAGGTGGTAGGATTATTAAAAGCTACTTTAACATTAGATAATCTAAATTGGGAAAATATTAGGCAAATAGAAATTGCTGGCGAGATTGTAATAGGTTTAGCTGGTAGTGGTAAAAAGGGAATAAAATCAAACAACATATCAACCTGTGCATCTTTTGTGGCTGCGGCAGCTGGTACATTTATTATAAAACCGTGCTCACGTTCTACGTCATCACTTACTGGTTCAGCTGATTTTGTAGAAAAATTAGGAATAAAACTCAAAATTGATAGTGAAAAAACTGAGCAGATATTAAAAACAACAGGATTAGGATTTTTTAGTATTGAGGGTCAAATACAAAAATTCGATTCACTTTACGGAGGAAAATTCCACGCACCTCATGCTTTGAGTTTCGCTTTGGCAGCTTTAGTTTTGCCAATAAAACCAAACTTAATGTTTTTTGGTTTATCACATCCAGCCGTAAGTACATCAGTTAAAGTTTTAGATAAATTTGGTTACAAAAACTCATTCGTTGTTGCCTCGACCGACAATGGTTTGCATTATATCGATGAAGTCGCTGTATTTGGTACAACTTATGTATGTGGAAACAGAAATGGTAAAGTTGGAAAAATAAATTGTATACAACCTGCAAATGAGCTGAATCTTCCTAGATATAGTCGAGAAGATATTGAACCAGGAAAAAATATAGAGGAAAATATCTTACTTGGTTTAAAAGTTTTGCAAGGAATTGGTGATCGTGCAAGAGAAGATATGGTATGTGTGAACTCTGGAACGATTTTGTATCTCGCCGGAAAAGTTAAAAATTTGAATGATGGCTATTTATTATCAAAAAATATTATTAAAGAAGGAAAAGCTATGGAAAAAGTAAGACAATTAATCATTGAAACTGGTGGTGATATGGATATCTTAAACCGACTACTAAAATGATTAAAGTTTCATTTCAAAATGGGATAATTTCTCTTGAAAATAACTCTATCCCAAGGCTTGATGATTTTGATCATTCGAATGTTTTGGTTAAAGTAAATTATTCAGGTCTATGCGGAAGCGATGTTCATAGACTAAAAGAATTTTTCAGTATCAAAAACAACATTCCAACATTGGGACACGAGATTGTCGGTACAGTTTTTAAGTCAAGTGCAAAAAAATTCAAAGTCGGAGATATTGCTGTTGTTCAACCTATAGGATATTGTGCGGAATGTGAAAATTGCCTACTTGGTAAAATTCAATTTTGCAACAACTCTATTAATATTGGAAAAAATATAGATGGTGGTTTTTCTGAATATATTAAAGTGCCGGAAAGACTTTTATATAAAATAGATTTATTAGAAAAAGAATATACCCTAACAGATTCTTTGGCATGCATTATTCACTCTGAAAATAGTATTGGGAAAATTAAAAATAAACATATTTGTATAATAGGCGATGGCTCTGTTTCCGAAATTGCGGTAAGATATTTTTCTTTAAATAATAAGGTTACAAATTTAGTAAAAAATTCAGAAAGTCGTAATGATATTTACTGCGATAGAATAAATATAGAGGAGGCTAGAAAAGAACCAAAATTTAGAGATATGTTTGATATTGTGCTTGAATGTGTTGGAGGTGATAATGAATATTTAATTGACTACTCTGTTAATTTATTGAAATATGGTGGAATACTAATTGTCCTTGGTGTTTATAAGAAAGACTTTTATCCAAAAATTTATTTAAGAAATTTGCTCTTTAAAGAAATAAAACTAGCAGGATCTAATTCTTTTGTGATAAGTCAAGAGATTGATGAATTTTCTTCCGCAGTCAAATTTATTAAAAAAAATATTAAAAGGCTAGACGGCATAATAACTCACGAAATTCCATTAAAAGATTTTAAATTGGGATTAGATATTTTTAATGATAAGAAAATAACTAAAGCCCAAAAGATAGTATTTATATGATAAGAATTATCTTGTTAAGAAACGCTGAAAGCATAGCAAATATTGGTGAGTTAGTTTTTGATAAAAGTATTATAAATCTAACAGATGAAGGTAAACGAAGTGCTGAAAGTTTTAGCTTTAGCGTACCTAGTCCCGATAGGATAATAGTATCTAAATATATTCGAACAATAGATACTGCAGAGCCTTTATATAAAAGATTTAATAATGTTGATGTATCGCTGTGGTATGATTTAAATGAATTTGATTACATTGACCCGACTAATTTACTGAATCTAAATTTAGAAGAACGAACCAGTGTCCAAATAAATATTGGTTAAATTCGGACTCTTTTATTAAAAACCACAAGAACAGAGAAAATTTTAAGGAATTTGTGGATAGGATTTTGAGGGTGATAAAAAAAATAAGAAAATAGAAACTGGCACTAACATTATTATTACACATGGTTTAGTCATAAAATTAATATTGCTAATTTTAAATAAAAATAGTGAATATGATCCGTTAGAAAAAAATGATTTATTCTACGAAAATTTAATGAAGGATTTTGTAAAAAATAATATTTACGAAATTTCAAATCTTCAAGAGATTGATATTACAAAGTAATTGTTTATGAATAATCCTGAGAAAGAAATAATTTTGTTTAGTTGTTGGCCAAGATCTGGCGGTACTTTGCTAAATAAAATTTTAGTAAATAATCAAAACTTGATAGTATTATCTGAAATAAATTTAAAATATGAATCAAGTGATGAAAAGTATACCATAAGATGGCAAATGGAAAACTGGTACAATATTAAAATACCAAAAAAAATGGATAATGTTAAATCTTTGATGTATTTATCAAAGATAGATACTAGAAGGATTGTGATTAGAAATTTTGATTTTATTGATTTTACTCCGACTGTTTTTAATAAATTTAGTCCAAATAAAAAATTAAATAATAATAACATCATGAGTAATTATTTTAAAATAAAGAATTTTGCTCTTATTAGAAATTCTATTGATATTTATAAATCAATGATTACATCATCTCACAAAATTCAAGATCCAGAGTTTGTTTTCTATGCTGAATATATAAAAAATATTATTAAACATAAAATAAAAATCTTTTACTATGAGGATTTATGTAGTGATCCTTTATCCGAAGTGGCTAGATTGTTTAATTATATTGGGATTGAATTTAAACCATCTTTTCTCAAAGAAATTAATAATGAAAAGGTGTTGGGTGATATTTCTTCAAATAATTTATCAAGGGGTTATAATAAAACAGAGATTATAGAGTTGCAAAATAAAATTACTTTGGAGGATCTAAGTCCTACACTTAAAATAAAACTTTTGAAAATAGACAGGTATATAAAAAATATTAGATAACTGATTTACTACTTTATTTTAGGGATTTTATTATAAAGGGAGTCCTTTTTGTGCGCGCACGGGTGGACAAAGCGTGTGTGTACTCGCACACGCTTAGAGTAAGCACAATGCATTTGAGCCTTAGACATTTCCACTAAGGTGTCCATGCCTAAAGGATGAGCGCCGCTGTAAATTGAAGCCACAAAAATCCGAAACTGAAGCGACATACTAAACTCAATAATAAAAACGAGGAAGGGTTAGTTAAACTGGTTGGTCGAGTTTTGTCGAGACGAGGCGAAGCTGGGAAAAGAATTCATTCCTTCCCCCCAATACAATATTGGCGCCCGAGCATCCTCTCCGCAGAGCGGGAGTGCGAGGAAATGCGCCAAACATAGACATATAGGAGCGAGTAGCCATAGCGGAAATGCTCCCGATTTCTTAGTCTGTACTCAGACTGTTGAAATCGCAGCCCTGTGTTCGAGGCGAATGCCGAGGATGGACTCCGTAGTCATAGGACAAACACTAGCAGAGAAATGATCGAGACAATATAGAAATTGATTTTGTATTTTTTGCCCGCACCGAATTTCGCCAAAACAAAAAGAGGAGCAAATGGAAAATTACTCCCCAAACTTCGTCCGCATTGTTCCGCCACCTGCCCGGATACTTGGAGGGCAGAACACCAAAGAAAAATGTCCTTTCCTTTTTAGAAGAAATTGGTCGCGCGCAAATCCGAAAAGCAAGGAACATTTTTCTTTGGTGTCCGCCGAGGCTTTGCGAGGCGGTGGCGGGGCTGATTCATTCGTTCAGTTTCCGCTCGAAAAAGGTTCGCGCAAAGTGTATAATTACAGCACAGTAACAAAAATCAGCTCAACTTTTTAAGTTGGGCGATTTTTGTCTGTGCCTAGGAAGTGAGTGACTAAATGTCACTCACGCGAGGACTTGAAAAGGTTGATTGCTATTTTGTGAGCGACAGCGAAGTAACAATCCTCCTAACCTTTCTTTGTGGATTGTCCTTCATCGCAAGCAAAATGCGTAATTCACACCGTCACGACATCATTTTTTTTTGTGAAGATTTTAACTTTTTATATTCTCTATTAATAATCCAGATAATAAATATGTCCATCACAATCACCGCCAATAACATCTGTGAGTGAGTTTGAAAAAATCTAAAGACTTCGTAGCCAATAAAAATCACTATCATGTAGATAGCAACAGGGAAGGCCCAGAGTTTGTGTTTAAGTAGCAGAATAGACATGAAAATATCAATTGCGCCCCAAAACATAAAATAAAAAGACAGATAATAAGTCACCAAATACGGCAGATGATTGATTAGTTGAATAACTTTATCATTGGGGTCCTGTATTAGTTCATGACTCATTATTTTTAGAAATAAATCAGATAAGGGGGTACCAATGTGTTGCAAAAGAATAATAGCAATAACAATCCTTAAAAAGCCATAAAAAATCCGCCACCACATTCCGAGGTGAAAAAGAATTTCTGTTAGGATATTTCGTTCTTTTGTATCCATTTGCCCATGGAGTATATCTTAAGAAAGTAAAGTCGCAAAGTTTTTAATCATTTTTACTAAAATTAAATATTATTTAGAAAAGGGTAAGGATGAAACTTATTTATTTTTTTATCTATAAAATTTGAGGAAGTCAGTAGTTAAGATATGAAAAAACTATGAATTTTATCCAAATTTCGTACAGTGTTTTTACTTTAAAGTAATGATTGTCCTGTTCGTATATTGGTCGGAATTCTTCATTTTCATAAACAAAGCGAATAATAGTATAACCCAGTGTTAAGTAAAGACCATGGTCGACCAGATGTTTGTTATTGACCCAGTTTAGGATAAACCCATTACCAATACATATACGAATACGATTACCTTCTTCTGTTTCCTGCTTACCGTCCAGTTCGATCGTTTAAAGTGATGCAAATCGGATTACCCCGTGGCATCTTCTAGTTATCTACGCAGTGTCATAAGTTTTATTTTCACAAACAAAAAGGCAACTCTAAAGAACCATCTTTCTATATGATTACATAGTCATTTATGTAGCCCAAACCAATTCCTTCGACAGCTCTGTTCTTATAATTTTGTACTGATTTGGCTACTGATTATCGTCAGTGTAGATAAAGTCGCGAGTCATCGGATAATTATGATTGCGCCCCTTACTAAACACAATTTGATATAACCCAACGTGGGTTGTTTTATTTCGAATAAATACAGCAGAACAAGTATAGAGATAAAATCGCCATAGTCGCCTAAATTTTTCATCATACCGTTTTTGATCCAATGCTTGAATTTGTTCCCAATGGGCATCAAAATTTTCCGCCCAGGCCTTAAGTGTAAAATGATAATGGCGACGCAAATTCTCAACATCAAGTATTTCTAAACCATGTATGTCCATCAATTCAATAGTTTCGCCAAGACCAGGGAGGTAGCCACCTGGAAATACATGTTTGCGTATAAAAATACCCGTCTGTTCAATTCCAGGTCTAGGATTGCCAATAAAATGCAACAATCCGATACCTCCTGGTTTGAGAGATTGGGATATAACTTTAATCCATGCATCAAGTTGGTCACGCCCTGCATGTTCATACACCCCAAGTGAAATGTATTTATCGTACATTTCCGTATCTTCACGAAAATCAATTTCTTTAATTTTGACCTTGCCTTGATATCCTCGCTTCTCAATTTCTGTCTGCATATCCTTATTTTGATCAGGAGTGGGACTTATATTTGTTCCTATAACACCATATTTTTCAAATGCTCTAAATAGAACTGAACCCCACCCCCCCCCAACATCAACTAGTGTCTCTCCATGTTGGAGTCTTAATTTACGCAAAGAATGATCAATTTTTTGTGACTGCGCTTGTGTGAGTGTAGTGGTCCCTTCTTTCCAATATGCACAGGTGTACGTCATTGTTGGATCAAGATATTGTCGAAACATTTCAGTGCCGCGGTTATAGTGATACAGAGCATTCCGCTTCGCCTGCTTTATTGATCGATTACTAAAATTCCATTCGTGAATAATATTTAAAACAGTAGCAATTGGATTGTATGAAAGTTTACCTCCTTCATTTTTTGCTGCTTCATCTGCTGCTAATACAAGTGCAATTAAGTCTCCATCAATATCTATCTCACCGTTAATGTACGCTTCAGCAAATCCTAGGTTTGTAAAAATGGCAGACCGTAGATACCCGCGATAGCTTTTATATGTAATAGTTACAATCGGTGGAGTTACATGATTTGTGTATACACTTCCGTCTGTATGGATGACTTTTATTGAAGTTGTTGTTCTTTGGCCTACTTTCTGCCAAGCTTTCTTGGTAATTATTTTAAACATGAAATATGAAATATTTATATAAAATATTATGTTTATCTTACCACAACATCCAAGAAAGTTTTAAAAAAGTGTGGTAGCGAATACAACGGATGTATTGCTTGGATGGAGTTGTATAACACAAAGGAGATAGAATAAAATATTTGATCAATTTGTTATTGTATTTTTATAAGTTTCAACAAACATATCCAAGCCGTTTATATTTTTTTTCGTATGGAGTATATCTTAAGAAAGTAAAGTCGCAAAGTTTTTGACGCTAGTTTCTAGTCTAAAACTGAGGACGTTAGGACCCTATCTATGAGGTTAGGTGACGTGAGTATCTACATTCCTGTATTTTATCCTCTCCCTGAACACACTATTTTTTAATATTTTTTAACCATGCAATTCGCTATGAGAACCAATATATACCAAGATGATTGGGTCTTCATATGTGTCATCGTAAATAACTCGAATATCTGCTAAGACATTAAAGCTGGAGAGACCTTTGGTCAACTGGTGGTAGAAGTGTATCAGACGATTAACTACTATAACCAGAAACGTAACCACTCAGTTCTGAAACTGCCGCCACGGTTGTTTAAAGAACAACATGATGTGTCATTAACTGACTTAGAAAAGGTGTCTTAATTTTGGGGTACCTTCCATTGCCTTTTGCAATACGCATACACTATTTGTTGAGTGATACGAGAAAATCGTCAGCGTTTTCATACACATCAAGTTTCCCTGCCTCATATTCAGCACGTGCTTCTTTTACGATATTTTCCAAAAATGGTGTCATCCTTGGTGCCACCGACAGTTGCAGCTCCCCAGTACGAGCAAATTGACTGAGTGTGGCATTTACAACGGAACTCAAGGAAAGACCGAGCTCCTGAGCCCTTTTCTGAGCTTTCTCTTTGATATGAGTATCTATCTTTAAATTGACTTGTGTTTTCATATACCAAGAGTAGATACTCTTGGTATCTTGTGTCAAGTGTTAGAAATGTGTCTGGGAGACCGGGAGATGCGAGTATTTATATTCCAACGTTTTACAATGAATCTATTTCTGCATAAAAAGAAAGCCGCCCGTCCCCGAAGGGAAGGGCGGA
>Ga0210012_1004038_pt1 | contig 11733 bp, 6 predicted proteins | sample CryGeymeta201504_FD_183974 | JGI IMG/M metagenome (GOLD analysis project Ga0210012, IMG submission 183974) | Groundwater microbial communities from Crystal Geyser aquifers in Utah, USA - Crystal Geyser metaG 2015-04 (SPAdes) (version 2) | ecosystem: Environmental > Aquatic > Deep subsurface >... | reverse complement strand
CCATGTTTTTATGCGTTCTAATTTTGCTGTATGCCATGCCCCTGGCAAATTTAAATGTAGCTATTATAAAAAACATAGAAAGAGCCCAAGACGCCGGAGCCCTAAGTGACGCCCGTAACAGTGCCGAACAAATCGCCGGTGATTTGGTATATACAACCATCAACCCTTATGCGGATCCTAACATTCCCAACCCACCGGTAGAAGACTACAGCCTCTACATTGACGGGCACTACGATAAATTCATTAACACCGACATTTGGTTTTCCACCGGCTGCCCGGTACCAAACAAGCGTCCGGATGGTTTTAGTGATGCTTTTGGTGACTCCGCCTCTGTAGGAGAGCTATTTAAGCAATACGATAAAGAAGGTAACGAGAGTACAGTGACATTATTAGAGCATTGTTATGGTGCCAATTACACCAGCGCCGCCCCCCACTACTACGTATATCCATCCCCGGTTGTAAATAACCCAAATCGAGCCCCAATCACTGTCGCCAGCAATTGTGAACCTCGTAAACTATATAACACCTACAAAAATGAGCCAATTGATCCCCTTAGTCATCCGTGTTATTGGGGAGATTTAGAACCCGGTGAAACTGTACGCATTCCGCTCAATAAATATGGATGGAGTTTATCTGAGATCACCAACCTAAAACTACGTCTGCGGACTAAGTGTGTGGATGGGAGTGATTGGTGTAAGGATAGGGGGAGGGTGACGTATGCCAGTAGTATTATACCATGCCCGGATGGCAGCAGTTGGTGCGAAGATCCAACAGGAATAACAAAATACGTACAACCTCCTAACACCCCCAATAGTGTCGATGCTACCCCTACAATTGCAACTTGGGTGATTGAGGTGGAGAAGGGTATTGGAAATTTTGGGAGTTCACGGGGGGATGCGGAGTTTTTGAGCACACGTTGTGCTACCATTAGCGGTAATTGCCGAGATATTGAAAAGCATTCTGAAATAACTGCTAAAAGAATGGCTAGTGGGCTTTATAGATTTGATAACATTACTTCCTACTTTGATTTTAATTTGTTAGTATCAACAGTCAGCGCTAGGGTTTTGGAAGTCGTTGACTTATCAACCAATTTATCAGTAAAAGGTCAAGATGATTATATATTAGAAAATGCGCAAAATCTGCTTAATTATTTCTATAAAATATGGGAAAACCACCCTCCCGAAATAATCTTTCAGCTAGATAATGTCACTCGTAGCGATAACAACGGCCAAACTCTAGAATATCAAATTATTTCAAATCGCAAAATACCCAAGAAGTAAAAGGGCTTATAATATGGCCAGAACTAGTGGTTGACAAGACGGAGGCATTGGTGTTAAAATCAGCCATCAATCTTTTAACGTGTCAATCATGTCGAAGGAGACACCTTGGTTAAAACGAGCAGAACAAAATAAACCAAAAATTAGTAGTGGAAATTCAGAAAGAGCAATTCACGCAATTGGTATTCTTGCTGTAATGCAAGTAGCTGCCTGTACAGAGACAACCGAGCTAAGTCAAACTCCGGCATCTATTGAACAACTCAAACAAAGACAGTTGGCTTTAATACCTACCTTGTTAACACCAGATGCAAATGGTCATTTAGTTAATCCAGTTACAGGTGAAGTTTATTATATTCCACCTGACCGAGAAATTGCTTTTTTGGATACCGGTATTTTTGGATCGGACGGTTCACAATGTGCCGCACAGCCATTAACTATTAGTGAAGACCCTACAACTATTTGTAATGATGGTGTAAGACCCGAAGGAGAAGGAGGTATGGATCTAAAAGTTCAACCTTTTGGAGCCAATGATGCACATAAATTTGTTCTTAGGTATCACCTAGGTACTTCTAGCTGGCAAGTTGTTAATCCAGATAACACAGTTGTCTATGTTACAAATGTTGCTGATGGCTTAGCGGTACTGGACAATGGCGATGGTACAAATACGGCGCATGGCGTTTTTACTCATCGCTTTAATCAGAGCGACAGATATATTGGCTTAGTAATTAGAGAATTGTCTAGTGAAGGTCAAATATCCGGCCCGACAGTACTCCATCTCCAAATCCCAAACGAAGTTGAAATCCCACGAACAGCTAGGGTAGTTCCCTACAGCCTTGGCATCATCGAAGCTGGTGACCAAAAATTCTTCATAATCTCCGTTCAAGACCCCGTTGTAAACGGCGGTACCGGTCAAAAATTCTTTCTTCGTTTTAACCTTGATGGTAGCTTTGTAGATAAAATTGAAGCTGATTTACCTGATGCCATCCGTTTTGGAAAAGCGATAACATACAATGCGGCAACCGGAAAAATCATGTTTCCTGCTACAATTGGCACCAATCAGTCACAAATCTATACTTTGCAACTTCCCGAATTTATTGATACGGGCTGTAATGATCCAGACAACCTCGAGGGCCAACCTTGTAGTGATGGCATAGGTGCGTGTGAGACTACCGGTATTTATATGTGTAATGAAGGTTTAGAGATAGTTTGTGATGCTACACCCACACCCCCTGCTACAGCAGAAACTTGCGATGATGGTATTGACAATGATTGTAATGGGTCAATTGATGAAGGCTGCATACAGCCCCCTACAGACTCAGATGGTGACGGTGTCATCGACGTAGAAGATAATTGTCCGACTGTCTTTAACCCGGGCCAAGCAAATGCAGATTTTGAATGGGATGGTGGCGATGCCTGTGACCGTTGTCCGGAAGATCCCTTAAACCAATGTACAGCTTGTGATAACTTTGTTGCTGAGCCTTGCCCACCTCCTACTATCCAAAATTGTTATGCTATTGGAAATAAAGAAGTACCAGGTATAACAACATGTAGTGAGGGTGAAAATGGTGAAATGGTTATAAGCTGTGAGTTAAATTGGGCTGGGTGCAGTTGTGCGGAGCTGCGTCCTATTTATGTTAGTAGTAAAACCGGAGGGGAAAACGAGCCTGGAGCAGTCTGCGAGCTTTCCACACCGTACACCTGTAACGATGGTACGCTTTTATCCGAAGGTATTATTGAACTGAATCAGGATCTTGGCAATTGCACAGGAGATGTTAATGAGACAACATGCACGGTTCTATGTGCGACAGAGCCGGTATGTGCGCCAAATCCTCATGTTTGTCCAACAACGCCTGGGTCCGATACGGGACTTGGTAGTGATACAGGGAATGTTACGCCGGATACAGGCACCGAAAATGATTCAGGAGTGACACCTGATGCAGTTAATAATGATGTCATTATACCACAAAAAGCGGAACAGCCTAAGGAAGGATGTACCATTGCAGCTGTCCCACATCATCAAACACCGGAAGACATCTCCAAGATGATTTGGGCACTACTTATAGCGAATATGGTCACTGGTGCAGCTGGATTTAGAAAACGGAGATAGTAGGAGACATCCTCGATCTTCGATCTCGGATTTTCTTGGGCGTCTACTTGTCTTTTTGTGAGTTGCTATTGCAAAGTGCACAGATCTTACTATACTTGCTTTTAGCATGAAACAAGCAAAATTTACAAAAAAATTTCAGCAAGAAACCCCATAACTTTAGTGGTTTCGCTTTTTTTCCAAGCTTTAACACTTTTACTGCATGAAGTTACTACTACTGGGGTCGGGTGCACTTAAGATAGGGGAAGCGGGGGAGTTTGATTATTCGGGTTCACAAGCGATTAAAGCGCTGAAAGAGGAAGGGCATGAAGTGATATTGGTTAATCCTAATATTGCTACAAATCAAACAAGTAAAGGACTTGCTGATAAAGTTTATTTTTTGGCGGTAAATCCATTTTTTGTTGAAAAAATTATTAAAAAGGAAAGGCCAGATGGCGTTTTATTGGCATTTGGTGGACAAACAGCTTTAAATTGCGGGCTTGAGCTAGCTAAAATGGGCGTATTTGAAAAATATAATGTAAAAATATTGGGAACACCAATCGAGACAATTGAAAAGACGGAAGATCGAGAGTTGTTTAATAAAGAATTACAAAAACTGGACGTACTTTGTCCGCGAAGTGTTGCCTGTTATTCCAAAGAGGAAGGGCTTAAAGCGGCAATAGAAATTGGATTTCCCGTGATGGTGCGAGCAGCTTTTGCCTTGGGTGGTAAAGGGTCCGGTTTTGCAGATGACAAAGAAGAACTAGAAGAGTTGTTGGATACAGCGTTTGCGTATAGTCCCCAAGTTTTAATTGAAGAAAACTTACGAGGTTGGAAAGAAATTGAATACGAAGTAGTGCGAGACAGTGCAGACAACTGTATTACGGTTTGTAATATGGAAAACTTTGATCCTCTGGGAATCCATACGGGAGAAAGTATTGTGATTGCACCTTCGCAAACTCTAAACAATGCGGAATATCATATGTTACGAGATATTGCGATTAAGGTAATTCGGGCGTTGGGCGTGATTGGTGAATGTAATATTCAATATGCACTTGATCCACAATCGCGTGAGTATCGGGTGATTGAGGTTAATGCCCGTTTGTCACGGTCTTCGGCTTTGGCTTCTAAGGCAACTGGTTATCCGTTGGCTTTTATTGCTGCTAAATTGGCGCTGGGGCACCGGTTAATCGATTTAAAAAATTCGGTTACTCAAGACACTTCCGCTTATTTTGAGCCGGCACTTGACTATGTGGCACTCAAAATTCCACGGTGGGATCTGGATAAGTTTCAGCGAGTATCCAACTATATTAGCAGTGAAATGAAGTCGGTTGGGGAAGTGATGGCTTTGGGGCGCAATTTTGAAGAGGTTATGCAAAAAGGGATGCGGATGTTACAAGTTGGCTTTTATGGGTTTACTGGCAACAAGCGTCTACTGCTAGACAAAAAAGATATTGAAAATGAGTTGGTGAATCCAACACCGCGTCGCTTACTGGCCATTTACGAAGCACTGCGCCAGGATTGGACCGTGGAAAGAATTTATGAATTGACAGGCATCGACATTTGGTTTTTGGAGAAGTTGAACAATATTGTAAAAATGGAGGCTTATATTAAAGAAGCGAAAAAGCTTAACGTGGAGACAATGCGAGAAGCGAAAAAACTGGGGTTTTCGGATAAGCAGATTGGTGATCTTTTAAATCAAACCGAATTGGAAGTCCGTAAGGATCGCTTGGCTCTAAATGTTAAGCCGACGATCCGCCAAATTGATACATTGGCGGCGGAATATCCGGCGCAAACCAACTATTTATACATGACTTACCATGGAGAACATGATGATAACACTGCAATATCTAGTAAAAAAGAAAAGAAAAAGGCGATGGTGCTGGGGTCGGGGGCTTACTGTATTGGGTCTTCTGTGGAATTTGACTGGTGTTGTGTAAATGCCATTAATACTTTGGAGACAGCGGGATATGGCACAATTATGATCAACTACAATCCTGAAACCGTTTCAACCGATTATGATATTTGTGACAAGCTGTATTTTGAAGAGTTGTCGCTGGAACGGGTGCTGGATATATACGAAGCAGAGCAACCGGAAGGTGTAGTGGTAGCGATGGGTGGTCAGATTCCGAATAACATTGCCCTAAAGCTGGAAAACTATGGGGTGAATATTATTGGCACCAAGGCAAAAGATATTGATAGGGCGGAGAGTCGCCAAACTTTTTCGGCCTTGTTGGATGAAATTGGCGTTGCGCAGCCGGCATGGGAGGAGTTAGACGATCGTAAAGAGGCGGCTAAGTTTGCAACTAATGTTGGTTACCCGGTTTTGGTTCGCCCTTCATACGTTTTGTCGGGGGCCGCAATGAGTGTGGCGCATAATGAAGATCAGTTAATGGCGTATTTGGAAAAAGCTTGCGGTGTGAGTGAGACGGCGGTTGTGGTTAGCAAATTTGAGCAAGGGGCAAAGGAGATCGAAATTGATGCTGTGGCCAATGATGGCAAAATTGTAATTTATGCGATTTCGGAACATGTGGAAAATGCGGGTGTGCATTCTGGAGATGCAACAATTGTCTTGCCGCCGCAAAAACTGTACCTGCCGACTATCCGTAAAATTAAAGAGGCGGCAAAAAAGATTGCCAAAAGCTTGAAGATTACGGGGCCGTTTAATATTCAATTTTTAGCTAAAAATAATGAAATCAAGGTAATTGAATGTAATTTGCGTTCGAGTCGAAGTTTTCCGTTTGCGTCGAAGGTTACCGGTTACAATTTTATTGAAATAGCGATGGAATGTATGTTGGGTATCCCCCCAAAAGACACACATTACAATACATTGGATATTGACCATGTGGGTGTGAAGGCGCCGCAATTCTCATTCTCAAGACTGAAAGGTGCGGATCCGGTTATGGGTGTGGAAATGGCATCTACCGGGGAAGTTGCTTGTTTTGGGCATGATGTTTATGAGGCTTTCCTAAAATCCTTATTGGCTGTTGGCTTTAATTGGCCGGAAAAACGGATATTAGTAAGTATTGGACGAATTGAAGATAAAGCAGAATTTTTGCCAGCGGCTCAGCAATTAGCCGAAATGGGTTATGAATTGTTTGCAACTGAGGGAACGGCGGACTTCTTACTTAAAAATGAAATTGCGGTGACAAAAGTGTACAAAGCTAACAGCAATCAAGAATTAAACATATTGAAAGTAATTGGCAAGCGTGAAGTAGACTTGGTTATCAATATTCCTAAGCATTATACGCCGGAGGAAATTACCGATGGCTATAAGATTAGACGCACTGCAGTTGATTCCAACGTATCATTAATTACAAATATCCAAGTAGCTCGACTGCTTGTACAAGCAATTAAACGCTACACACGTGATGATTTGGAAATCTTAGATTGGGATCAGTATTAGTTGGCTAGACAATTTAGGTAGATTTAACTAGACTTGGCATACTCTTTAGACAAACACGTAATGGAAACTGGGATAAGTATCGGTATTGGGGCAGTTACACTCATCATTGGTTATGCTATTTCGAAGATGCGTTTTACATCAACTAAAATGGCGGCTACCCAAAAAGCGGCTACAATGTTGACTGAAGCTAAGGAAAACGAAGCAGCAATACGAAAAACAACTGCCGAAAATCAACATTCTGCAAAAAAGAGACTGTTGGATGTAGAGAATGAAGTTAAAGAAAGGCTAGAGACGGTCAAAAAACGACTGGACCTTTTGGAAAAGCAGGATCAGAAATGGGAAGATCGCTTATCTAATATGGCTAATCAAAAAAACAAAATTAGTAATGAGCTAACCGAAAGCCAAGAAAAAATCACGAAACTAAACGGTCAAGAGCTAAAAGAACTCATGGTTAAAACTGGCGAAAACAGCGAATCGGTACTAACCGAGTTGGAGGCTAAATATATTAGTGAATTCCAAATGGATTATGAAAAATTCATCCAGAAATCGGAATACTTTACGAAAGAAGAGGCACCTAAAGTGGCCCGTTCAATTTTAACAAGTATAATGAACCGCTACAGCGAGCCAAGTTCAGTTGATCGTCTTGAAAATAATATTACCGTGCACCAAGACAAGGCAAAAGGTCGGATTATTGGTAAAGGGGGGATGAACATTAATTATTTTGAAGAAAAAGCAAACGTCTATGTGCTCTTTAATGACCAAGGGCCAGAAGTGATTACGGTATCTTGTTTTCATTTACTACGACGAGAAATAGCGCGAATAGCGTTAACTAAGCTAATCAAACTAAATGCCATCGACGAAAAGGCAATTGATAAAGCACTAGCAGAAGCAAAAACGGAAATGGATGTGCAATTGGAGAAAATTGGTAAGTGGGCAGCTGACATCATTGATTTACCAATGGACAAGCGTGATCCGGAATTATTGCGTCTAATGGGACGGCTTAAATACAGAACCAGTTATGGACAAAATATTTTATATCACTCCTTGGAAATTGCTTTCTTTTCATCCATGATGGCTTCTGAAATTGGGGCCGATGTTGATATTGCTCGGCTTGGTGGCTTTTTTCATGACCTTGGCAAAGCAATCGATCAAGATGACGATGTGGATAAACCGCATGACTACCTGTCTAAAGAGTTGTTAGAAAAGTTTGATTTTTCTTGGGAAATTGTACATGCAGCTTGGACTCATCACGATGCAATTCCAATTGAAACAATTGAAGCAGAACTTGTTAAAGCCGCTGACGCTATCTCGGCTGGTCGCCCGGGCGCTCGTTCTGAATCGGCGGAAGACTACTATGCTCGTATTAATGCCCTAGAAGCTATGGCAAAAGACGAAAAGGGTGTGGATAAAGTGTTTGCCATGTCTGCGGGGCGTGAACTACGTCTCTATATGAACCCCGATAAAATTCAAGATGACGAAATGCCGGCAATTGCAGCGCATCTCAAAGATAATATTGAAACTAACTTAAGTTATCCGGGTAAGATCAAAGTTAACCTAATTAGACAGTTGACTGCCGTTGACTATGCGAAAGATAAGAAGTTGTAAGATGATGTAAGTTTCACTATACTCAACAAAGCATTAACTTTTAGGCATGGTAGATAAAAATAAAAAAACAACAGGGAGTAAATTGGATAAAATTATTATGGGGGCCGTGGTTGGCGCGGCGATTGGTTCTGTATTGGGAGTTTCATTGGCTCCTAAGTCGGGAAAAGAGACTAGGGAAGACATCGTGAATCAATTTGACAAAATTAAAGATTTTGGCGATAATAAGTCTCGGTCGCTTTTGCGGCGACTGCGCCTTTATCTAAAAAAACGTAATGAACGAAAAAAGAAATAAGCAGATGTTGTGGTCTATATTAACTGGTGTTGGCTTGCTTGTTGTCTTTGTTGGTAGTATTGCCGGCTTGGACGCTTATTACAATGGTAAGACTTTACCAAATCAGGAGTTTGCCGGTGTACAGGTTGGGGGTATTGATCCCAAGTTGGCAACGATAATAATTAAAGAAAGATGGGAAACCCTACAAAAAGCAGAACTACAGTTAACACATGGGTCGGAAACACAGAAAATTAGTTTGGCTGACTTGGGAGTAAGTTTTAGTAATTTTGATAAACCGACCGGTAAATTAAGAGTGTATGGTAAGGATGCTGCGCTTTTGGACTTAGTTGGTGCCTTGGTTAATCAACATGATGTACCGTTGTATTTGAGGACTGATCAAATTGTTGCGGAGACCAATATCTATCAAAAATTTGAAAACCTTTATCGACGTGAAAATGCCTATTTTACCAAAAATGAAGAAGGAGCCATATTTGTAAAACCGGGAAAAGCAGGTTATGAATTGGCTTGGGAAAATACATATGATCAAATTTTGGCAGCATTAACAAAAGTTGAGCTACCTGTAATTGAATTACGCTCAACAATTACCGACCACTCCATTGCCGAAGCTGCGCTGTTGGAGCATCAAGATCAAATTCTGACGCTAGTTGCGAAACCGCTAATTTTGGTGGGGGAAGACCAACAATGGACATATGACTTTAGAGCCGATATAGACTCTCTACGCTTTGAAAACTGGAAAGACGAAGGTAGCCACGAATTGCCATATCAAATCGTTGTCAGTCCGGATAAATGGCATAATTTTATTAAAACAGAAATCTCGCCAAAGCTAGACAGACTGCCGGACAATGTTGAGTTAAAATTAGTGGATAATAAAGTTGAATTTTTGGGTAATGGCATTGATGGTCAACACATTGAATATGATAAATTAGTAGGCAGTGTTACCGATTGGTTAAATAGCACAGAAAAGACAACGCTAGAGATACCATTAGTTACAGACAAAGCCGAAATTGTTGCCGACAAAGCTTTGGAAAAAATGGGTGTTGTTGGCTTGGTGGCAACCGGCTACACAACTTTTTATGGTTCACATACTAATCGGGTTCATAATATTGGTGTTGGCTTAAATAAGTTTAACGGATTGATTATTCCAGCAGGCGAAACATTTTCTTTTAATGATAACTTGGGCCCAGTTGAGGCCTACACAGGTTATCTACCAGAACTAGTAATTAAGCCCGAAGGGACAATTCCGGAATACGGTGGTGGACTTTGCCAAGTGTCTACAACACTTTATCGGGCGCTGTTAAATGCTGATTTACCGATTACGGATCGTCAGCCCCATTCATATGCGGTTAGTTATTATTCTCAACAGTTGGGACATGGATTGGACGCAACGATTTACCCGGGAGCTAGCGATCTTCAATTTATTAATGATACGGGTGGTGCTTTAGTAATTCAGTCATTTGCCGATGGTGCCTCTGCGACATTTAATCTTTATGGGACGCCTGTGAATAAAGAAGTTAGTTACGATGGTCCATATATTAGTAATCGGACCGGCGCTCCCGCTGCTGTTAATATTTTGGACAACAATATGGCACCCGGCTCAAAAAAACAGGTTGAAAAAGCCCATAACGGCTTTGATGTTCTTTGGTATCTGACAGTAAAATCTGCTGATGGTACAGTGGAGAAGAAAGAGGTTTTTAGTCGCTACAAAGCGATCCCAGCGAAGTATATTGTGGGACCGTCTCCGGAAATTGCTGAACAACCGGTACCTGCTGAGCCAAACTCTTAACGAGGGGCGATATCTTCCATATTAAGCTGATTGGGGCTTGGCGGTGCTGGTGTAGCTTCTTCTTGATCATCATCATAGTGGAGTGGTGCCATTTCGACATTTTTGGTGTTGGCAAACTCTTTAAATAAACTGTTTTGACCAGCGGCTGGAGCGCTTTTACGAATGCGTTCGCTGGAAAGAGGACTAATCTCCATTTTACGCCGAAAATCAATAATTAGGGTCTTGGCGTTTTGATTGTAAGGGAAAAATTCGAGCATGGCTTCGAGGTAAGCGACTGCCTCTTCATATGCTTTAATTTCGTCCAGAATGTCTACGATTAAGAAGTAGAGATCTTCGTGGCGGGGGTTTAGATCTAGGGCTTTGGAGAAGACGGATACAGACTCTTTATAACGTTTAAGCTCACGATATACTTGTCCTAGGCTTAAATAGCGCTCTGGACGGCGGGAATCCAGCTGTACAGCGTGGTGATAAGCGTTTGCGGCGGCGTCTAAGCGTCCTTGATTATAAAATACACGACCAAGGTTGCTATAATAAAGAGCTTTGTTGGGGTATAACTCGGTTAGTTTACGATAGAGTGCTTCTGCTTTTTTATATTGTTCTTGTTTGATATATATGATCCCCAATTTATTATTGGCTTCCGGATGGTCGTTTTTGAGGGAAATCACATGGACAAAGCCTTGGGCGGCGACAGTGTAATTACCTTTACTAAACTGGTAATCAGCTTGGTTAAAGGTATCGTTCATTTCCTTGTAGTCGACCTTTTGACGTTTCCAGCTCATGGCCTCGCGAAAATTGCGAGTTTTATTGCGATCCGTTAAATCACCTTCCGTTGCCATAAGAGTGGGAGTTACCTTAATGCGATCGGTACGGCGCATGCGCTTGGAGACACGAAAAAAAATGTAAACTAATCCACTTAAGGCGGCGATAATGAGCAGTAATTGCATAAGGATTTGAGCTTTAGAAGAGTTGACTATAATATAAATGGATTTTTTTGCAAAGACAATTGAGAATTTTGGAAACAAAAAATCCTGCTCTTAACGAACAGGATCTTGAAATTTTGCTGAGAGCAGTGACTATTTCATTACTTGCTTTGTGACCGCTTCAAATGCTTTTGGATGTTGAGCCGCTAAATCGGCTAAAATTTTACGGTTAATCAAAACATCGTTAAGCTCTTGTTGATGGATAAAACGACTATAGGACAACCCCAATTGTTTAAGGGCGGCATTAATACGAACAATCCACAAACGACGGAAATCACGTTTTTTGTTCTTGCGTCCAACGTAGGCA
>Ga0210012_1004005_pt1 | contig 11803 bp, 9 predicted proteins | sample CryGeymeta201504_FD_183974 | JGI IMG/M metagenome (GOLD analysis project Ga0210012, IMG submission 183974) | Groundwater microbial communities from Crystal Geyser aquifers in Utah, USA - Crystal Geyser metaG 2015-04 (SPAdes) (version 2) | ecosystem: Environmental > Aquatic > Deep subsurface >... | reverse complement strand
ACTGCATCGTTACATGCCGGTGCTTGCAGACTGGCAGGGCTTTACCATAAGCGAAATCCCTGTAAAGCATCATCCAAGACGATATGGCGTTACTAAATTCGGAATTTCAAGATTCTTCAAAGGCTTCCTCGATCTGATTACCGTAATGTTTGCAACACGTTATATTAAACGCCCGATGCATTTTTTTGGATTTCTCGGCGCATTATCTTTTATAGTCGGTTTAATTGTGAATGGTTACTTAAGTTATTTATGGATAATGGGACAACCGCTAAGCAACCGACCAATGTTATTTCTCGGTATGCTTCTAATTATTGTAGGCGTTCAATTCTTTTCGGTTGGTCTTTTAGGCGAGATGCTCGTTAAAAATTTCAATGATGAAAAAGAGTATGTTATTAAAGATAAAGGGTGATTCTTAAATTAACATTTACGCAAACGAAATTAGATTACTGTTCATCGAAAAATATTTCTAATCAATCTCATCTAATATCTAAAAAGGAATATGTACTACGATCCTATTAAAAATGTTTTTGCTTCTGTTATAAAAAAAGCGCCTTATTTAAGGGTGCTGTTTTATAAAACTATAGATCTGATGTTTTTAAGATCGTGGTATGTTAGAAGAGAACTGCGAATAATTAGAAAAGAATTCGGAAGCCGCTCTATTGAAATTTATGATGCCGGTACCGGTTACGCTCAATACAGCTATTTTATGGCGAAACATCTTAATCCTTGTAATGTGCTTGCGGTGGATGTTAAGAAAGAGTGGATTGAGGATGCCTCCATTTTTTTTAATCAGCAAAATATAAAACATGTAAAGTTTGCGGTTGAAGACCTGACGCGGATAAACTACAAATCGCGTTTCGATCTAATCATCTGTGTTGATGTAATGGAACATATTGAAGATGATGTCCTGGTTTTTTCAAATTATTTTAATGCGCTAAAACCGGGTGGTTATCTATTAATAAATACCCCCTCTATTTTCGGCGGCAGCGATGTGCACGATGACGATGAAGAAAGTTTTATTGGCGAGCATGCGCGCGACGGATATTCTCACCATGATTTAACAAACAAACTTGTTCCTCTTGGGTTTAAAGTTCATCAATATAAATATACTTATGGTTTTTGGGGCGATAAAGCCTGGAGGCTTGGTATAAAGTATCCTATGCAGTTACTCAATTTTTCCAAATTACTTTTTCTAATACTTCCGTTATATTATCTTATTACTTTTCCCGTTACATTTTTAATGATGTATTTTGATTTTATTTCTAATAACAAAATTGGATCGGGAATAAATTTTATCGCCCGTAAACCATAGTGCGGCAAGCCGCAATTAAAAATGTACAATGCACAATGTAAAATGTAAAATTAAAAATTGTAAACACTGAGTTAGCTTTCAGCGTTCAGTAAAAAAAAGAAAAATTGCAAACACATAAATATTTTGACATAAAAAATCCGTTGGCTAACGGATTAGCTAACGGATGAATTATGAATTAAACGCAAAAGAATTTATATAATTTATGAGTCTAGTCTAAAAAGATATTTCCCGTCATTGCGAACGAGTCCTCGAGTGAAGCAATCTTTTGATTTTGCGCTAAATTTGGCAGATTGCTTCTCCGTTAGCTAACGGAAACGGAAACTGTAACGGACTAATGAACTAACGGATACATGTTAATACTATAAATAAAGTTTTATCTTTCGGAGAAAAAATGGCTAAAGTAAAAAGACAAACAAGGACTTCAGCTCGCGCTGTTCAAAGTAAAACCGGCTTCAACCTTGATAAATATATTCCACCGAAATATCAAGCGCCTCTTTTACTTGTTGTGATATTTCTAATTTTTCTCATCTATTTTGCCCCGCTTTATTTTGGCGGAAAAACTTTTCAGTCGGGTGATATTTTAACAAGCAAAAGTATGGAGACATACCTTGAAGCTGACTCTGAAGGATTTACACTCTGGAATCCTTATGTGTTTTGTGGAATGCCTTCGTACGCCCTCTCTATCGGGTTCAAATGGTTTAATATGCTCTATGTAGTTGTGAGCGGCGCAAGATCAATTTTTGAATCTGTGTTTACGGCTGATTATGCAAAATGGACTTTCTATCTGCTGCTGCTTTCTTACACAATGTTCTTCTTCATGAAAGACAGGACGAAAAATAATCTTGTTGCATTATTTTCCGCTTTGATGACGTCTTTCTCAACCGGGATTATCGTTTTTCTTTATATCGGTCACGTTACAAAACTAACTTCGCTTTGTATGTATCCGCTGATTTTTCTTTTGCTGCTCAAACTTCAAAAGAAAATTACTTTCTTCGACGTTATGCTTCTCATTGTAACTCTCTACATTTTTATTATGGGATGGCATGTGCAGATTATATTTTATACCCTGCTTTCGATTGCAATATTTTACCTCTTCTATTTAATAAAATATTTAAAAGAGAAAGAATCTGCGCAAGTAAAACAGTTATTAAAAACCGCCGGCATACTAGCTGCTTCGCTTGTAATTGCTCTGTTGATTCAACTTGATAGCTTTACACAAGTTTGGGAATATTCTCCATATTCAACACGCGGAACAAAAAGCATATTGGAAGAATCTTCAGGCGCCTCGGTTAAAAGTGAATCTGATTTTTATCAATATGCAACCAACTGGTCTTTTTCACCCGGCGAAGTTATGACGTTTATTATTCCTTCGTATTACGGATTTGGTAAATCCACTTACAAAGGTCCATTAACTGAAGGAAGAGAAGTTGAAGTAAATACTTACTTCGGGCAAATGATGTTTGTTGATGTTGCAATGTACATGGGCGTTATTGTTTTCTTCCTCGGATTGTTTTCTATCTACGTAAACTGGAAAGAACCGTTTGTTAAGTTCTTAACTATTCTTTCTGCATTTGCACTGCTTGTTAGTTTCGGCAGAAATTTTTCGGTGGTTTACGACTTGATGTTTCATTACTTCCCATTCTTCGATAAATTCAGAGTTCCCTCAATGATACTCGTTTTATTGCAGCTTAGTTTTCCAATGCTTGCAGGTTTCGGCATCTGGAAAATTGTTCAAGCCGGGAAAGACAGAAATGAACAAATAACTAAAATTGTACAATACATTACTATACTGTTAGGCGGAGTGTTCGTTCTTGCAATTGTGCTCGGCTCGCCTATACGTGAATGGTTCGTTGGAAGGGTGGCAGCATCAGGACAAAAAGGGGAGCAGCTAAAACTTCTATATGATTATATGGCAGATATGTTTATAACTGATTTTAGGCTGGCGTTCTTTTTCGGGTTTGCAGTTTTTGCTTTGTCGTTAATATACTCAAAAGGGAAAATCACTTCATCTTTGTTAGTGCTGGCAATTATTATTCTATCTCTAATTGATCTTTTCCGCATTAACAGCCGGGGAGAAACATATACAGAGGTTAACCAGATAAATCAGATATTTAATAAACCTGATTATATTAGCGTTATAGAAAACCAAAACGATCCCTCCATTTACCGGCTTATTAATCTCAAGCAGGATGGTTCAATTGGATCATTAAATCAAAACTCAAACTTTCATGCCTATTTTTTAAAACAGGATATGTACGGTTACTCCGGTATTAAACCGCGCGGTTATCAGGACATTATGGATATTGTTGGCAGCCCGGCAAATCCAACTTTATGGCGGATGCTTAATGTAAAATATATTGTGCTCGATAAACAGTACGCCATGCAGGGTTTAAAAATCATTAATGCCGCTGAAGGAACAGTTGTTTATGAAAATACACAAGCTTTGCCCCGCGCTTATTTTGTTGATAGGATTGAAACAAAACCTGCACTCGCTATTTTAAATAATATTAAGAATAACGCTTTCGATCCGAAACAGATTGCCTATGTTGAGAAAGAGGAGTTACATATAGAAGCGCCCGACAGCACTGCAAATGTAAAAATTCTTAATTATGGTGATGAACATATTTTGATTCAGGTAAACGCAAGCGGGAATAATTTTTTATTCCTCGGCGACACTTATATACCTGTTGGATGGAAAGCATTTATAGACGGCAAAGAAACAACCATCTACCGCACCAACCATAACTTTAGAGGCATTGTTGTTCCAATTGGCGCACATAAAATAGAATTTGTTTACGAGCCTGAATCTTTTGTGATTTCAAAATACATAGTACTTACTTTAAGCAGCTTAACTCTTGTTGGATTAGTTTTAGGTTTTTTCATGAACCGAAAAAAAGCTAAGACGGAACCGGCAACATCGGAAGCATAACAATTGCAAGAGCAGGAACAAATAAATACAAAAATAAATTTTGGGTCAGCCTCGTTCAAAAAATACTTTGCTAACACCGGCTGGATGTTTGGCGAAAAAATTGTAAGACTGGTTCTAACTTTTTTTGTGGGAATTTATATAGTGCGGTATTTAGGACCAGAACAATTTGGTTTGCTTGGTTATGCACTCGGATTCGTAGGTTTATTTTCAACCATCTCAACACTGGGGCTTGACGGAATAGTTACACGCGAACTTGTGAAAACTCCCGATAAAAAAGATGTGCTTCTCGGAACCGCTTTTATTCTTCGGTTGGTGGGCGCGGTTGTTTCAGTTTCACTCCTATCAGCGGGGCTTTGGGTAACACAGGATGATTCATTTACAGTCATAATGATGTTCATCATAGCATCTGCTTCTTTTTTCCAGTCTTTTGGCGTAATCGAATACTTTTTTCAATCTCGCGTAGAAGCGAAGTATGCAGTTATAATACAATTTGCGAGTGTATTATTGACATCTTTGATAAAGCTAATATTTATTTTTTCCGGGGCTTCATTAATTTATTTTGCGATTGCCGCCGGAATTGAGTTTGTATTTTTAGCTATCGGTTTTGTCATTATTTACAAACAGAGATCTTTCAATATATTTGACTGGAACTTTAGTAAATCGGTGGCGTCATCATTATTAAAGGATTCATGGCCTCTAATACTATCGGGGATGGTTGTTGCAATTTATGTTAAAATAGATCAAGTTTTGATTAAAAACATGATGGGCAATGAGCCAAATGGTTATTACACAGCAGCCGCACGATTGTGCGAAGCATGGTATTTTATTCCCATAGCAATAACAAATTCACTCTTCCCGGCAGTAATTAACGCAAAACAAACAAGTGAAGTTTTATATAAAAGCAGACTTCAGAAACTTTATGATATTGTAACCTGGCTTGCAGTGTTAATTGCACTTCCAGTTACATTTTTTTCGGAAGAGATAATCACTTTTCTTTTAGGTGAGAGGTTTTTACCCTCCGCTCCGGTTTTTGTAATTTATATTTGGGCAGGAGTAGCCGTCTTTTTAGGTGTTGCCAGCAGTCGTTTTTTAATTTTGGAAAACCTAACTAAACTTTCTTTTTATCGTACTGCGATGGGTATGGTAATAAATGTAATTTTAAATCTAATTTTAATTCCGAAGTATGGAATTATTGGTTCTGCATACGCTACTTTAATATCATATTCGGTTGCTACATTTTCAATTGGAATTTCGAAAACAACATTTCACCAATTAAGCATGATGTTAAAATCTATTTTGTTCATTAACTTTTATAAGTTTATCATAATTTTATGGCAATCACGTTTAAAGAAAAAATAAAAACAGCGGCATTACTGCTTAAAGAACCCGATATATTAAATGCACTAATATCATTTAGGCACAGCGGATATTTAAAAGACACAGGCTGGATTAATTCATACAAAAAAAAACAACCTGTCGATGCCGAAAACAATCCTCTTCCCTGGATGACACATTCATTCATTCACTTCATCGCGAATAAACTAACAAAGGAATTATCTGTTTTTGAATATGGTTCTGGTAACTCTACTTTATATTTTGCCGAAAAAGTTAAATCTGTTACATCACTCGAACACAACGAGGAATGGTTCCGAAAAATGAAAGAGAAAACACCTTCAAATGTGGCTTTAACATTTAACAAATTCCCCTCGGATGATTATTCTATGGCAATTACGAAATCAGAAAAAAAATTCGATATAATTATTGACGATGCAATGGACAGATTAAATGTTATTTATAATTCATATCAATCACTAACCGAACAAGGTGTTTTTATTTTAGATGATTCAGAAAGAGAAGAGTACAATGAAGGCATCGAATTTTTGTTGAATAAAAAATTTAGGAAATTAGATTTCTGGGGATTGGCTCCAGGTGTTCTTTTCGATAAATGTACTTCGGTTTTTTACAAAAGTCATAATTGTTTGGGAATATAATGTGGACTGCAACAAAAAAGAGAATTTTTAAATTGCTAATACCTGTTATCCGTATTAAAAAATATTTTAGTTGGCGAATTTATTTATCCACGAGTAAATCAATTAATTTGATCGTTGGTTCCGGTCCGACACAGTATAAAGGTTGGTTTGCTACTGATATATGGACTCTAGATGTGACAAAAAGGATTGATTTTCAAAAATATTTTCGAAAGAAGAAAATAAATAAAATTTTAGCCGAGCACGTTCTGGAACATTTGTCAAATAAAGATTTGGATCTTATGGTTAAAAACTTTTTTGAGTTTTCGGCAGAGAATATAAATATTAGAATTGCGGTCCCCGACGGATTTCATCATGATGAGAAATATATAGAGTATGTGAAACCTGGCGGAACAGGGCCCGGAGCCGAGGATCATAAGAATTTATTTACATATATCAGTCTATCAAAATTATTTACTAAGTACGGCTTTAAAGCTTATCCGGTGGAATATTGGGATGAGTTGGGAAAATTTCATCAGGGGTACACAGTTGATAAGAATGGTTTTGTAATGAGGTCATTAATTAATGACAAAAGAAATTCTAAGGGATCGCCCGTTTTCACTTCTCTAATAGTAGATTTCCAAAAGAAATAATACTTGCTTTTTTAGTTTGAAAAAGCTAAGTTAATTCTAGAAACTATTATTTAAACAAAACATTCGGGGGTCGGATGAAAAAGTTATTTGTTTTCTCAATTGTTCTCGCAGTTTTTTCATTTTATAGCTGCTCAGATGATAATTCAATAATTCCAACTACACCAGTTGGTGCAGGTAAAATATCTTTATCTGTTGATCGTAATAATGCTCCTCAGGACGTTATGACGGTTGTTGCCACTCTCTCAAGAAGTGGATTCCAAAATCTTGTTTCTTCAATGTCCTTAACTTCTGATTCTTCTGCAAATACCACATTTTCTGAATTACAAGCGGGTATCTGGCATTTGAAGGTTGATGCATATAATGCAAATAACATTATTTTATACACTGGTGAAACTGATGTTTCAGTTACAGGTGGATCAACAACAAATGTCTCACTTCAACTTCTCCCAACTGGAAATGATGTTGGAACTATAAATATTTTAGTTACTTGGGGAGTATCGACAAAAAACTGGATTGATTATCCCTCAAATCCTATTTTAAATCCATCTTACAATAGTTATGATTTCGGTGGAATTATTCAATCTATGGTTTATAGAGCCGAGGATAAGTACCTAATGTGGTATGATGGTGTTACCGGTAACGGTGTTAAATATGTATTGTATGCAGAATCTCAAAACGGATTTTATTGGACAAAACCTATTCAATATCCTGTTCTATTTCCTAATCTTAGTTCATGGGATTCTTGGGCTGTCCATCCAGGTCCGGTTATTAAAGAAAATGGCTTATTAAAAATGTACTATAACGCTGGAAGTTCACAAGAAGGTCTGTGGCACATAGGATTTGCAACCTCTATTGATGGTAAAATTTGGGAGAAAAATTCTCTACCGGTTATTTATGCCGATAATTCAGTTTGGGCTCCACAAATTATTGCCTGGTCCTTAGTTAAAAAGGATCAAACATATTACTTGTTTTTTACTGGTAGGAATTACCCTATTTATAAAATCGGTTTGGCAACTTCTTCAGATGGAATAAATTGGATAAAAAGAGATAATCCCATTCTTTCACCTAGTTTCAACTGGGAAGGTACGGGTGTTGCTTCTCCAAGCGTGATTCTTGAAGAGGGAATTTTCAAGATGGTTTATTCAAATGTAAATCCAACTTATAATGCATTTGGATTTGCAACTTCCATTGATGGAATTAATTGGACAAAAGATGAACAGCCGTTTTTTAGAAGCAATCAAACTCATAATCAATGGTCAGCTTATAAAATTTCTTACCCATGTTTTAATATATACGATGGGCAAAAAAGAATTTATTACACAGGTGAATCGAACTCATCAGAAATAGGCGTAGTGCAATACAGGTAAGTATTCGCCAATCTTTAATAAATGTTCCGAAAGAAAATTAAATATTTTTTCGGAACATTTTTTTTATCTTTACTCAAAAGAAAAATCACAATATGAATTTAGCTCCTGTTATCTTATTTGCATATAACCGCCCCGGTCATCTAAAAAAAACTTTGGATGCACTAAAGAATAATTTAAACGCCGATAAAAGTGTTTTATATGTTTTTTCCGATGCAGCTAAGAGTGAAAAAGATAAACCGCTTGTGCATCAAGTGCGCAGTATAGTAAAAAACATTGTCGGGTTTAAAGATATAATTATTCGGTTGCATGAGGAAAATCTTGGACTCGCCGCTTCGGTAATTTCCGGCGTAACGGAAGTGATAAAAGAGCATAAAAAAGTTATAGTGCTCGAAGATGATCTTTTAACTTCGCATAACTTTTTATGTTTTATGAATCAAGCATTGGACAAATATGAAAGCAGTAAAAGTATTTTTAGTATTTCGGGTTACACGCTGCCTATTAAAATGCCGAAGCTAAGTTTTGATGTTTTTTTTAGTTTCCGTTATTCTTCATGGGGGTGGGCAACGTGGGAAGATAGATGGTTAAAAACCGATTGGGAAGTGAAAGATTTTCATGAGTTGTTAAATAATAAAAACCTTCAATCAAAATTAAATAGAAGCGGCGAAGATTTACTGCCGATGCTAAAGGCGCAGCAGTTAAATCTAAACAACTCGTGGGCAGTGCGATGGGCATATACAAATGCTAAAAATGATGCTTATTGTGTTTACCCGGTAATTTCCAAAGTTATGAATATCGGCACCGATGCAAGCGGTACAAACTTTACGAGAAGTACCACAAAATATGATGTTTTGATTGACGAAAAAGCGAATTGCACTTTTACTTTTTCGGATGAAGTTCAATGTAATACGCAAATTGAAGATGCAATTAAAAAAATAGTAAAACCTTCTTTGTTAAGAAAAACAATAAATAGATTTAAACTATCTATCTAAGACTTTCTTATAAACCTCCACAAAGTTTTTCGAGTAATTATATTTTTTAAAGATTTCCAATCTCTTCATAGAATTGTTCAAGTTATCTTTTCTAAATTGATCATCGGTTAATATTCTTTCAATTAACCTACCCAACTCTTCAATGTTGCGCGGATCGAAAATGAATCGGTAGTCTCCTATAGATTCTGGCAGTGATGTAACATTTGAAGCTAGAACCGGCGTCCCGTAACGCATTGCTTCATACATTGGTCCGCTGCCGGCTTCGTAAAGAGTTGGAATAACTACGGCGCTTGCAATTTTAAAAAGACCGATTAAATCTTCTTCGGTAATTATGCCAAGAAATTTTATATGTTTAGATAAATTTAATTCATCAATTCGCTTCTTAAGAATAGAATAATATTCAGTTTTGTTGCCCGTGCAAATCATTGAAATATCCACGCCTCTTTTTCTGAGCGAAGAGACAGCATCAATTAAGGCGGAATGATTTTTATGCTGCCATGTGGCGGCAGGATAGAGAATAAAATTTTCGGGCAGTTCAAATTTTCGCTTCAACATTTCTTTTTGTGTAAATGTTTTTATGCTAAACCATTCTTCCGCAAAAGGCGGGGGACAGACTGATATATTTTTTTTGTCCATCTCAAAATATTTTAAAACATCTTCTTTTACGTGTTCGAAAGAAACAATTACATGGCTTGAGTTGGGGATAGCTTTTTTACAATTTATAGCGCGGTGAAGCCTTTCTGATGCAGAGAAAAATTCGGGATAATGAAATTCCTGTAAATCGTGCATAGTTGTTATTATGGGAAAAGGCGCTTCATAAACGGGTGAAAACTGCACCGGCACATGAAGCAAATCGATTTTTAGTTTTTTAAGTTTTCTTAAATAAGGATTTAATAGATGAGAGAGAGTTTTAAAAAAATTTATTTTGTCGGGAAATTTTAGATAATCTTTATAAATAATGAACAGCTCATATAAAAAAAATGAAACCGAATATGATATTGCCGTAATTTTATCTTCGCGGTCAATTACCACAGGTTCTACTTTATCATTTAAATAATCGCTGAAATATTTTTTTTGATCACCTGAATAGATTAAATAAATTTTACTAATCTCATCCGATGCAATGAGCAATTTTAAAATACCGATGGAGTATGTAAATATTCCGCCTGCTTTCAAGTTTGAAGGATTGATATAAAAAGCGATTTTCATACGATTATAATTCCTTGAAATAAATCAAGTGTCCAATTTTATTATCTACTTCTGAAAACTTAAAACCGAAACTTTCATAAATGTTTTTTGCCGCCAAATTATCCGGAGCAACTTTTAACATTAGTTTGGGGATTTTGTTTAGCCTGCAGAAAGTGAAAGCATGTTGAAGTGTAAGTTTCGATAATCCTTTTCCGGAGTAATCTTCGGCAATCCAAACACCATAGGAAGGAATTTGGTAGCCTTGATCAAATCCACGCAGCATATAAAAACCAACAAGTTTACCATCAAACCATAATCCGAAGTAGCGGTCTTTTTGTTTTGAAGCGAGAATACTTTTTATTACCTGCAGTTCAAACGGGAAAGGAATAAAATGTTCGCTGTATTTTTTTCGTGATGAAATTAATAAGCCGGTTAGATCTTCCGCATCTTCAACCGACAAAGGCGAAATAAAAATATCTTTAAGTTCATCCATAATATTCGCGGATTTTTTCACAGATAAATATTATATCTTCTTCTAATAAATCAGGGTAACTCGGCAGGTTTATACCGCGCCAGGCAAGATTTTCTGCTACGGGATGTTTTTGATAACGGTCAGCATACATAGGCATTGTGTGCACAGGATAAAAAGCCGGTCGTGTTTCTATACCGTTTTTCTTTAAGTGTTCTCTCAAAGGTTCCCGGTCTTCATTTATTTTCACAAGAATTGTGAACATCCAATAAATACTAAAAACATCTTTATCTTCTTTTTGATATTCAACCGGCAAATCATTTAAATATTTTATATAAAGTTCTGCAACTTTTCGTTTTCTTGGTATAATTGAATCGGCGCGCTCGAGTTGTGCAAGACCAATTGCCGCGCAGATGTTTGTCATTCTATAGTTGTAACCAATCACGTCATGCCAGTATTCCCGGTGCTTTGCAAGTCCCTGACCTTTAAAATGAACTGCACGATCGAATAATGTTTTATCATTAGTAACAACCATTCCGCCTTCACCGGTAGTGATAGTTTTATTTCCGAAGAAGCTGAATGTTGAAATATCTCCGAATGTTCCCGTGTGCTGCTTTTTGTATTTTGCCCCGAAGGACTCGGCGCAATCTTCAATAACAAAAATGTTATTCTCTTTTGCAATTTTTTGAATCTCATCCATATCGCATGGATGCCCATAAATGTGAACAGGCATTATCGCCTTTGTGCGGGGAGTTATTTTCCGTCTAACGTCTTCCGGAGATATTTGCCATGTGTCAGCAAGTGAATCTACAAAAATTGGTTCCGCGCCGGTGTAAGCGATTGAATTTACTGAAGCAATGTATGTAAAAGTTGGAACGATTACTTCATCGCCGGGACCTATGCCGAGAGTGATCAATGCAAGATGAAGT
>Ga0210012_1003993_pt1 | contig 11823 bp, 7 predicted proteins | sample CryGeymeta201504_FD_183974 | JGI IMG/M metagenome (GOLD analysis project Ga0210012, IMG submission 183974) | Groundwater microbial communities from Crystal Geyser aquifers in Utah, USA - Crystal Geyser metaG 2015-04 (SPAdes) (version 2) | ecosystem: Environmental > Aquatic > Deep subsurface >... | reverse complement strand
CATTATTCTACCTTGGAAAATAAATTTATTGATTCTATCAAAAAATCATTTTTCTTGTGTGGTTATTATCAAGCAAAAGCAATTCAAAAAGCAGATTTAGATGAGCTTTCAAAGTCAGATATAGAATGTTTGGATAGTTCTTTTGAAGAAAATAATAGCCTTAGTTTTGAAGAGTTGGCTGAAAAGTCAAAAGATAAAGCGTGGAAATTAGCCGATTTTGATAACAGAATGAATATAAAAGAAATTGCAAAAGCAGGAAAAGCAAGTCAAGAAATACTCCTTTATATTGAATCACACTTAGAAAATCAGACTATTTATTTCTCCACTTCAAAAGTAAATGTATAATGGCAGATTTATCTGATTTTTTTGATGAAAATTACAAAGAAGGATTTATAAACCGAACTTTAGAAAGAAGTGTTGTAGTGAAATGCTTTGTAGAAAATACAACTCCTCCAAAATCAAAACGTTTTGTGATTGTTGGGATTACAGAAAATGAATCTGACGAGCCTAATCAATCTATTTTGGGGGCTGTTTTTATAAATACATTACCCAATCAAAATGTAATCAAAACACCTCATTTAAAAATGTTGCAGCTTCCTATTTCGGCAAAAAGTAATGATTTTTTAGACCATGATAGCTTTTTAGATTGTTCTCAAATTCATGAATATGAATATCCTTTTATAAAAGAATAATTATTGACTGAACCCAAACTAATTTTAGGAAAACTAAATCAACAAGATTTTATAAAAATGTTAGATTTATTACAAAATGCTCAAACAATCGCTCCAAAACTTCTCAAGAAATATGGACTAATTTAACAGGAATCACAATTATTTCTTATAAAACAAAAAAACTCAAACCAAACAGTTTGAGTTTTTTTATGTGATTTGTTATTTATCTAAAAAAAATCAATTATTCTTATCCAAAAATGCGACTACATGATGCCAAACATCTCTATCGGCATTTTTTCCGATTACACAATCTTGGTGTCCGTAACCTTCTATTACGTGGCGTTCGTAATGCTGTTCTGGATTGAGAGCTTTCAGACGGTTGTAGGTTCTTTCTGTTGCTTCTGGAACAAAAACCTCATTTTTTTCTCCATGAACAAAACACATCGGAATATTCAAACGGTCTTTTGCGTGAGGTAAATAAACGTCTTCTCCCTCAGCATTACGTAATTCTTTTTCTCTTGACATAAGCGTAAGCTGTTCGTAAGTAGTCAGATTGGTTACGCCAAACATCTCATGGAAAGAATCAAATGTTTTTTCATCAATATTTTCTTTTTCGTAAAGCGTAGAAAACATAAACGTAACTCGGTTGGCGATTGGGTCGTTGGTATCCGAACCTAAAACAGCAGAATAGGCTTTTACGGCTGTATTCAAGGCTTTATCCAACCAACCTGCATTTACATCTGTGTAGGCACTCATCGTTTCGATTCCAAATTTTTTGAGAAGTGTCGGAACATGTGCAGCAGCTTTGAGTTTGATTTGTTCGCCTCCAATAATATCGGCAGCAACTTGAAAACAAACCATCGAACGAACACCTTTCAATCCTCCAAGCATCGCCATAACGCCAGTAATTGCACCGACACAATGTGTAAATAATTGAATATCTTTTTCGCCTGTAATTTTCAAAATTTTATCCACACACGCAGGAAAATCTTTCATAGCAATATCATCAGCCGTACATTGGTCTTTTGCAGACGGCAGCGCAATACTTGTGCGATATTCCATCACCCAAACATCATAGCCATGAGCGCAAAGGTATTCTACCAAATTTGTATCAGGCGTATCAATTTCAAAAATAAGCCCCGAAACACTAAAACCATGAGCCAACATAACCGAGCCTTTATTTATGCCATCTTCCAAGTCTTCTCTATCTCTTCCATCATAACGAGTGAGAAGAAGATTGACACCGTCAGAAGTCTTGACTGGGTAAATTTGTGGTTCTGGCGCACGCAAAGGACGTTTTTTTCGTGGTGGCGCAGTCGGATTAAAGACAGAAGCTTTAGCCAAAATTCCTCCATAGGTATCATACAGATTTCCTGCAAAATACTTCCCAAAACTATACAGAGCTTTTAGTTTTTCGGTAGCTGTATCGGCATGAAGAGCTTTCATGGTAGTCATTTGTTTGACAAAATCAGTCAAATGAACATGAATAATTCCCTGTGCTTTTAGTTCGCCTTTTTCTCCATTATTATCAGCAAAAACTGTCGAATAAAGTGTCGTTGTGTCGCTCCACATATCAAAACCTTTATCGCCTCGTATGGTTTTGTAGCCTTCAAAATGATAACTTTCTCCTTTTGGATTGAATAATTTTGCTTTATAAACCATTCGTTTGGTTTCCATTTCGTCTTCATATTCTACAAAAAGCTGAAACGTTCCTTCACTAATCAAAAGTGGGTCAGTTGAAAGCGAAGGAGCTTCTACCGTTCCGACCATTTGTGATAGATGCTCGTTATCTTCTAGCATTTCTTCCAAATTTTCACAAAGAACCGTCAAAGTAATTTTGAAAGGATGATTATCTGATTTTCCTTCTTTGTAGGCTTTTTGGAATTCTTCTGATGTTTCACATGCTTTTTCGTCTGCCTTTTTAGTAGAAATAAATCCTTTCATCGTTTCAGTAAACTGAATTCCTAAAGGTCTTTTTTCATTTTCTTTTGTGCTATTTTCTGAAGGTTTGGAAGGTAAATTATAATCAATTTCCCAACCTTTATCTCTTGCCATAATCTTACAAATTCGCTCAGAAAGTGCCGAAATAGTCAAAAGTGGATTTGCGCCCAACGAACGAGGCACAATCGAACCATCAGCAATGTAAAGATTTTCATAAACGGCTTCTTCATTTTCTTTATTTGGAGCTGTAAAAACTTGTCCTTTATGATTTACAACGCCTTGATTTGAATTTTCGCCCATAATACAACCTCCCAACGGATGAACGGTTACGAGGTCTTGATTAAATAATTTTGTCCAAGTTGGATTTGGAACGCTTGTTCCTTTGAGTGCTTTTGTAGCTTCTCTGATATGATTACTGGCTTTTTTGAATATTTCTTCGTGTCCGACACCTTTCCAATTAATCTGTAATCGATTGTCTTTCAAACTCAAATGACCTGCACTTTTGTCGTGCGTCATTATCAAATAGGTTTGTGTATTTTGAGTTGCTCCTTTATAAGGTCCACGAATTGCGCTTTCTATTTCTCGTTTTTTCTCTTTTATTTCACTTACAAAACCGTCTTTGCTTTCGTCTTTTCCTGCTAAAGTTGCCATTGTAGCCATAAAGCCAGGAAAAAATTTTGCCATTGGCGAAGGCGCAGCACCTTCTTCCAAAATCATTCCGTCCTCTAGATTTTCCGTTTTCCTTATATCGATTACAGAAGTGATACAAGGACCAACAGGATTTTCTTTGTCCAAATGCAGCCCTCTTCCAATTCCATTTATTTTTTCTTCGGTATTATAACCAAAACCCAAAACATCGCCATTTCCAGAAAAATGAAAACCTAATTTATTAGAAACCTTCAACCCTTTTTCTTTTGTACGAAGCATAATTTCAGTAGAACCCAAAGTTCCTGCCGACAAAACTACATTATCTGCCGTTACGTACATTTCTGGAGCATCAAATTTATGGCGTTGCGCTCCCAAAAGCTCAAAATGAATAATCCATTTATCATCACTTTTTTCTAAATGCGAAACCGAACATTCGACAAAAATATCTGCACCAAAATTGACTGCATCAGGCAAATAATTCATCATGGTTGTGTTTTTTGCGCCTACATTACAGCCTGAAACACAATCGCCACAAAGATTACACGGTTTTTGTTGTACTCCTACATGATTTTTTCCATCAACATCAAAATTGACATTAATATCTGTCTTATAAAAAGGCTGGTTCATTGCCTTTGCAGACTTTCGGTGTGCTTCTAGTTTGTCTAGTTTGGGAAAATTTTCTGGATAAGGATTCGGTTTTAGCATTTGATACGCCAAACGATAACCTTCTTCTAGGTCGCTTGTGCCATTTTCAGATTCATCTTGTAATATTTTTGGAAAAGAATTATCCTTCAAAACCCATTTTTCTGGACGAATAGAAACGTTTGCATTTACAAGCGAAGTTCCTCCCAATCCACAACCTTTAAAGACATTTATATCATCATCTACCCAAAAATCATAAAGCGAAGACTGTGAGCCTATTCTTTTATTTTTTAGATTGAACTGCATATGTGTAGCAGCTTCGGTTTCTGTATCTGGAAATTCTCCTGTGAGATATTCTTTTCCTCTTTCTAATAGACACACTTTTTTTCCTGCACGAGAAAGACGAGAGGCACTAATTGAACCTCCATAGCCAGAACCAATCACAACGACATCATAATGAGGTTGCATTTTTTCGATGGGCTTGGATAAGCGACGATTTTTCATAAGATTTTAGTAAGAGTTAGAGTGGAATTATTTTATACCCTAATCTAATTAAAAAAAAGTCTTCTATCAAATTATGAGATAAGTAGTAAGACATAATTAGCGAGTGATTTTTATAATCAATATGATAATTACAGTACTCTACCCTACTTTTTTTAAAACACAGAGTTCACAGAGGAACACAGAGAACTAAAAGTCAGCGTAGCTAATTAAAATACGTTTTTTTAAGAAAATGGCTTTAAAATTGACTTATTCAAATAGTATTTTGTATTAATCTGCATTTTAAATCCTATCAATCCTATCAATCCTTAACTATCCTACCCTACAAAAAAATAGTAGGGTACAGTATAATTATAAGATAATACAATAAAAATTAAATTAATATTAAAAAATAATTATTATTAATTTGATTCGTATTTATCTTGCATTTCATCTTAAAACCGATAGCTCGGCGAAGCCAAATCATATAAATTACTGGCTAATCAGTTATATGTATTATTAATTTTGTACGACTAAGTAAATGGACACCTACCAAAGCAGCGAAGCTAATTTAAAATGGACAATTGATAACTACATAAAACATTGATTATCAAGTTATTACATTAAAAAATAAGATGCATTAATTTTGTAGGATTACTTACTTATTCTAAAAAAGCTTTACTTTTTTCTATCTATCTTCAAAGCATTAAAAATCAAATCACTTAAAAATTCTATCAAACTCTCTTCGTTATCATCTCCTTTTACTTCTGTAAGCGTAGGTAAATGTTGAGCAAAATAACTCTGTTGGTGCGAACTTTCCATAATGATGGAAACGAGTGCATTGGGAAACTTATAATTTGGATTTAATCTCAAAATTATTTGTACCACTCTATGTGTAAGTCTTTTATAACTTGCAAAATAACCTTCTTTGTTGTCGTTATCGACTTCTTTTGTGAGATAGGCTTTTGCAGATTCCGAAACTACAATTCTATGTAATGCATCGGCATCAATACTTTCATATTGATTATCCATTTCGATAGGTCTTGCAAGTGTTGAAATGGCTGTTTCAAGAGCTTTTTGGGCAGATTCTAAATTACTAGTTTGAAAAACAAGTTGGTATTCCATCCAATTCCAATACCACGAAGCCAAATAAATAAGTAGTTTGTGTTTGTTTTCGAAATAACGATAGACAGAGGCTTCTGTTGAGCCAATTTCTTTTGCTAATTTTTTGAATGTAAAGTTTTCTAGTCCGATTGTATCGATAAGCATAATGCTTTGACGCACAATTTTACGCCCAAGTTCAGAGCTTTCTGGGTCTTTTAGATAAACTTGCTCGTTTATTTTTATTTGTATTTTGGATAGTAAAGTTTTCAAATTGTATTGGTGTTAAAGTCGTTTTGATAAACTCAGAAACAACGTAAATATTTTTTTAGTCATTTGATTTGGTGAAAAATTATTTTCTTCGGAACAAGAAATAAATAAAGTTTACAACTTATGTTGTGCCTTTGTTTGCTCAAAAGCGAACAAAACACGTTCTCAGAAGTATGATTTAGGTGCTTTTATCACGCTTCTGAGGAAGCGTTTCGTTCAGTTCTAAGGAACTAAACACACGCACAAAGAAAAATTCTAGATGTATATCTTATTTAATTTCTATTCCTTAGGTTAAATTATATTTTTAGTTAAAAAATTTCGCCTGCTTTTTTACTAAACTGAAAAACAGACTCCAAACCTTCTCTATTATTTGTTGTAACATTCAAGTTCTTCAAAATCCTGTCATGAATATAAAGAAATTCTCCCTTTTCCCACTCTTCATTCAGAAAAGAAATTTTAGAAAGATTTAATACTTGCTCAATTATATTTAATTCTACGTACTTGTTAGCTCGTTCTTCTTTGTCATCAATATCATCTAACTCCTGTTGATGGACACGATAGACATCTTTTATATAACGAAGCCAGTTATGAATAAAGCCAAATTGTTTTTTTTGCATCGCCGAAATTACATCTCCACAACTGTAATGCCCACAAACAATAATATGTTTTACCTTCAAAATCTTGACAGCATAAAAAAGTAAAGCATATTCATATTCTGTATGAACCACCATATTGGCAATATTTCTATGCACGAAAACCGAACTGGGAAGCTCGCCTGTAATCTCTGAAGCAGGAATACGACTATCGGCATCGCCACCAGTCTATAGATAATTTGGGTGCTGTTCTTCTGATAAATTATCGAAGAAAGTAGGATTATAATTTTGAACTATAAAGGTCTATTTTTTATTACTTTCTAATAAGTCTAGATAAGATTTTGGCATAATTTGTTTTGTTTGTGCTGATTTTTTTGGTTATGAGAGTAAATTCGTCTCTTCAAAAAATTCATCTTTATCGTTATTTTACTTAGTTTTTCTTTTCATGTTTTTTAATGGCTTCTTCCCAACTTATAAACCTTACCTTTTTTAGAGTTACCTGAATGTCGTGTTGTTCTGCATTTTTCATAAAATCTTTAATAGTATCTTCAATATCTTTATCCATAAAATTGGATTTTGTTCCATTTATTATTACCGTTGAATGGTTCGGAATTTTGGCAAAAATATCTCTCAAAAAAGCACGATTTACAAACGATAAATCTTTATTAAAACTAATTTCAAAATGATTTTCATCTCTACCTACTTGTTTGATGGAAAAGGCTGTTTTTACGTTGGCACGAATCACAAAAAATAACCCTACTGCAATTCCGACCATAATTCCGATAAGCAAATTAGAAAACAAAATAACTACTGCCGTTATGATAAAAGGCACAAATTGCTCTCTGCCTTTTTGATAGATTTCTTTCACAACAGAAGGTTTAATAAGTTCGTACCCCACCATTAAAAGAATAGCAGCCAGACTTCCCAACGGAATATGATTGAGATATTGACTAATAAAAATCACTGAAACTAATAAAAGCAATCCATGTACAATGGCAGCCATACGAGTACGCCCACCTGCACCAATACTTGCCGTACTTCTGACAATAACTGCCGTAATAGGAATTGCACCGACAAGTCCTGCGATTGCATTGGCTATGCCTTGCGCCAAAAGCTCACGATTGAGAGGCGAATTTCTTTTGTAAGGGTCTAATTTATCCACAGCTTCAACAGTTAAAAGTGATTCTATACTGGCTATAATTCCGATAGTAAACCCCAAAACCCAAATATCCCAGTCTTTGATATGCTCAAACCAAAGTGAAAAATCAGGAAAGGTAAGTTGTTGCCAAAAACTAAAAATAGAAAGAGATATAAATTTAAGTGTCGAAACATTAGATTCAGCTTGAAGATTTTCTAACCTTTCTGTAAGAGGTAAATTTACAAGGTGAGAAGAAGCTAAAGGAAAAAAAACAGAAGACGAAAAACTAAAATAAATATAAAGCTCATTGATAAGCGTTCCCACCAAAACGGCCATTAAAGCAGCAGGAAGAAAAGAAAGCTTTTTTAAAAACGGAGCTTTATCCCACACAATCAAAACAATCAAACTTACTGTACTTATGATAATTGCATTAATATTTTTAGAGACATTTTTGAGCGCAGCCAAAATCATTGTAATGGCATTTTCTTCTGTTCCCCAAATCCAAAATTCGTCTTCGCTAAAGGCTTCTACATCGTATCCAAGCGCATGAGGCAGTTGTTTCAAAATCAAAATCATTCCAATTCCTGCAAGCATTCCTTTCAAAACAGAAGAAGGTAAAAAATAAGCTATCGTTCCTGCTTGTATCAAAAAAAGTAAAAGCTGAACAATCCCACCCAAAAAAACAGCCATTAAAAACAATTCAAAACTACCTGTATCTGCAACGCCTAGCACTACAATAGCAGTCAGACCAGCAGCAGGACCACTCACTCCCAACGCCGAACGACTAATCAAAGGAACAACCAAACCACCCAAAATTCCAGCAACAATTCCAGAAAAGGCAGGAGCATCTGATGCCACAGCAACTCCTAAACAAAGAGGAAGAGCTACCAAAAAAACAACTAAACCAGCAGGAATATCATACTTTAAATTTCCAAAAAGTGTTGGTTCTGAATATGATGTTTTTTTAGGGTTTGCATTTTTATTGGTTTTTGAAAAAGAATTAGGCATTTTTATCAGAGTAAGTAAATGGACACCTGCCAAAGCAGCGAAGCTAATTTAAAATGGATAATTGATAATTACATAAGACATTGATTATCAAGTCATTACATTAAAAAAATAAGAAACATTAATTTTGTACGATTACTCAATTAAGCACTATGTGTATGATTTTTAATTAGTTCTATTGTAGTTAAAAATACTGTATAAAATCAATGTTTTACTTTGTGAGAAAGTAATAGAAAAATACTTTTTTGATAGTAATATTTTTTGTCCAAACAAAAATACAAAATTATAGACTACTTTGAAACTCTTATTATGCTATTTTAGGGTAAACGCACGAAACTTTTTATACTGCTTTCAGTGTGTTTAAACACACTTTAACTATCAGAGTAAATTCAATTTGCAAAGTTAAAAACTAGCTTGATTTGCTTTAAACGAGTACATTTTTTTTTCGTGCGTTTACCCTAATGCTATTTTGAGAGAGAACAATTTATAAAATTTCTTTTATTTTTTTAGCCGTTCGAATGGAAACGCCTTCTGTCTGAATTTGATTTTTAAGATTGATATATTCTTTTTTCATAAAATTATATCGTTCACTTTTTTCATTTAATAGTAATTCTAATTCTTTGCTAATGGTTTCTACGTTTGCATCGTGTTGTAGAAGTTCTTTTACAATTTCTTTATTTGCAATAAGATTGACGAGCGAAACCCATTTTACTTTAATGACTAATTTTGCAATCTGATACGTAATTGCATTTACTTTATAAATCACAACTTGAGGAACTTCAAAAAGAGCCGTTTCTAAAGTCGCTGTTCCAGAAGCGACAATGGCAGCATCGGCATGAGAAAACAAATCATAAGTTTGTTCGAAAATGACATCAATTCCATTTGCTTTTGCCTCATCGTACAAACTTTCATCTAAACTAGAAACACCAGCCAAAATAAATCTATAATCCGTAGCATGTAACTCTGCTTCTGCTTTCTGCTTAAATTTATTTACCACTTCTATCATTACAGGCAAAAGTGATTTTACTTCTTGTTTTCTGCTTCCTGCTAAAAGTGCAATAATTTTTTGATTAGAATTTTCTTTACTTAATTCCTCATCTACACCCTTTACTTTGCTTTTCAAATTATTTTCTAACAAAAATTTAATATTTGGTTTATAATTGTCTATTGCATCAAAAAGAGGATTTCCTACATAGGTTATTCTATCAAAATCAAATTTCTTATAAAATTGAATTTCGAAAGGTAAAATAGAAAACATATAATCAATATTTCTTTTGATTTGCTTGGCTCTTGATTGATTCCACGCCCAAAGTTTTGGAGAAATATAATAGAACAATTTGGGAGTTTGTATATTTTGAGAAGTAGGATTTTTGATAAAATAATTTCTCAAATACTTTGCTATTCGCAGATTAAAACCAGGATAATCTACAAAAATGACTGCATCAGGCTTGAAATTTATAATATCTTTTTTGCAGAATGAAAGTAATTTTTGGATTGTTCCTAAATTTTGAACAACTTCAAAGAATCCCATAAAGGCCGTTTCTCTATAATGTTTGGCAAGAGTTACGCCATTATTTTCCATCAAATCGCCTCCAAAACCTCTAAAAATAGCTGTTGGATATTCTTTCTTTAAAGCATTTACTAAATTAGAAGCATGTAAGTCGCCTGACTTTTCGCCAGCAATGATGTAGAAGCGCATTATTTTCTTGTGTTTTGTTTTGGGAATACAAAACTAGGAAACTTTGTGTAATTTGTTGCTATATGTAGGGAAAAGGGCTTGTCTTTTCCTTCTACGTAGTGAAATTTGTATTCATTAAAGAAATATGAAAGACCATTTTAGGAAAAGGCAAGCCATTTTCCTTACACAAATACAAATAAATATAATTAATCAGGATTTTGTAAAAACTTCAAACTTCCACCGTCTTTATTTACTTCAAAAACCACAGTTGCACCACAAATAACGGTTTCATTTTGTGCTGTGTGTCCGATAGGAAAATCAAAAGCAACAGGGTAATCGTATTCTTTTACTAAATCAATAATCATTTGTTCGACTGAAAAGCCAAACTGCTGGGCAGTTTGTTTTGACCCTGAAAAACTTCCTACTACAAGTCCTTTTAAGTTTTTAAGTTTTCCAGCTCGGTAAAGTTGCCACAACATTCTATCAATGGAATAGAGATTTTCGCCTACTTCTTCCAAAAAAAGAATTTTATTATCTGTATTTATTTCTGTCGGAGTAGCCAAACTATTGATTATCATACTTAGATTTCCTCCTATTATCTCTCCTTCTATTTTTTCTTTTTGTCCTAATTTATTTTTTTCGTGAGGTTTTGAACTGATTTGATACGATTTTCCTAATAGTGCATCTAAAAAACTTTGTATAGATTTTTCAATATAAATTTTGTCAGTAATTTCATTAGTACCTTGTTTTAGAGCATTTTTGACTCCCTTTTCACCTTTTTTACTTTGTTGAATTTGTATTTTTTGAGAATTTGTAAATGCTTTTTGAGTTTCTAAATTAGTTTTGGGTTGATACAAATACTTGAATTGAACAGGCATAAAACCATGCATACTCTGAAAACCTAATTGACTGACTTTCAAATGGATAGCTGTAATATCACTAAAACCAATGAGCCATTTCGGATTTTCTAAAAATTTATCCCAGTTGAGTTTGTCCAAAATGCGCCCCATCCCATATCCACCACGAATACACCAAATTGCCTTTGATTCCTCACAATCTAAAGCTTTTTGAAGGTCAAATAATCGATGTTTGTCTGTTGCAGCAAAGCGATAAAAATTATCTGTCAGATGTATTCCTACTCGTGGCATAAAATCATTTTTCATAATCCACTCTACGGCATATTCTATACTATTGGGTTCGATAATGCCAGAAGGAGCTATCAAACAAATAGCATCTTTTGGTTTCAGAAAAGGTGGGGGTTTGGAAAAATTAGTTTTTTGCATAATAGTAGATAGAATGGCGATTCAAAAATTAATCTATAGTCGTACTTCCAATTTTTTGTCTAAGAATAAAGTTACAAAAATCAAAGAAAAAATTCATGTTTTTTAAGAGAAAACTATTTTTTAGCTGAACTAGAGCTTAATTTAAGCCAAAATCTCTTTTTTATAAAAAAAAATATTCAATTAATTGAAATAAAGATTCAACTAACTGAACGTTTTCGAAGGTTAAAATTTTTTTATTGACTAAACTTTAACATGAGTGACATTTATAAAATCTAAAATAGTCCTTTCCTAGCAACAAAGTTGCGTAACCTTTGTAGAATGATAATAAAAAATAAATTTCAAAAGCTACAGAGTAGCGTAACTTTATTAGTAA
>Ga0210012_1003982_pt1 | contig 11853 bp, 7 predicted proteins | sample CryGeymeta201504_FD_183974 | JGI IMG/M metagenome (GOLD analysis project Ga0210012, IMG submission 183974) | Groundwater microbial communities from Crystal Geyser aquifers in Utah, USA - Crystal Geyser metaG 2015-04 (SPAdes) (version 2) | ecosystem: Environmental > Aquatic > Deep subsurface >... | reverse complement strand
ATGTTTCTTTTGCTATTTCATCTGATGAAAATTTCTTAACATAGTTCAAAATGTATTCTTCATCCCATTCTTTATTTAGTGCAAGCAAAATTTTCTTTGCCAGTTCATCCGGATTTTTTGGTTCAACCAAATATCCTAAATTTTCATTTACAATAATTTCCTCACTGCCACCATTTCTTGTAGCAACTACTGGCTTTCCACAAGCCATTGCCTCAATCTGGACAACACCAAAACTTTCACTCAAACTTGGCAAAACAAATAAATCGCAGGCATTCATCCACAATGGAATTTCATTATGGGGTTTTGCACCAACTAATTTTACATAATCATCAATGTGCAGATTATTTATTGACTTCTGTAATTTTGATTTTAATTGTCCGCTACCAACTATAATACATAAAACATCCTTCTCTTTATCTACAATTTTTCTCATCGCCTTTATCAAATATTCGTGTCCCTTTATTTCTTCCAACATGCCAACACTTACAATAATTTTCTTGTTTTCTGGAATGTTCAATCTATTTCTGCATTCCTGTTCAGAAATTTGTTTAAATATCTTTTCATTGTATCCATTTGGAATAACAATACATTTTTCCTTTTCTACACCAAGTTCAATCAATTTTTCATAATTGCTCTTGCTTACTGTTGTTACATAATTTGCATTACCAAGAGCATATTTTGCCATTTTTTCAAAATTCTTGAATCTAAATGGCAATTCATAAACATCGTTCCCGTGTCCCGTAATAATTAATGGCTTTTTGTACTTCTCTTTCAATTTCGCACCAACATATCCTGCATAATAGATGAAATGTGCATGGATCATATCAAAATTTATATTTTCCTTTAAAATAAGTTTTAATGTTGATTTGTATGCGCTTTCGGCATATTTTTCTCGTAGAAAATTTAGCGGAGGCATAAAGAAGTTTGGGAAATAAACCTGTATGTTATTGTATGAATAATCAATAGGATTTATTCCTTTTCTCCAACATTCAGGAATCCATTCAAATCTTCCAAAAAATTCTGGAAGATGTGGTGTTGGAGCTATAATGTAAATTTTATTAAAATTTTCTGCAAGTGCATCTATCTGTTCTTTAACAAATATTCCTCCATACAAACAATTTTTATGCGGAAAACTGTTCGCTATAATTAGTAAATTTTTGCTTTTCATTTTGTTTATCAATAAACATTCTAAACCACAATTCCAAAAGTACAACTTTCCATATAAACTCACAGTTAGACCATATAAATCCTCTTTTATCTTTATTATGAAATAATTTTTTAATATAGTTTACATCAAAATAACCTCTTTTTTCAAAACTCTTGCTGTTTATTATATTCTCTATAAATTCAGACACTTCAGGTAATTTAATCCATTCATTCACCGGGGTTGCAAATCCCAATTTATCTTGTCTTTCTAATATTTCATTAGGCAATATCCCTTTCATGGCTTCTCTAAATATAAATTTGGTCTCGCCATTTTTTATTTTTAATGATGACTGCAAAGAAAAAAGGAATTCAACAAGTCGGTAATCTAAAAAGGGAAGCCTTGTTTCAATAGAAAATGCCATGGAGTTTCTGTCCTCGTATTTTAAAAGATGTTCTAATTTATATTCAAAGTGCTTTAATAATGAATCATTTAATGAATTTGCATCAATGAAATCTCTAAAATATGTGCTTTTTTTCAGATATTTATTTATAAATGATTTATTCACATATTTATTTTCTCTTTTAAATATATATCTTTTAAAAGAGTAAGGCAAAAATAAATACAACATCATCCCGATTTCATAAAAACGTTTATGTTTTTTATAGTAATACATCATTTCTTTTATTAAGGTTAATAATTCACCTTTTTTTAGTAGTTCTTTAAAGTAGTATCCAAAAAAGTATAAGTAACCAGCCAATATTTCATCTCCACCCTGCCCATCTAGTAAGACCTTTAAGCCCTTTTCCCGCGCCAATTTCATAACCTGGAATTGAGTATAAACTTCAACGCCTGGTAATGGTTCTTCCTGATAGTATATAAGATCCATTAAATCCTTCATCAACTTTTCTCCCGATGGAGATACAAAATTTGGCTTTACACTTGTATTTTCAACGACTGCTTCTATGTATTTGCTTTCGTCTATTTCTTTTCCGGGAAAAACAGCTGAAAAAGTATTTAAATTATGGGTGTTTTCGCCATCAGTTAACTTTGCAACAGCGCATACAATGGATGATGAATCAATACCTCCGCTCAAACATGAACCCACTGGCACATCGCTTCTTAATCTTAATTTAACAGAATCAAAAAAAATATCCTTTATCTCATCCATTTTATTTACGCTTGTAGATGTGTTCTCATTATCTTCTTTATGTACTTTTATTTCCCAATATTTTTCCATCTTCAATGTTTTCTCCTTTATATTAAAAATAGCTGAGTTTCCCTTTGGAACCTTATTTATTCCTTTAAAAAATGTCTCATTTGTGTGATCAACAATATTATAAAAAAGACAATCAAAAATAAGCATATCATTAGGTATCCTTTTTACATTATGTTGCAAAATTGCTTTTATTTCGGATGCAAATATAAAATTCTTTCCATCAAAATGATAATACAGTGGCTTTATTCCAAATCTATCTCTTGATAAAAACAATAAATTTTTATTTTTGTCATAAATACAGAATGCCCACATTCCATTGAATTTTTTAACACATTCAAAGCTGTATTCTTCATAAGCATGAATTATAACTTCAGTATCTGAATTTGTATAAAATTTATGCTTGTTTTCTAATTCCTTTCTTATTTCTTTATAATTATAAATTTCGCCATTATAAACAATACAGATTGACTTATCTTCATTATAGATTGGCTGATGCCCCAAAGCTAAATCAATTATACTTAACCTTCTATGTCCCAAACTCACATTTTCATCAAAATAAAATCCTTCATCATCTGGGCCACGATGTTTTAATGTATCAATCATTGATTTACATAGATTTTCATCCTTCCTGTTAAAACCGCAAATTCCACACATTTTTTAAAATATTATATAGATTCTTTTGCTTTAGCTCCCATGTTAAACAACAAATCTATAACGGACATATTTGGAACAAATTCTCTATAGTTTTGCTTATAAATCGGATGTTTGAATTCATTGAATATTAAATTTATATTATTTTTTTTGAAATCCTCTGGAATTACATATCTTTGTGATCCATCGCCTCTACCGCTAATGTAAATATCTGCACCAAAATATTTTATTATCTCAATTATTCTTTCATTTTTATCTGCTTTAACTGGAACATCTGAAGAGAAAACAAGTTTAGTATCTATTTCAAGTATTTCCATAATTTTTTTTATTAATTCAGCATTAAGTTCGCAAAGTTTTACCCATTTCTTCATGTAAATTGCCTTAAAATCGTCTTTAAATTCATTAAAAAACGGTGCCTTACAATAAGATACTTCTATACTCTTCCAATGTTTTTCATTCCAGTTTCCTTCAGCAATTTCAACATCATTTATTTTAAGCATTTTACCTCTATCTTTTACTGGAACAGTCAGCCAGATAGGTCCATTGGGAGCCAGTATTTTATTTCTTGTTACAAATGATTTGCCTCTTGGTATCTGCACATCATCAAAGAGAACAAAAATATCACTCTTTGATATCTTATCAAAATATCCAATCCACGGGATATAGTTTGGTTGATGTATCGCTAATATTTTGCCGCTCATTTTATCAGCAATCTTTTTAATTCAAATGTTTCTGCGAACGTAAAATTTACTTCAACTCCCTTTGCATAAGCAATTGCTTTTATATATTTTTCATCAAAATACTGACGAAAGTCCTGTGAACGATATGCTTTCAAGGCATTTATTTTTTGCTGGATATGTCTCTCTTCTAACCTTATATATATATCTGATGTAAATGTCAAATTATTCCATGGATGTTCATAACCCCAGATGGAAGATGTCTTTTTAAATGCCCTTAACGCCTCATTATAAATAACCTGATGGTCCTGATGAGTATCATAAGATGAAGGAACAAAAACAATATCTGGTGACATTTCTTTATTGAGTTTTATCATTTCGTCTAAAATTTCCTGCCTATTTAATTGAAAACATCTAACTTTGTAATTCAGTAATGTAACATTTTCTTTTGAAATTCCCAAAATTCCTGTAGCGTTAATACATTCTTCTTTTAAAGTATCCTTTTGAAATCCCTGTGGTAATGAATCCTCACAGCTTGAAAACGCTACATAATAGACCTCTTTTCCTTCTTCAATTAATCTTGCTATTGTGCCCCCTGCACCAATTTCCCCATCATCTGTGTGGGGTGATAAAACCATTATTTTATTTACATCCATCTTTTTTTGTTTTTTGATATTCGTAAAAACTTTCAGGATAATTTTCAATAAATTCAACCATAAATTTGGTGACATCAATTTTATCATTCAAGAGTTTTTCCCTTTTCTTTTGCCATTCTTTTTTTGAATTTTCATTTTCTAATATTTCAATGGCTTTCTTTAACGCTTCATTTTGGTCAGGAAACATATATACTAAATCATATTTATCCCGTAGTTCAAGAAAATTGCCTGAAAATATGCTTGCTGCGGATGGCTTATTCGGATCGCCATATTCTATATGTATTGAAGGCGTCCCTAAAATAGCAGCTTCCACAGCAGTCGTTCCGCCCTCTCCAATATACAGCGATGCAAAATATAGTAAAGATAGCAGTTTATCCGGACTAACAGGAATTTTATACTTTTCTAGATTTTTATCAAGTTTTCTTTCTGAAGTGATAAATACTTTTCCATACTGCTCTAATGTCTTAATTATTTCAAGTTCTGTTCCTTTTTCAATGCCTTTAAGTCCAACATCGTGTGTTGCTTCCCATGAGATGAACCTCATTATTATAAATTTATCGTCCTTACTTAAATTTAATTCATCTAAAACTTCTGGATTTGGTTTAAAGTAGTTTGGATGAAGATAAGCAAGTTCTTTGTAGCCATTAAAACGAAGTTGTTTTTTTCCAAGATCTTTTTTGAAGCAGGATGGTGTGCATATTGCACTTATGAATGGACGATACAAAATTTGTTGTTCTGGGCAATGTTCTGTATCTGTAAATAATATACATGGCTTTCTTAATAATGCTGAAACATGAGCCGCATTAACTGATCCGAATCCAGTTAAGATATCTGGTTTGAACTTTCTGGCAATTTTATACATATTATAATCTATTTTTGGTAAATCCATCATTTTTAAGAATAAACTTTTCCCATATTTACCGACATTTTTGTATTCAAACCCATAAGCATTTAGCAGTTGAAGTGCAACATCTTTATCTCTCGCTGTTATTAAAATTTCATTTCCCTTCCCTTCCATATTCCAGATAAAATTTTTAAACACGTGGACATGTGCAGGATGCCCAATATCAACTAAAATTTTCATAATGAATCCTCCACAATATTTGGTATTCATCCCTTTAAATTGGGATAATTAATTTGTGAGATATTTTTTAAAAATCTGCTTAAAAATTATATTTTTAAGCAAATAAATTTTTTGAAATATCAAAATTAAATATTATAATATTTATAGGTTATGTAGCATATGAAAGTAGGCCACTTTTATTCTTGTGAATTATTAATTAGACTGCTATAATAACCTATCTACAAAGTAGATCGTATTCTTGTGTAATAATCTGTGTATAAGTGGTGGCTACATCTATATAAATCTTATGGAGCTTTTTTAAAAGCTACCGCTGTACTCAGACTATAGTGAAAATTTCAACCTTTGATTATTTATTTTGAACATCAACATTACATATTATGATTTAAAGAATAAATATATGGACAAAAACAATATTATCAAAAGATGTCAAAATGACTATAATGAGCCACCTCTTTTATATTAAATTTTTCATAAACAAATTTAAAATACAAATATAAATTTAAAACAAAAAATTTTAAGTTATAAATTTTATAATCAAAAATATTATTTATTGAAATTTTTATTTAATCTTCAAAATTCAATTGATAATTTACAAAAATATAAGTGGCCTACTTTCATATGGCACACAACCCTAAATAATAAACAACAAATAAAAATAAAAAGTTTATAAATAAACAATAAACAAATAAATAGTTTTTGAAAAAAATTTAACTGTATTTAACAGTGTTATCATTCCTTTTTTAACACACAAATCCTCCTCGTCAGACCTTTATGAACCCTGACAAAGTGTTCCTCCATAGGCCTGAATTTATAAAAACCATAATCAATCCCGTCTTTTGATACAATAACGGCAAATTTATCTTCTTTAAGCGAGTTATATGCAACTTTAATAAATTTCTCATAAAGTTCCCTGAGGTCTTTGTTTGTCGTAAAAGACGACCTGCCGTAAGGCAAATCAGTAACAATTGCATCAAAAAAATTTTTCTTCCTGAGATTTAACGCATTTCCGTCTTTTAAATTTTCAGCCCTGTATCGGACGCCGTAAAAATCCATATTTTTCCTGCATCCGTGTATCATATATTTGTTAATGTCTCTTCCGAAAATTTTCATACCCATAAGTCCTGCCTCAATTAGTATGGCACCGGAGCCGCAAAAAGGATCCAAAATCTGAGAACCTTCCTTAACCCTTGCCAGATTCACCAATGTTCTCGCAAGCTTCGGATGCATTGTAATAGGGACATTAAAAGGTCTGTTCAGAGGCAGCCGCCGGACAAATTTTTCCCTGTCTTTATTTATTCCGGCAAAATACGAATCTTCCGAATACATGCACATAACCTCGTTTTCGTAATTTTCAAGCTTCACATTTAAATTTTCATTGTGTTTTTTGATTATTGCTCCAAACCTCTGTTCAAGTGTCGCATCTTTAAAACTTCCTGCTGAATAACTCCGGACCCTGAAAGTTCCTGAAATCCTGGCTGCAACATTTTTTGCAATTTTGTCCGTGTTGTTTCCGCAATCGATAAATTCACACATAATTTTTGCCATAGACATTCTCTCAAATGGAAATTTTTCACAGGAAAAAATGTAAAGCCGGTCTTTTTCATAAATTATGGAAAAATTTTTGTTTTCAGTGTAACTTTCAATTAGTCCCGTTGCCTCTGCTTTTGGAAGTGTTAGATTGTCCCCTGAAAGATAAAGTAAAATATACATATTTAAAATATTCATATTAAAAATTTAGAGTTTGAAATTTAATTCTCAAACAGATATTTTTCGAATCTGAAAATAAGAGAACTCTTTGAAGACAAAAACATAATTGCAGAAATTCATAATAAACTGCCGAACTATATTCATTCAAAGACAACATAGTACTTGATCCTTTTATGGGCAGCGGGACGACAGCGATCTCATCAGTCAGGTCAGGAAGAAATTTTGTTGGTTATAAAATAGATCAGAGGTATATTTCACTCACAAAAAACCGGATGACGCCATATCTTACACAGACAAAAATCGTATTTGAACATAAACAGGAAAGATCTTCCGGCATTTTAAAATCTCAATAACCATAAGAGTTGTTATCCTTAAAAAATTTGAAGTGTTAAAAAGTGTTAAATTAATTTGAAGTGTTAAAAAGTGTTAAATTTAGAAACACGGGATAAATTTATAATCAACATAAAAAATCAAAATGCTCCCGAAGGACTATAACTTTTTAGAGATTGAGAAAAAATGGCATAACGAGTGGCTCAGCGGAAAATACAGCGAAATTTTTAAATTTAATGAAGGCGATAATGACAGTGAAGTGTATGTTATTGACACGCCCCCGCCATTTACAAGCGGAAAATTGCATATGGGACATGTTTTAAATTTTATATGGATTGATATTATAGCGCGGTTCAAGCGGATGAAAAATTTTAATGTTCTGTGTCCGCAGGGCTGGGATACACAGGGGCTGCCAACGGAATTAAAGGTTGAACAAAAATACAAAATAAAAAAGAACGAAAGAGAAAAATTCAGAAATTTATGCATTGAATGGACAAAAGAATTTATCGCAAATATGAAGTCCCAGATGACGATGATCGGATACATTCCCGACTGGAGCAGGGAGTATAAAACAATGGATCCGAACTACTGGAAGGCAGTGCAGTATTCATTGATAAAATTTTATGAAAAAGGAATGATCTACAAAGACAAACATCCTGTTCATTTTTGTCCATCCTGTGGAACAGCAATTGCCAAGGCAGAAATTGAATACATAACAAGGGAAACAACGCTAAATTTTATAAAATTTTATCTGGATGAAAAAAGTAATGAAGGCAATGAAAATGATAACGAAAAAAATGAAAATTTTATAATTATAGCAACAACGAGACCGGAATTAATTCAGGCATGTGTTGCTGTTTTTGTCCATCCGAATGACGAAAGATATAAACATCTGATAGGAAAATTTGTCAATGTTCCTTTAACTGACAGAAAGGTTAAAATTATTGCAGAAAACGAGGTTGATATAAATTTTGGAACGGGAATTGTTATGATATGTTCTTTTGGAGATGAGCATGATGTTAAATGGATTTACAAATACAATCTGGAAATAATCAATGCTATTAACGAATATGGAAAACTGGCGGACTTATGCGGAATTTACAAAGGAATGAAGGTTGAGGAAGCCAGAAAGAAAATTATTGAAGATCTCAATGCAAAAAAGTCCATTGTCCAACAGGAAAAATTAAATCAGAATGTTGGAATTCATGAAAGGTGCAAAAAGCCGGTTGAATTCATATCAACAGACCAGTGGTTTATAAAAGTTATTGATTCTAATGACAGGCTCATGGAAGAAAGCAGGACTATAAAATGGATTCCTGATTATATGCAAAAAAGATTCAAAGAATGGGTTGAAAATATGGACTGGGACTGGGTTATATCAAGGCAGAGAATCTTTGGAACTCCCATTCCATTTTACTATTGCGAACATTGCAGCAAAATAATTCCTGCTGAAATTTTTGAACTGCCGATAGATCCAACATTGAAAGAAAAAAAATGTCCACATTGCAGTAATATTTTAAGCCCTGCAAAAGATGTCTGTGACTGCTGGGTTGATTCAAGTATAACTCCATTAATTGTTTCAAAATGGCTTAATGATGAAAAATACTTTAATAAAACATATCCTGTATCACTTCGTCCCCAGGGGCATGAAATAATAAGAACATGGGCATTTTATACATTATTTAGATGCCTGATTTTGACAGACAAAATTCCATTTTCCAATATTTTGGTTAATGGGATGGTTTTCGGAAAGGACGGAAAAAAGATGTCAAAATCACTTGGAAATGTTGTTGAACCAAATGAAATTATTGAAAAATATGGAGCAGACGCAGTAAGACAGTGGGCATGCACCTTTGTTCCGGGCAGTGATACCTCTTTGATAATGAAGGATATTGATTACGGAAAAAGATTTATTACAAAATTGTGGAATGCAGCAAGATTTATTGAAATGAATTTGCAGGATTATAAGCATGAAAATAACCACGACGAAATTTTTGGAAAAAATTTAACGCCTGTTGACAAATGGATACTCGCAAAATGTGATGAAATGACTGAAAAGACGGATGCTGCACTGGAAAATTTCAACTTTGCAGTAATGAAGGACCTGCAAAATTTCGTATGGCACGATGTTTGTGATAATTATCTTGAACTTGTGAAATACCGCATGTATGAAAATTTAAACAGGCAGGCGGCACAATACACCCTGCACATAGTGCTTACAAATTTAATGAGACAGCTCGCTCCGTTCATTCCGCACACGACAGAGGAAATTGAGCAAAATTTCAATAAAAACAGCGACAGCGTTCATAGTAAGGGAAATTTTCCAAAGCCGCTCGGAATTGACAAAAAATATCTAGATGTTGAAAATGTTGTTGCCATTATTGAGGCGATAAGGAAATTTAAAGGAGACAATAAGATAAAACTAAGCGAAGAAATAAGCAGGGTAAAAATTTACAGAAAGCAGGATGCTGCTGAGACAAAATTTATTGAGGAATGCATCATTGATATAAAAAAGGCGGGAAGGGCGAAGGAAGCTGAAATTTTTGACAGTGATGTGTTTAAGGTTGAGTGTGAAAAATAATATCCAATCGTTGTTGCCCGGAGATTTAAAAATTTTTGAAATTTCGCAATGAACTCACAATATTGATAAGAGCGTTTTAAATTTACCTGCTTTTTTATCTTATTCCAAGAAAAAACAAAATTGTCGGAACTAACAGGACTCCCATCGCGTGCGTTCTGTTTACATTGCCAAATATTGAAATCAGTCCAATACACATTCCAACCAATGCAACAAATATTCCGTAAATTCCTGTAAGGACAAAAAGCGCAACACAAATCAGTATAAACGAGAATATATTTAAATTTCTGCTGTTTATCCTCCCTGTCCATTTCACCGCAATTTCTGCTGTCTTATGAAAAAGCACAACTGCAAAAAATGAAACAAACAGGATAATTCCTATAAACAGCAAAATTTCACCAAATGTTATATCCATAACAGAATCAATCATAACTGCTACTCCACTGCGCGCATTTCCGATTGTATAAATCGCAATCAGTGAAAATATGCTGTTAGATAAATTTATGGCTGAAACCGAAACCATAAACGTCCCGACGCCGTTTCCGAAGATAATTGCCATCAACGTTCCTATCTGCGAAGCACTTATTCCCGGTAATGTTCCTGCTATCATTCCTGCAAACGACCCTAAAAAGCCAGCTGTATAGAAATTTTTGTCAGGTTTTGCCGTTGCCTTTGGAAGTTGTGAAATTTGTTTTCCTTTTTTGTATGTAATGACATTAACGAGCAGTGTGCTTAATCCAAATAAGCCAGCAAATACTGGAAAAAGCACCTGTGATGATGAGAAGAAATTTAAATTTAACGCAATCAATCCAAAATATCCTGAAAGCATAAAGACGAATAAAGCAGTCAAAATTTTGTCCGTTTTTCTTTCATACAATAACAGAGCAGCAACAATTATGATTAGAACAAATACGATATAATTTCTTGATGTTTCATAAATAACAGGAAGAAACAAAAATGCAAATACCGCCAGAATTAAAGCAAAGAACAATCCAAACAATGCTCCAAATAAAGTAAAGTATGCTGCGTCCATTGCCTTGCCTTCCAAAATTAAACGTTGGGCAGGAAGCAAACTTAACACGGTTTCTTCTTGCGGAGCGCCGAGAAACAGCGTCGGAATGAATTCCATAAACTGATGAACAATCATTGCAGAGATTAAAATAACTGCAAACTCCAAAGGCAGCAATCCAAGAGTCGGAAGTAAGGAAATCATAATAATCGCGGCATTATTTACATGAAAGCCGGGAATCATTCCGGTAATAAAGCCGATTATTATGCCTACAAGTGCAAAAAGCATAAATTCAAACAACATTTTTATTATTTGTGTATTTTTGAAACAATTTCTGAATGTATACTACGCAACTTCAGAAATTGTGTTTTGGTTGAGTGCCAAATAAAGAAGAACATAAATTTATACTAACTGGTTGAGTGCCAAATAGAGGTAGGCCATTGGTTTAATTAGACTGCTATAATAACCTACCTACAAAGTAGATCGTATTCTTGTGTAATAATCTGTGTATAAGTGGTGGCTACATCTATATAAATTTTATGGAGCTTTTTTAAAAGCTACCGCTGTACTTAGACTAATGAGCCACCTCTTTTATATTAAATTTTTCATAAATAAATTTAAAATACAAATATAAATTTAAAACAAAAAATTTTAAGTTATAAATTTTATAACATGACTATCGGCTATTGACCGAATTAAATGTCATTAATTTATTTACTTTCTTTCCTATATTATTTATATGAATGCAAGCATAAATAATATAAATGAAAGAGATGCAATAATACTTGGTGTGATAAA
>Ga0210012_1003981_pt1 | contig 11854 bp, 8 predicted proteins | sample CryGeymeta201504_FD_183974 | JGI IMG/M metagenome (GOLD analysis project Ga0210012, IMG submission 183974) | Groundwater microbial communities from Crystal Geyser aquifers in Utah, USA - Crystal Geyser metaG 2015-04 (SPAdes) (version 2) | ecosystem: Environmental > Aquatic > Deep subsurface >... | reverse complement strand
AAGTGCTGGAAGCCCGCCAGCGCATCCTGGGTGAGGAGCATCCGGATACGCTCATGGCCATGAACAACCTCGCCGGCACGCTCAGCGCCATGGGCGACCTGCCGGGCGCGCGGGCGCTGCAAGAACAAGTGCTGGAAGCGTTCCAGCGCATCCTGGGTGAGGTGCATCCGTATACGCTCACGGCCATGGATAACCTCGCCGGCACGCTCCGCGCCATGGGCGACCTGCCGGGCGCGCGGGCGCTGGCAGAACAAGTGCTGGAAGCCAGCCAGCGCATCCTGGGTGAAGAGCATCCGGATACGCTCACGGCCATGGGCAACCTCGCCCTCACGTTCCTCGCCATGGGCGACCTGCCGGGCGCGCGGGCGCTGGCAGAACAAGTGTTGGAAGCGTTCCAGCGTATCCTGGGTGAGGAGCATCCGGATACGCTCACGGCCATGAGCAATCTCGCCGGCACGCTCAGCGCCATGGGCGACCTGCCGGGCGCGCGGGCGCTGGAAGAAAAAGTGCTGGCAGCCCGCCAGCGCATCCTGGGCGAGGAACATCCGAATACGCTCAAGGCCATGAACAACCTCGCCGTCACGCTCTACAACCTTGGCGACCTGCCGGGCGCGCGGGCGCTGGAAGAAAAAGTGCTGGCAGCCCGCCAGCGCATCTTCGGCGAAGAGCATCCGGATACGCTCACGGCCATAAGCAATCTCGCCGGCACGCTCAGCGCCATGGGCGACCTGCCGGGCGCGCGGGCGCTGGAAGAAAAAGTGCTGGAAGCCCGCCAGCGCATCTTGGGGGAGGAGCATCCGGACACCTTGAACACGATGGATCGCTTGGCTGTGTACCTAGAGCAAGTAGGGGATATTGATGAGCTAGTCAAGATTAGAACTAGGCAAATATTGATTCTCGAAAATACCGTAGGAAGACTCGACCAGAAAGCGATCCAAGTGCTTCAAAATTTAGCAGTAGCTCTTCGCAATGCTGGTCGACTGGAGAATGCTGAACCTCTTCAACGAGATGCCACTGCACGATGCATAGATAGCGAAGGTGGCGACAGTCTGGCGGCTGCATCAGGATATAGCGCACTAGGTAATCTACTTAAGCTGAAAGGCCAAAGTGATGAGGCTGAGGCACTCTACCGCCTGGCTCTGGCGATTCGCGAGCGCGAGTTGGGAGCAGATGCTGATCCGACCAAGTTGGTGAGGACGCGGTTGGATGAGTTGTTGAACGAAGAATGGAGATAGAAATGGCAAAAAACGTTTTGCAAGGTCGAATTGAGGATTCTCTTCAGGCATTGGCTTTCTGGGTTGGATACCAGAACCAGCAGTACCGTCATCATTCTTTGCCGGAGGGCGCAATCGTTGCTGAATTAACAAGGCTGATAAGTGGGAAAACAGGTCCGGACTTCAAGATCGAATGCGAAGTTTTGTATAGCAAGCTTGCCACGGAAAATACATGGGATAAAAAAGCGCTTGCCGATATTGTCATATCTGAAACCGATGCAAATTGGCGGGATACTCTTGCGCTGCTTGAAATAAAAAAAGCAAAGCGTGCGGCGAGTCTCGTTGAAAATGATCTAATAAAAATTGCGCACTACAAAAAAATATCACCTAAAACCAGAACCTATCTTGTAGTGGTTTCGCAAGGGAACCGTCCAGAAGATTGGGTTGATGCAAATGGCAAGTCAAGGAAAGGAACGCATACGATTTCACTTGCCAGCAAGGAAATCAATCAAGTCAAATATCGGGTCGTCAGAGTTTTAAAAGCGGCGTCGTCTTTTGAGTCGAAAGGCAGTGCGCACTATTGTTGCTTGCTTGAAGTTTTGTAGGCGAATCACGGCCACTATATGCCCAACAATCCTCCCAAAATCAAGGCTTATAAACCGCCGAAGGTGAAAGCCTATAAACCGCCAAAACATCCCAAGGCAGCCAAGCCGCCGAAGGTCAAGGCGTACAAGCCTCCAAAACCGCTGAAGCCGCCAAAGGTAAAAGCCTACAAGCCACCTAAGCCACCCAAGATCGCTAAGGTGGCAAAGCCGAAACCATATAAGCCGTCAAAACCAACGACAACCTCGTCAATTACGTCGAGGCGGAAGAACGGCAATACAACCGTTACAGCAACAACCAAGGGGGGCGAACAACAGTTGACAACTATCTGCGTGAAACACAATATCAAAATTGCTGAAGTGCAATAGGTTGCATGTCGAATATTTGAAGTAAATTTTATGGGGAATGAAATGGCACAAGAAGCACTAGAGAAAACAAAGGGAATCGTCGATATCGTCTTTCTGTTGGATGTGTCTGGCAGTATGCAGCCATCTATCAATGCACTTCGTGACAACATCAACAGTTTTGTCGATTCACTAGCAACACCGGATGCTAATGGCGGCTCACCTGTTAAAGACTGGCGAATAAAAGTGTCAGGATATCGCGACTCGATGGCGGACGGGCAGCAGTGGTGGGTTGATTTTCCATTTGCGACTTCAATCGCAGAAGTGAAGTCCAGCTTGGCCAGTCTCGAAGCAAAGGGAGGTGGTGATGAGCCAGAGTCTCTGCTAGATGCCCTTTTCAAGATTTCTACAATGCCTTCTACTGAACGGATGGATGCTCCAAATCCGAATATGTGGCGACATCGTCATTCGGCCGCTCGTGTCGTAATCTTCTTTACCGATGCTACTTACCACCCTAAGGTTTCAATTCCAGAGGCCAAGGGGGCAACTGTGGATGATGTGGGGAGGGAGATTCAGAATGCTCGCATCATCTTGGTTGGTTACTGCCCTGAACATGACTGCTATCAAGACTTGGCTGCTGTCGATAGATCAATACTTGAATTCGTGGGCGACATGAGTAATGCAGTACAAGCAATGGTGGAATACACATCTGACCCTAACCATTTTAGACAAGCGCTTGCTGCTTTAGCTAAAACGGTTTCTCAATCTGCCGATACGGCTGTCGCTCTTTAAGGAGGCTTTATGCCCATCAGACTAAAGCCGGGAGCGAAGAAAACAGGTTCTCGAGGTGAGTATGAAATCGTTCGTCATTTAAATGACGGAATGTTTGCTACTGCCTATGAAGCAAAGACAGCTGCTGGGCGCAAGGTGTTCTTCAAGGAGTACAAGTCCCCAACTCCAACGGTGGCTTGGTTTGAATCGTATGTTAAATATCAGCAAGATTTAAAGGGCCGCATCGAGGGTGATCCGACAACCCGCTCACGTTGTTATGAGTTTCTCGATTTCTTTGTGGATAGATTCTTCTATCAAGTATTTCAGTTTATTGAAGGTGGGGAGTCGCTTGAGCAGTTTTTGGCGAGAACACAAGACAACCTTGATGTACATTGGGATGAAAGGGTCGATTTCTCGCGCACAATGATGTATGCCTTAGCGGGGCTACATAAAGCACAAGTTGTTCATACTGATTTAAAACCAGACAATCTGTATTTGTTGCCGCATCCAACTCTTCCAGGCAAACGCTGGTTGCGGGTCATCGATATGGATTTCTCTATCCTCGCTGACAAGAAAGCTCCATGGGATGGAATTAATGGCTACGTCGGTACGCCGCGATACCAATCGCCAGAACATCTGACTGGGAAAGTGCCAATTCCCGCATCTGATGTGTTCACCTTAGGCTTGATATTGGGAGAGCTCTTAACTGGCTCGCATCCGTTCGTCGGAGTCGAAGACTATGAGGCGGCGGCAAAGGAGGGAAGTTCGCATGAACCCATTACCGTTCATGGCTCAATCAAGAACGTGGCCAGCAAGGACTTTCTTGAAGATGTGTTGAACGCCTGTTTGAACCCGACTCCAAAGGATAGGCCAACTGCGCAGCAAGTTGCCGAAGCCCTGATGGGCAAGGAATTCGAATTGCCAACAGCTAGAGTGCGCCCACGCCCAATCGTTCGCGATGCCAAGCCAGAAAAGCACGGTCTAGATTCTCATGATGTAAAGCTACATCACCCTGAAACCGGGCCATCGGTAGGAAAAGTTTCTACTGCATTCGTTGAACTATGGTTGGATGGCCGCTGTATTACCCGTGTATCAACCAATTCAGAAATCGGGAGATACACATTCAAAGGCATTCATGATGATTACCAGTTTCTGCCTTCCTCCCAATTTAAATTGTTCCGTGCCGCTACTTCTGGTGCCTGGATGATCGAACACTGCAATGGCGCTACCAATGAAACCATTGTTGATGGCCATCCCCTTACGGCTCCGATTGAGATTGCCGATGGAATGCATGTCGCGGTAGGTAACTCAAAGAAGAAAATCGAGAAGCTTCCATTAACGATCTATCTGGGGAAGTCATAAAGAATGAGTGAAATTGATGATGTGGTACCCCGCCTTATTCCTTCAGCTGATGTGGCCTCATGTATAGAAGGGCTGACTAAAAACTATTGGCATCAAAGTCCGGTGAGGGATGCTCTGGATAGTGTGAAATCAAATCTACCCGTATTCATCAATGAACTAATTCAACCACTCTCTTCCTTAGCCCCAGATCATCCTCTGAAATATATTGATCGGAGCAGTAAGGTCGTTGAAGTTGAGATAGATGAATTCGGTACCCCAGAGAATTGGTATTTCATTGGGGATCTTCATGCGGATTTCTATGCTTTGCATTCGATGCTGCAAGCGATGCATTCAAACTCTCCAGAGTTTAGGTTGGTTTTCTTGGGCGATTTGGTCGATCGCGGTGAGTTCCATATTGAGTGCATTGCGTTGATACTGATCTGGGCAATCGATCATCCGGGGCAGATTACATGGATTGCAGGAAATCACGACATTGCGTTCTCAAGAGATTCTGAAACAGGGAAGTTCTCCTCATCTGTGAGTCCTTCAGAATTTGTGAATACGCTAAATGAAGAAGGGAGTCAGCATGAGCTCAACGCGAAAATGGGAGAATTTTTCATTGCACTGACTCAGCGACTTCCGTGTGCTGTGTTATTTCCTGACGGCCTATTGGCCACCCATGGGGGCTTCCCCCTTGCCGATTTGCATGGGGCAGCAGCCAATATCTCATCCAAGGACGAATACCATGCTTGGTTGAACAGTCCCATGTGTCTACAAGACTTTACATGGACGCGAATCACCCGTTACCGCAAGCGAATGCCGAATCGCTTATCCAAAGGTTGCTCGTATGGATTTTTAGATTTCGAGGCATTCTGCAACCTCAAACCTGAATTGTTTCCAGCCAAGCGGATGGTCACTGGGCATGAGCATGTTCAAGAGGGATTTCATCATTATGTCGAGTATCTGAATAATCCAGCAGTGACGCTGACTGGCTTGGGTTTCGATGAACTAGAAGAGGGTGATCTACGCTATGCCAACTACAGGCCGTATTTGGCTCTTGGTCGATATCAACAAAGTCAGATTCCAGCGCTAATCGAAGTGCCGGTCGATATCGCTGCACTGCGGACCTTGCACCCAGCGGGCTCTATCTCTGGACAAGAAAAACGACCCAATCTGTTTTAAATAAAAGGTCTTTGCTACTGACTTTGTAGGAGAAATGAATGTCCGCACCCAATGTTGATCTAGTGTTAGTCATCGATTCGAGCTTGAGCATGGAGCCCTGTATTCATTCCTTAAGAAAGCACCTTAAGACTGTCATCAAGCCATTGCAGGGGTATGTGGCCTCGATTCGATATGGTCTTGTCGGTATCAGTGTGTCGAAATCAGCCGAAGGCAGTGAGTTGTATCAATTGAGATCGATTCGGCAGGGAGTCGATCCGATGGATGTTTTGTATCTTAGTAAGCAAGAGCATGCTCAGACGAATCTATTCACTTCCAATCCTGATGAACTCATTGAGTCATTAGACCAACTCACACCTTTCGGTGATGAGCGAATGCTGTTCGCTTTGGATACTGCTCTGGACATGCCGTTCGGCCCTTTGGCAAATACCAAGCGGGTCATCGCCATGTTCACGGATGAACCTTTAGAAACAAATATCCGTGGCAGTGAAGATAACAAGATGATCCCTGCGTTGATTGAAAAAATCCAAGCGCGACATGTCCAACTGTTTTGTGCGATGCCTGATGGCGATGGTACCCAGCTATTGGCTGAAGCAGATCGCTCCGAGATTGAGTTGGTGCAGGATGGCGGAGGTTTGTCAGATGTCGACTTCGGGAAATTGATGCAGCAGATGGGCAAGAGCATTAGTAATTCTGTTTTTCAGATAGCGACGACTGAAGACTATAACCGTGCCTTGTTCCATCAGGATAAATTCGTAAAGTTGAGTGAAGTAGGGGAGAACCGTGATTTGAGCAATAATCGCTCTGGTTTCCGTCAATGACAGGCAGTACTAAGTCCCTTATCTGTTCTGCCTGCGGGGCAGACATGGTCTGTCTTGAACATGGCTTAAGTCTTCCTTGTGACATGTGCACTGCAGAGGGGGCTGCCTCGTCTTTGATGTGCGCCCGATGTGGGGGGGCGGAAGCACGAGAGGTAAGTGAAGCTGAGCGTAAGGATATTCTTGAACAAGAGACGAATCCCCAAACGGCAAAATTCAAATCGTTGTTCAAGCTTGCCGAGGCTGGAGATATGTCTGCGGCCTTTGCCGTTGCGATGATGTATTGGAACGGTGACGGAGTTGAGCAAGACGAAGCGACTGCAATCAACTGGGTTCGAAAGTCGGCTCAAAAGGGATATGCGGATGCTCAATTCTGGATTGGCAATGCTCACTTGGCTGGTGATGGGGTAAAGAAAAGTGCCCCTGAGGGAGTTAAGTGGTTACGCAAAGCGGCAAACCATAACCACATTGATGCCCAGTTCAATTTGGCTAGGTTACTTATCTACGGGCAAGGCGCTGTTGATCCTGATTTGGAAGAATCTAAGCACTGGATGGAGAGGGCGGCATCACTGGGTCATAAAGCGGCCATTAAAGCTTTGCGCGGCTATGCGGGGAACTCGGGATTCGATCCTCTTTATGCTGAAGCCGTGGCATGTGTACTTCGATCTAGACGCGCCGCAATATCTTTGGTTCAGCGGGATCTGCGGATTGGGTATAGCAGAGCAGGAAGGCTTATTGATGCCATGGAGAAAGCTGGGCTAGTTTCACCTATGAACGGTTATGGTAATCGCGAAGTATTGGTAGATATTGATGGAAATCCTATTGAGACTGAAGTTAAACCAGATCCAATTCATGACGCAAAACCGCAACCCATATTTCCTGATGATGAAAAGCCTACTGAGATGAATAGTGCCGCAATCTTTGCGAGCATCATTTTTGGGGTGGTACTCATTTCAGGCTTCTTTATAGGTACTAAATTTTGGGTAACAGCGTTCTTCATTTCGTTGATCAGCTACTTCCTTGGGGGATCAAAGCTAGGCAAGGGGGCAGAGAAGTTATTGGTGGCAGCGATGTTGGGAATTATATTCGCTGGTGTAATATTCTTTGGGCGCTGGATTTATGGGAGCTTCAGTCCGAGTGAAATTGCAACGGATCCAGTTGCCATAATCGCTCCGCAATCTGGGGGCGAGTCAAATAGTGCAATGGGTGACTCGTCAATCTATGAGTCATTCTCCAAGCTTGTAGAAGCTAACGATTTTGAGGAAGCGAATCAAAAATATTCCCGAATAATTTCTGAGATGTTGTCGAGCAATGCTCTCAGCAAAGAAACATTCAGTCGCTTATTGGTTGATTCATTGAAACTGTCCTCTCTTGCTTCAAGTCAAGAAAAGATCCATGACGGCCAAAACATTCTTACTGAGGCATACGTGCGATTGCTGGATCAAAAGGTCGTATCTATGTACTCCACGGAGAGCAGCGTCTCATCTGAAATTGCCATATTATCGGCAGTTGCCGGAATGTATTTTGAAGATGCAAAGTATTCAGATGCAATCGAAGCCGCAAGTCGAATTCAATCAATTAAACAGTTCGCTGTAAGTAAGCCTACCGCCGGATCAATCAATTCAGCACATTTGACTATGGCGATCTCAAAATTGATGATTGGAAAATATGCCGAGTCATCCGCTGAGTTCGATTTGGTTCGACAGGAGTTTCTTCCAGAAAGAAATAAAGTAAGTCTGGTCTTCCTGTCGCTACTTTCAAATTCACTTTCTGGCAAAGTCTCCAATCCTGAGGTCGAATCTCAAAAGTATCTGTCGTTATACGAAGAGTCTCTGTTATCTGCCGAATTCGAAGTTTTAAAGAAACGAACTGAAGGGCTTCCAGTGCGCAATGACTTATTGCTAATGGCAGAACGACTTGTTGTCGCCAGTCATGAAAAGCCAAACTCAGGGAGTGTATTTGGCGGCCTATTCTCGAATGACAAAACCACTTCAGACGGCTCCGAAAATGGTGGTGAAGGATGGATAGGAATCGAGTACTTAGTTGAAATGCCTGACAATAATGAAGGTGTGCATGTAGCTGGCGTGGTAGCGGGTTCGGGGGCAGAGAAAGCAGGCATTAAAACAGGCGATGTTATTCTGGGAATTGGCGGAACGAAAATTCAAAACAAGCGTGACTCGATTCGCGCAATTCAAAATTTGAGAGCGAATCAGTATGCTCTCATTACATTGAGTCGAAATGGGAAGAGAATGATTATTCCTGTAATGGTTGCGGGAAAACCTTAACCAGGCTAAATGAGTATGAGTGAAAAAACTGAATCGAATTTCATAAACAGACTGGGGTGTGCGCCAATTGTTGTTGGCGTCACGGGGCATCGTGATATTCCTGATGCTGATAATGCAGTATTGGAGACTGCCACTCGCTCTGTTCTAACTAAAATCGCCGGATTAACGCCAAATTCTCCACGTGTCTTAATCAGCTGCCTAGCAGAAGGGGCCGATAGGATCGCTGCCTATTGCGCCTTGGAAATGGGGTGGATGCTCGGGGTGATATTGCCATCACCTGTGGAAGTATATGAGCGAGATTTTGAGGGTTTTGGTTCAAAGGAGGAGTTTCATGAACTATTGTGTAAGGCGACTTGGGTGGAGGTCGTTCCCAGTCTGGCTAATAGCGTTTCTGATTATTTCGGGGCGGGTGTACGACTGATGCAGCAATCGCAGCAGTTGATTGCATACTGGGATGGGAAATCAACAGGACTGGCGGGTGGAACAAGTGATGTCGTAGAAAGATTTACATCCGAGATACCTCATGCAGGTCGCGGAATGTCTAGCAACACCATACCTGATGCCAGGCCCGTTATTCATGTAGTAACAAGACGACATGGTGATCTTGGTTTTATCAGTCAAGAAAAAGTTGGCAGAATCACATTCATCGCTCCTCATCCTCAAGGGATGAGCGGAGAGGGCGAACTTGAGCGGTGGTCTGAGGTCGTTGAACGAATCGACGTGTTCAACAAGGATGCAATGGTACTAATCAAATCTGATCCATCCGCTCTTGCCTGTAGCAAAAGCTACTTAAAAGGTGGTGGGGCTGCCGCAACATCAGTGCGTTTGTTGCTGGCAGAGCCAAGCAAGAGCATGTTTGCTATTGCTGATGCGCTATCGCAGCAAGCGCAGAAAACTCGTGGCCAGATATTTTTTGTGATTGGCGCACTTGCTGCGCTCGCCATTGTATTGCAACAGCTTTTTTCCGGGCCGATTCCTTCACCCCAGTTGTTGTGGGGGGCTGTTGTGGCGATTGTCTTGGCTGCTTTGGCATACAAATGGGAAAAAAAAGAACGATTGGAAAGTCGATATTTGGATTATCGGTCCTTGGCGGAAGCTTGCCGTGTTCAATATTACTGGAAGCTTGCTGGTATCGATGCCAGTGTTGCGGATTACTTTCTTTCTGATCAGCGTGATGAACTGGAATGGATACGCCAAGCGCTTCGAACCAATGAATTGTCAGTTGACGTGGGTGAGTTAGAAAAAGAAACTGATTTGTCTTCCTTGGAAAGTATCAGGCTCAACTGGATCGAAGATCAGCGACACTACTTTATGGGAACAAAGGGGAAGGGGGGCGGCAACAATGCAAAAAAGAACAATGACCAAAGCAAGGTTTGGTCGAGTTGGGCGGCAGTGTTTTTCTGGCTTGGAGTCGGTTTGCTCATCGTGTTCACCATCTCCCAACCCCTTCTCACAAATAGCTCGCCAGAGTCTGCGCACTCGCTCTCTGAATGGTTCGATGTCGCATATGGATTATTATTTTCTGCGGCAGGCATCATCAAGGTATATCAGGAAGTAAAAGCATTTAGCGAACATAGTAACAGCTACAGGAAAAGTGGGCTGCTCATGCAACGCGCTAGCCAGCGACTTGAAGGTGCAATCAAGGCAAATAGCCCCGATGCCGCAGTGAGTATCATCGTTGAGATAGGACTTGAGGCATTGGATGAAAACGGCGATTGGTTGGTTTTGCACCGAGATCGTCCGGTCGAAGTCCCACTGGGTTAATTGATTTTATGCAGATCATGGATGCGATCAACCGGCGCATTGGAAAGGGCGCGTTGACGATTGCCAGCGCTGGGGTCCATGACGGCTGGGCAATGCGGCGCGAGATGCGAACAACGAACTACACTTCAGATTGAGCGGCGCTTATTGAGGCGCACTGAAAACGACACAAGACGTAGTCAGTAAAGGAATCTCCTTCTTCAATAAGGAAGCCATGTTTAGCATGGTGCAATGCCAGTCTGGGAAGGGTTCATCAAAAATGCTTTGGAATTTTGTCGGCTTTGGTAAGTTGCGTATTCCAGACCAAACTGGATGGAAATGGTGATTGGTTGCTATTGCATAGGAATCGTCCAGTAGAAGTTCATTTTGTTTAATGGGGCGGATTAACTCGGAGAATAAATTGGTCACTAAGAAAAATGATAAAGAAGATGAAGGTGGGCTGCTACTTGGCTTGCTCATATTGATGTTTTTGGCCTTAATGCAGTTCATTCTATTCGGGTTGATGACCATCAGCTACCACCGATATTTGGTACGTCGATATTTTTCAATGGGAAGTGAAGGTTCTTCAGTTCGACGAATAAATGATATCAAAGCAGTCCTAAAACCCTTTGCGGCAATTATGTTTGGACCTACGCTTATTCTGTTCTTGTGCATGCTCCCGATACTATTGATGGATCCTATTCAGCCATCAGTAGTGGTGGTTATTCTTCTTGTTGAGAGCCCATTTATCATTCTGTGGTTTTGGTTGAGCATCATCATGTTCAAATGGCTTGCAGTTGCACACTTTGGCGTGATTGTTGATTCGGAGAAAGATCGAATTGTTTTTAAATTTGACCAAGAAAGTTACGATGTAATGGACTATATAAAATTAAGATTTATTCGTGACCTCCCAAAAATGGACGAAGTGCGATTATCAGAAATAGGGCGAATTACTCGAAAACACGGTGCTGATTTGTATATCCATGGATCATTCGGGTCGCGAAGAATTACTTTCACTAACAAGCAAAAACGTGACGAATGCATATTCGCAATCCAAGAGAGTGGATTAACTTCTGCAAAAGTTCCGGTTGAGTTTGAGCGGACGTAGCTATTCAAGTTGTCTGACAATCCTAATCCATTGCCGTCATCGGCAATAACGAATTGGTTGCCGGAAGCGGGGCTGTTGGCGAAAAGAATTTCATAGACTCCCTTGATGCCCGACCAATTTCGGGAAGCCAGAATGTCGCTTATGGTTAAAAGCATGCAGACGCGTTTTTAGAAAGATGCCGCTCGGGATGACAAAGGCTCCTATGGCCGGTGCTGATTCCATAACGGTCTATGGTCCATCTGCAAGCCATCGGCAGTAATGGCCGACGAGCTGTCCTATCCTGAATGCATTTCCCTCGCTCAAAACTCATTCTGGGGGTACCGCTGGGGGTACCTTGGGAGTTGCCACCATCAAGTTTCGGTGGCCATTGGTCGTTGGATAGTGCCCCGGCCACCAAACAAGATGCGGCTTGGAGTTAATTGCTCCGGGCCGTTTTTCTTTTGAGGGGATG
>Ga0210012_1003963_pt1 | contig 11878 bp, 9 predicted proteins | sample CryGeymeta201504_FD_183974 | JGI IMG/M metagenome (GOLD analysis project Ga0210012, IMG submission 183974) | Groundwater microbial communities from Crystal Geyser aquifers in Utah, USA - Crystal Geyser metaG 2015-04 (SPAdes) (version 2) | ecosystem: Environmental > Aquatic > Deep subsurface >... | reverse complement strand
ATCTAAACTCAAAGAAAGGTAAAAAATCGGACGTTTTTTTGATACTCCATCTTCTACACCCCATGCCCAGTCTGCTCTAACAAAATATCCTAAAAGCGTTGTTCTCATACCAAATCCATATCCTCCAACAATAGGTTCTACGTGTTTAAAAACAGTTACTTTAAGTGGCCCATCAACTATTATTTCTTTGTTAATTCTGTTTTGTTTGTCCCAAGGACTTGCTCCATCCCAAGCCGAACCAGCATCTGCGAAGCCAATAAGTTGGAAATTTTCAATAAATTTTGAACGTATAGGTCTGCGAATAAAATATTTGAATACAGGAACTCTTACTTCACTATTAATTACAGCAAAATTAGACCCTCTACGAATATTTTGTGCAAATCCTCTCAAATTAGCTGCTAAAGCTTGATAACGATAATTTTTAGTGAAATCAATATCTTCTTGATTAACAAACCTATCTGAACCACCAATAGGCAACCATTCATCAACACTTCCGAGGTAATAAATTAATTTTTCGTTTCCAAAAGAAGCACTAGATGCAAGCCTATTTACCCAAACAATTTCTCTACTAATTTTTAATGAATGTCTTAAATCCAACCCAACAACTTGCGTATTACCTCTAGTTCCATCGCTAGCAGAACCATTCGTAGCTTCTTGATAGTATTCACCAAAAAGTTTAAATTTAGTTCCATAGTAAATATTAGTCATTTTATGCCTGGAATTATCAAATACATAGGCTAATTTCAACACGCCTCTTAGTTCATTGATATCTTTTTGTGCTAATGCAAATTGATCAACTGATTTAGTAACAATATTATCATTTCTAGCACTTAATGTACCCCTAATACTAGCTACTTCACTAAAAGGATATTTTAACGAATAATGCAAGGTGTTTGTTGTTATACCAAAAACATCAATTCCATTAGAAGCACTAAAAGAAGTTCGAGCAAATGTATATTCTTTATCCCAACGCTTTAAATAATCTTGAAATGTCATAAAATATTCTCTCGTTCCTGATGAAATTCTAACCCCACCAAAAATCTTATAATCTTCAAACAAATCAACCGTTCCAATTTTTATTAAAGCTCCTAAACCAGGCCCATTAAATGGTCCTCCTGTAAATAATTGATATTCACCATTTACAAATGCATTACTTAATTTAACAGCCGAATTATCATTAAAAAATGATAGGTTATAGTTTCGTTGGTTAGTAAACTTAAATTCTTCTGGTAAGGAATCCGTTTTCGACTTTAAAGTTCCATTAATTACAATTGTATTTCGTTGAATAGGTGTCGATTGTTCATTTTCAAATGTATAATTCCTTATGTCTATTGCTGTTGAATTTGTATCCTTAATTTCTTTTCTTATTTCAACAGGTTTTAATAAAATAAGCGATTTAGAATGAGTTTTTTGGAATTTATTTATCTCATTTTTTGATGAATCTATAGGTAATGAATCATGCCCTAAATCAGTTTCATTTTTTGTTACATCACTTACCAATAAATGATATTTATAAGTATCAATAAGTATCTCTGTTTTTATTTTTGAGGAATTAATAAAGTGTTCCTTTATGCCTCTTGAGTAAGGTTTGCTTGCTTGGTTTGCATCATAAAAACGATGATAATGAACGGTTGTATCAATATGAGTTATAAAACTATCTTTTTTTGCTGTAAATTGAGTTTGTATTTTATCAACCTCTCCTAAATAATATAATTTTTCATCGATTCCGAAAGGTTGTTTTTCTGAAACATTTGGCGTTTCTGTAACTCGTGTTAGTGTTTTTTCCGTACTTCGATAATCGATAATCCAAACATCTTTTTTATTGTTAAATAGCTCTAAATTTTTTGGTTGATATCCAAGAGAATCATTATTTCTGTTGGATGTGAATATTATTTTATTTGATTTTTCTATGAATTTAGGGTCTAGCTCATCAAACAAATCATTGGTTATTTTTTTTTGTGAATTTGCTCCTATGTTATACAAATACAAATCTGATTGACCTTTTGAAACACCCGAAAAGACCATTTCTTGTCCTGAGTTTGAAAAATCCATAGAAGTTACTTTTTCCAACTGAAATAATGCTTTCACTTCTATTGCACCTGTGTTTATGTCGAAATAATGCATTTTTAACATTCCTTTTTCTTCTGTAACAAATGCTAATATTTCTCCTGATGGATGCCACGCCAACACTGGATAGGAATTATCATTTATTCTATCTAATTTGAATTCCTTTTTTAAAATTTTGTATGTCTTATCGCTGTCTTTGTAATAAATGTAAAGTTTATATTGTCCTAATTGATGGGTTACAAAAGCAAAATTATTTCCATCATCACTAACTTTATATTGCGAATAGGCTCTGTTTTTTCTTATTTTAAACAATTCATCTTTTAAGTATGTGTCTTTGGATGATGGAGTTATTGTTTTAAATTCTGTTTCATAATAGTTTAACCATTCCTTTGTTAAACTTTTCATTGGAATTCCTAATACATACAAAAAACCTTTTTCTACACTTTGGGTAACTCGAGTCATGTATAAAATATTAGGAATAACTGCTTCTCCATAGGTTTCCACAATATAAGCCCACAAAGAATGACCCGCTATTATTGCATCATTTTCAGATAGCCGATTAAACTTTTTATATTTTTTTGAAATAACGCCATCTCTAACGCTATTTTCAATGTCAGAATTCCAACCTTTAGAAATATAGGAAGTTAATCCCGATTGGTACCATTCGGGGAGCGTTAATAAAGTAGAGTTTTTAACTACCTGCCTCCAATTACTTCCATAAACTTGTTGATTAATCAATACCCGAGCGATGCCCTCTTTAATTTGTATATCAAAATCTTCGTGATTGCCATTGAAAAATAAAAAAACTTTTTCACCCATTATATTGGTAATTCCACCAATTTCTCCATTTTCCAGACTAATACCTATATTACTTTGTTTAAAATCTGATTGTTTGTTGTAAATTATAAATTGTATCTTATCAGATAAGTTATACTCAAACAGTTCTTCTTGTTCTGGTATGTATTTTCGAGCAACTTTTGCGGTATATTCAGCTAATTCTTTTCCTCCAGTGTAAAAATAAGTTTCATATTGTGCAAAACGATAAAATTTCCATTCAAAATATTTATATTGAACACGATTTTTTCCAAAGCCTACTTTAGTTCCATTGTAAAATTGTGCATCTACATTGGTAAACAAAAACAACAAGAATGTTGCAAAAATAAAGCTACTATATTGGGCTAGTGTTTTAATAATAATCTAATTTAGAGTCAGTCTGTAAAGTCCAACTGCTTCCCCGAAAAAACGGGGCAGGCTGTTATTCTTGTTTGGACAAGGGGTCACGACCCCTTGTTTTTTAAAAGTTTCGTGTAAAAATAAGACTTTTTACAATGAATGTAATAATTTTACAAACTCAAACACAAAAATAACAATTATGCTAAATGTACACATTTTCAGTTTTAATGGATTTCAAGAAAATACGTATGTTTTATTTGACGAAACTAACGAGTGTGTTATTATTGACCCTGGTTGCTATAGTGTTTCCGAACAAAATGAATTAACAAATTTTATCGATAAAAAAAATTTAACTCCTGTAAAATTATTGAACACACATTGTCATATCGACCACATGTTGGGGAATAATTTTGTTGCTAAAAAATATAACTTAGGCTTAGAAATTCACCGTGCTGATTTACCTACACTATTGGCTACTACAGAATACGGACATTTATATGGTTTTACTGTTGATCCATCTCCTTATCCATCTAATTTTATTGATGAAACCAGCATAATTTCTTTTGGAAATACTGAATTAGAAGTACGTTTCACTCCTGGACATGCTCCCGGACACGTTGTTTTTATTAATCATCTGCAAAAATTTATTATTAATGGGGATGTGTTGTTTTTAAACAGTATTGGAAGAACCGATTTGCCAGGTGGCGATTTTGAAACGCTAATAAATAGCATCTCTACTCAGTTATTTACCTTACCTGATGATTACACTATTTATACTGGACATGGGCCGAGTACTACCATTGGAAATGAAAAAAAATTCAATCCATTTGTAAAACAATAACTTTTGAATAAAGACAAAACACCTTCTAATTTAAAAAATAGTGTGTCCTATCAACCAAAAAAAGATAGGAGTTACAACTTTATTGTGTTGATGGTGGTTATGTTTTTTCTCGGTTTTGGTTGGTGTGTTAACTATTATCCTAAAACTTTAATTCCATTTAGCACTATGAGTAAAATTTTACTTTTTTTTGCTGTAATTGGATTATTAATACCTCTGCGATATTACGCTAAATGGATTTTTTTTTCAAAATATGAAGTGATTTTAATTAATATTTTAGGACTAGCTCCTTTTTTAACAGGGTTTTTACTATTATTGAATTACAACTTCACTTCAACTAAATTCAAACATTATTATTCCGTTCATCGTACTTATGTAGATAACAAAGAACAATTGCAAATTACTGGATTAAAATTAGAAAAGAATATATTATCTCAGAATTACAAAGTAATTGATATAGCCTATTTTTCTGAAAGTGATTTTGAAAAATATCGTTTCAATGAAATAATGATTTATAATGGACTTTTAGGTTTAAAAGTTATAAAAGAAAATATTCAAGAATTAGAAAATTAAAAAAATATGGTTATTCTTTATCAATTTTCTATCTTTTTATACACACAACTTCTTCGGATTGCTTCATTATTTAACCCGAAAGCAAAACAATGGATAGAAGGCAGAAAAAACACCTTTGCGTATTTGGATAAAAACCTTTCCTCATCAGATGAATTAATTTGGTTTCACTGTGCTAGTTTAGGTGAGTTTGAACAAGGAAAACCGCTCATGGAAAGATTAAAAAAAGAACAACCTCATTATAAAATTTTAGTTACGTTCTTTTCCCCTTCAGGCTATGAGCTTAGAAAAAATACTGATTTCGCTGATTATGTTTGTTATTTACCTGTTGATACAAAAACCAATGCAATTCAATTTATTCATAAAGTTCAACCCAAAAAAGTATTTTTTATTAAATATGAATTTTGGAACTTTTATTTACAAGAATTAAAACAACAACAAATTCCAACTTATCTAATTTCTGGAGTTTTCAGACCTTCACAACTTTTTTTTAAGCCTTATGGCTGTTTTCATCGAAAAATGTTGCGTTGCTTCACACACTTTTTTCTTCAAAATACAACATCAGAAAAATTGTTACACCAAATTAATATAGAAAATACAACTGTTTCAGGAGATACTCGGATAGATAATGTTTTTAAAAACTCCTTAAATCCAAAAAAAATACCACTTATTAAAAAATTTACAGCCAATAAAAAAACTATCGTACTAGGAAGTTCATGGCAAAACGAAGAAGAAATTATTTCCAATTACATTTCATCTACAAACAAAGCGTTTAACTACATTATTGCTCCTCATGATATTAGCAAAGCACACATCAAAAAAATTGAATCCTTATTGAAAAATAATTATGTATTATATTCAAACGCTACATTAGAAAATGTGCAAAAATTCAATATCCTGATAATTGACAACATCGGAATATTGGCATCTGTTTATCAATATACAGATATTGCCTTTGTTGGTGGTGGTTTTTCTGGTTCATTGCACAATATTTTAGAACCTGCAAGTTTTGGAAATGCCATTTTGTTTGGTCCTAAACATAAAAAATTTCATGAAGCCGCAGAATTAATTAGTGCGAAAGGTGCATTTTCTATTGATTCGTTGGATGATTTTATTGCAATTGTAAATCATTTAAGTGTTGAAAATCAACTAGAAAATACTTGTAACGCATCAAAAAAATACATTGAAGATGGAATTGGAGCCACTGATAAAATATGGGAAATCATATCGAAACAAGATTAATACCAATTATATACTCAAATCACCTAGCTTTCCGAATTTTTGACTTACTCTTTTTGCCGTTATCTGCGTTAAAATTTCAAAATAATCTAATTAACCCGCTTTATTCATGCAAAAGCGAAGCGAATTGTATGAATGTGCGAAGGGCTGTGGGAAGCAAAGCGGTTAATCCCGATTTAGTAATACCCAAATTTGGGTTATTGAAAATAGCTAAATTTGTTGGTATTACTTATATCGTAGAAAATTCATGAATTTTCTGGGTTAAATCCATCACAACCCATCAATAGCAACACTTAGTTTACCGTTAATGGTAAGAAAAGCAACAATCGCCTTGTTGGTTAACTGAATTTTTTTAAATTCAATTTCGCCAATGTTTCCATTAATAAATACACCTGGCATGGGCGAATAATTATGTGTGTACTTCACCATTTGTTGTTTTCCTTCTTCTAAATTGGGTTGTATAGAATAACGGCAGCTTTCTTGAATTTTCAATAAAACCACTGCGGAGAGCAGCCAACTGGCAGATTTTACCAACCTGTCTTTAGTATCTAACACATAATTTAATCGGTCAAAATAAATTTCTTTGGTGGTTTCGTTATATTGCGGATAACCTGTTAAATAAACCATTCCATTAATGCTGCCCATTAAATCTAAAGCAATTACCATTTTTCCGTCTTTATGCCATAAGTCGAGGTTTTTAACCGTTACTTTTTTCTTTCCACTACTAAATTCTTGCCCTTGAAAATTCTTTAGCATTATTCGTGTTGCATCTTTGTAAGTAGAAACTGCCACAATATTTGCAGTTATTTTATCGGGCATTTTTGCCACTGGTTTCAACACTATTTTATCTTTATCAAATTTGCTTTCAGGTTTTTGTCCTATCAAGGTTTCTATGTAACATTTCAATCCCATGTCCATTTTAATAAATCCGTTTTTAAGCAAAGCATCCGTAACGTACAATTCTATAGGTACTATTCGTAACCAACTTTCATATTCCGCACTCATTTCTTTGGGAACAGAAATTTTTTCTAAAGCATCCAATACATTGGGTTTAAAATCCAACGATTTTTTTATAGCATCATCAATGCTTTTTTCTATATCCGATTTAAAATACTTAAGGGCTGGATTTATTAAATAAGTGATGGAAATGTCTTTTCCTGCAATAACAATACTTGGGCTTTCATTCCAATCCAACGATTTTAATTCGGTTTGGGTATTTATTTTCCAGTTGGTTAAACCAACATTACTCACTAAGTTTACTTTACCATTTAAATTAATTTCGCGTGTATCGTACATCGAAATACCAAATTTACTGATGCCAAAACGGTACTGTATAACCGCTTTTAAAGGTAAAATGGTGTTAATTTTTCCTTCTTGATTATTTAGTAATATAATTGGTGCTAACTTCCATACTTTAATTGTTAAGTTATCGTCTTCTATGTTGTTGTCTTCATAAATTAACCCATTCAAGGTTTTGTTGATTTGATTTTCAACATCTTTGAGTTTTATGGTAACAGGCAAACTAATAAATGAAGAAGTATGGTCATAAACCAAAGATTCGGCATCATCGGGTTCGGGTTTCAACGCTGCAATTTTTTTCGAAGTTGAACAACTTGAAAAAATAATGCTTATAAAAAGCGAAAGTTGTATAAGTTTATACATTAAGTAATTTCATTAAAGAACAAAAATAATACAATTATGCAAAAAAAATCCCTTAAAACTTAATAGTAATAAGGGATTTGATTGTTTATTGGCGGAGAAAGAGGGATTCGAACCCCCGGTACCTTGCGGTACAACAGTTTTCAAGACTGCCGCATTCGACCGCTCTGCCATTTCTCCGCTGCAAAAGTAACAATTGATTTTAAATATGAAATAGTTTTCTGCTTTTTTTGAAAAAATATATTTAAACCCCTTAGCATCATACTATACTCAACGCACATAGATTTTCTATTTTTCACTCTTTCTTTTTCTCTTTCTCTGCTTTAAAATTTTAAACCATAGCTACGGCTATACTTGGCTTACACACAAACTCGCTCAAACAGCCACTGGCTATTTGCCGTGCCTTGATAAAGAAAAAAATAAATTCTTCAAAATTCCCGAAAACCTATGTGTGTTGAGCATTTATTAATTATTTTTGCTACCTAGTATTGATTTTTCGATTATTATAAATCAACCTCTTGTTAGAAAAATGGTATAATTTTTATTAATTTTCTAAACTGAATTTTATTAACTTTGAAATTAAATGAAAAAAATTAGCTCTTTACTTCTATTACTTTTTGTATTAACAATAAGTTCTTACGCACAAAATTTAAAAGCTTATTTTACGCATTGTACTTTCTATTCTCCATTAAGTGGCCCTTACATTGAAACCTATTTATCAATTGTAGGAAATTCTATCAATTACGTTAAAAATGAAAACAATACTTTCCAAGGGAGTATTGAAATCACTTATCTTTTTAAGCAAGGTGAAGAAATTAAACAATTTAAAAAATACAACCTACTTAGCCCTGAATTAGCAGACACTTCATCCGAAAAGGTTAATTTTATTGATCAACAACGTATTTCTTTGCCTGCTGGAAGTTATGAATTTGAAATTTTAATGAAAGACTTAAATTCCTCTCATCCTCCATTTAAAAACAATCAAATAATCAATATCAATTATAATGATAAAAAAATGGCCATCTCTGATATTGAATTAATTGAATCATTGAGTAAAACAACTGAAAAATCTATTATTTCTAAAAATGGGTATGATATAATTCCTTATACTTCTGATTTTTTTCCTGAAAATTATGAAAAAATTGCATTTTATGCAGAAATTTATAATGCTAATAATATAATTGGCGATGAAGATAGTTATCTGATTACGTACGCTATAGAGTCTTATGAAACCAAAGAAGTAATTGGCAATTTAAAAGGTTTCAGTAGGGAAAAAGCAAAACCCGTTTCTATCATCTTAAAATCTTTTTCTATTGTTGATTTACCTTCTGGAAATTATAATATCAACATCGAAGCTCGAGATAAAAACAATGAACTCCTGTTGCAAAAAAAGATATTTTTTCAACGCAGCAATCCAAAAGTAATATCTACTCATTCTCCAACAGATATTTCTTCCTCTTTTGTAGCAGAAATGAGTAATAATGAATTAACTGATTATATAAAAAGCGTAGAACCTATTTCATCTGCTATAGAACTCAATTATGCTAGAAACCAATTGAAAGGAAACAACACGGAACTCATGCAGAAATATTTTTATAATTTTTGGTTTACACGAAACCCAGAAAATCCAAAAGAAGCATGGATAACATATAAAAAAGAGGTTGATATTGTGAATAAAGAGTTTAGCACGGCTATTAAAAAAGGTTATGAAACCGACAGAGGCAGAGTATATCTTAAACATGGAAAACCTAACACCATTGTTCAGAGATACAGCGAACCAAGTGCCTATCCTTATGAAATTTGGCACTATTACAAAGTAACTAATTTTAGTAATATTCGATTTGTATTTTACAATCCAGATTTAGTGAGTAACGATTTTCCTATGCTTCACTCCAATTTACCTGGTGAACTTAACAATCCTCAATGGAAAGTTCAATTACACAAAAGAACCAACCAACCTAAGGATATGGAAGAAAAAAACAATAATGAACATTGGGGAGGACAATCTGATGATTTTTTTAATAATCCACGATAATCGTTTAACGTGAATAAGATAGCTATTGTAATTCTTAATTGGAATGGAAAAGGCTTTCTTGAAAAGTTTCTCCCATCCGTAATAAAATTCAGTCAAAATGCTGAAATTATTATTGCAGATAATTGTTCTACAGACAATTCCATCGATTTTTTAATAGCAAACTATCCTGAAATTCGCATTATTAAATTAAAAGAAAACTACGGGTTTGCAAAAGGCTATAATGAAGCATTAAAAGAAGTTAATGCTACTTATTTTGTTTTACTGAATTCGGATGTGGAAGTAACCGAAAATTGGTTAAATCCATGCATTAAATTACTTGAAAGCGATGCATTTATTGGTGCTTGCCAACCAAAAATAAAAGCCTATCACAATAAAGAATATTTTGAATATGCCGGAGCAGCAGGTGGTTTTATTGATAAATACGGATATCCATTTTGCAGAGGAAGAATTTTTGATACCCTAGAAAAAGATACCAGCCAATATGATAATGAAACAGAAGTTTTTTGGGCATCGGGAGCTTGTTTGTTTGTTAAATCATCAGTTTTTAGCCAATTAGGTGGTTTTGATGCTACATTCTTCGCACACATGGAAGAAATAGATCTTTGTTGGCGAATGCAACATTTAGGCTACAAAGTGATGTTTACACACCTATCAACTGTTTATCATGTGGGTGGCGGAACATTAAACAAAACAAATCCAAGAAAAACTTTCCTTAATTTCAGAAATAATTTACTGATGCTTTATAAAAATTTACCCAAACAAAAACGATTCTCAATTATTTTGATTCGATTACTTTTGGACGGCATTGCAGGAATTAAATTTTTGGTTGAAGGAAAACCAAAACATGCCTTAGCAGTAATTAAAGCTCATTTTGCATTTTATAAATTACGACACGCTTACCCAAGTAAAAACATTCCTTGTCTAAATCTAAAAGGATATTATAACAAAAACATCCTTGTTTCTTATTATTTAAAAAAGCAGCGACTATTTTCAAAAATAGGATTCCGTTAAATAATGTTAAATAAAATAGCTTTTTACTTGTTTTTTAATAAAAAAAGTCTAATTTAGAGTATTGTAATTTTAATATTGAACTTAATTAAACGAAATGGGCAGACCAGCAACAAAACCAACCAAATTAAAAGACGGATTTTATTTAGAAATAAGAAATAAAGGTGCCAAATCTGGCATCAAAATAAGAAGAGATTCCAAAGAAGCTATGTTATCAGCTATTAAAGAATATGAAAGAGTGAAAGATGTAGTCGTTCTTGGTGAATCAAAAAATGGCAAAATAAAAGCAGTATAATTGAGTTTGTCCAGAATGTCATTGTTTTGACAAAGGGTCATGACCCCTTGTTGAACTTTATAGACATACTCTAATAGGTTAATTGCTTTCGGCTATTTGAATCATTATTCTTTCTAACTTAATTTTCATCGCAGCAGCAGAGCAATTGTAGTTATTAACTATTATAGCAAATGCAATTGTTCTACCGCTCTTTGTTTTAGCATATCCAGCATAGCTTCTCACTCGGTTCATATACCCACTTTTTGCGTATATATTTCCTTGTGCAGCTGTATTTTTACCGATGTTAATTAATGTTCCTGATTTTCCAGCAACACTAAGTGTGTTGTAGAAATCTGTTTTATTCTTACTTTTTTGATGCATATAAATTAGCACATCAACCAATTGTTTTGAAGTTAATGCATTAAACCTCGATAAGCCACTTCCATCAAAAATGCTCATACCTTCTACATCAATTCCACTCTTTCTCCAAAAAGAAAGCATTGCTTCTGTCCCTGAAATTGTTGATCCCACTCCGTTTTGTTTTAATCCTATGTGATTAATTAAGTGTTCGGCATATAAATTTATACTATGTAGATTTGTTAATTTAATAAGCTCAAAAAGTGTAGGCGATTCTGTGTACGTTATTTCTTTAGTTTCTTTGGGATTATACAAACTATCCTCCGTGTTTGCTGACAAAAATTTGATTTTTGTTTTCACGCCTGTTTCATTTAATCTACTATTCAACAGAAATGCCGCAAGTGATTCTGGATTAGGAATTGAGCCTTTTATATTAAATTCATTTCTATTTTTTGGAATACTTCCTGAAATTAAACGGTTAAACTGATTTGGCCCACCATAGATGTAGGCTAAATCTTTTCCAACACTATTACTAACTATATTGTTTGTTAAATCTAAATTAGGAATTTTAGGTGTTACTGAATTAATTTCGACCTTACCTCCTACTTCGCTAGCTGATTTTAATGAAAGGGTATAGAAATTTTCATAAACACCTACT
>Ga0210012_1003955_pt1 | contig 11890 bp, 8 predicted proteins | sample CryGeymeta201504_FD_183974 | JGI IMG/M metagenome (GOLD analysis project Ga0210012, IMG submission 183974) | Groundwater microbial communities from Crystal Geyser aquifers in Utah, USA - Crystal Geyser metaG 2015-04 (SPAdes) (version 2) | ecosystem: Environmental > Aquatic > Deep subsurface >... | reverse complement strand
GTGGTTGATAGAAGGCCTGGCGATGTGATTGCAGTGTATGCAGATACCTCAAAAGCTGATAAAGTGTTAGGATGGAAATCCAAGCATACTTTGGCAGATGCGTTATCTTCAGCTTGGAAATGGGAGCAGAAGGTGCGGAGGGAGAAGTTGTAATATCTAGTATCTTATTTTTTATTTGGAATGAATCTAAAAAAGCCAAGGGTTGCTTTATCCTAGGCTTTGGTGTGGAGTAAGGTGGGAGTAGCTATACATGAGCCTACATTATAGTGCTCATTTTTGACTTATTGACAGGGGTAAAGGCGTCAAAGTTCAAAGTTCAAAGAAAATTCCAAATTTCAAGCTCCAAATTCCAAAAAGGACATAGTATCAATTTTGGAAATTTGATTTCCCGCAGATTTCGCTGAATGGCGTAGATTTTTTTTCCTTCCTTGTTTTTTCGCAGAGGCACTGAGGCGCAAAGTGTAATGGATGGGCTTTAGTGTTCCATGCACAGTGGCAGTGTTTATTGGGGATGTGTTTTGAAGTTATATTTTGAAAATTTTAGTTATTTTAGAGGTATCTATTTTAAAATCTTTTCTTTTGGCAAAGTTATTAGGTAATAAAAGATGCTTTTACAGGATGGACACCGATGAGGGGTATCAGACGAAAGATGGCACGATTTTACGCATGACCCGATCCCACCTCAAGTACCTTGGTGACAAGGTAGATATATATACGGATACGGATATAGAAGGAATTCGTGTGAAGCGTGCTATTACCCTTATAGAAAAGAGTGGGGGACTGTTGTTGAAACGGACCAAGGATAAGGGAAGTCGGCGCCGTTTAGAAGCATTGTTACTTAAAATATTTACTTTTGATGAAGCACATTATCAGTCCGGTTTGCGCAGTATTCATAATGGCTTATTCACTACAGCCGGGCGCGCCTTGTTAAACGGTTTTGATTTTAATCCTCACAGTGCCCCGGGTGCTGTTCTGGGCGGTGGCTATAGCCTGGACGTAAAAAAAGGGGTCATGGTTTTGCATGATTTTTCACCCCGACTTTTGTTGTCTAAAACCACAAACGTGTCTCAATTGCGGATATGCTTTATGATGAGTCAAGTTGATTTTTTACTTGGTGAATTTATCACGTTTGTGAGTAAGGAGGTTACCTTGACTGCTGCCGATGCTGACCAGGATTTGCGGTTGAAAGTGGGGAAAAGACCCAAAAGTGATGGCGTACATATTGCTTATTTGTGGATTGGCTTTCAGCGGGAAGATGCCGTGGCTATACCGGAACTTTTGTGGCGGGTGGAGGATGTGTTTCGGGTGGTGGTTTGTGAGGGGGGTTAACGGTTCAGGGAGTCAAGGTTTATTATTCACGAACCAAATGCCAATTGAGTGGTAAGTGGCAATGGCAGTTTTTAAACGTATATTTTTCTTCTTTTTACGGAATTCCGCAAAAATTATTTAAAATAAAGTTTTAGTTTTGTTTTTTAAGAGGGATTTAACAAATTGTTTTATATTTGATTTTCTCCCCACTAGCAATATCTTAGAAATAAGATAAATCAACAACGGTTAGTGTTACATGGATATAGACACATTAGTTGCTATATAAAAACGAAAATGCACATTCAATATAGACCAATTTAAATTAACATTGCTTTAAAAAAGTCGTGTCAAATTATACATGAACAAAATAATCATATTAAAACGGTTGAAGGATTTGTAAATGAAGTAGGAGAACTAATTCGTGTTGTTAAGATATTTCACCCGACTTATTCTAGGCAAGTCATTAATTATCATGCCTTCAAAAACTAATAAAAAATAAATGGCATTTTTTCAAAATTCAGTACTTAACAAACATCTGAACGTACAAGATACAGAAACTGTTAAAGCTGCTTATCAAAAGTTTACTGCTTATTTTCATAATCCTGTTATCCAACAAAACATTAGAGAGGCTAAGGAAGAACAATTTCAAGAAGGATTTTTACGTGAATTGTTTGTTGCCATTTTAGGTTATACCTTAAACCCACAACCCAATTTTAATTTAACTACCGAACTAAAAAACGAAAGAGGGGCAAAAAAAGCCGATGGGGCAATTTTGCTTGAGGGAAAAGCTTTGGGAGTTATTGAACTGAAAGGAACAGATACCAAGGATTTAGATAAAATCAATGTTCAGGCGTTTAATTACAAAAACAACCATACCGGTTGTGTGTATGTGATTACTTCCAACTTTGAAAAACTACGGTTTTTTATTCATCATTCGGTAGAGCATTTGGAGTTCAATCTTTTTACGCTTACTGAAACCGAATTCCGTTTGCTTTGGCTGTGTTTGGGAGCAGGGAATTTGCTAAATGGTGTACCGCTAAAAGTCAAAGAAGAGAGTTTAATAAAGGATGAACAAATCACCAAACAGCTTTATAAAGATTATGCTGCTTTCAGAAATGATTTGTGGCAAAATATGGTCAAAAATCACACCCAAGGTGATAAATTGTTGCTCTTTAAGAAAACCCAAAAGCTGCTCGACCGGTATCTGTTTATCTTTTTTGCCGAGGATAGCGGATTGTTGCCCCCCAATTCCATTTTGCGAATTGTAAAGCGGTGGGAAATACTAAAACAAGAGGATGCTTATAAGCCTTTGTATGAAATTTTCCAACAATATTTTGGATACATCAACAAAGGAAGAAAAGGACAGAAAACCGTAGATGATATTTTTGCTTACAATGGTGGTTTGTTTTTAGCTGATGAAGTGTTGGACAACATCAAACTGGATGATGATATACTGTATTTGCACGTCATGAAATTGACCAATTATGATTTTCAAAGTGAAGTGGATGTCAACATACTGGGGCATATTTTTGAAAACTCGCTTAATGAAATTGAAAACATTACCGCCCAACTGGAAGGACAGGAGATTGACAAAAGCAAAACCAAACGCAAAAAAGACGGTGTTTTTTACACGCCCAAATACATTACCAAATACATTGTTGACAATACCGTTGCTAAACTGTGTGAAGAAAAGAAAGCCGCATTGGGCATTGTTGATGAGGAATATGCCAAAGGCAGGCGTAACCGAAAGAAAGATATTATTAAAAGTTTGGATAAAAACCTGCAAGCTTACCGCAACTGGTTGCTTGACATTACTATTTGCGACCCAGCTTGTGGCTCCGGGGCATTTTTAAACCAGGCATTGGAGTTTTTAATAGAAGAGCACGCTTATATTGATGAACTGGAATCGCAATTGTTAGGGCATGAGTTTGAATTCCCGGGAGTGGAAAACCATATTTTAGAGCGCAACATTTTTGGTGTGGACATCAATGAAGAAAGCGTTGAGATTGCCAAACTCTCTTTGTGGTTGCGCACTGCGCAAAGGGGCAGGAAGCTCACCTCGCTAAACAACAATATCAAGTGTGGAAACTCTTTGATTGATGATCCCGTAGTTGCGGGAGAGAAGGCCTTTCATTGGGTGAAGGAGTTCCCCACTGTTTTTGCCAAAGGTGGTTTTGATGTGGTGATTGGGAATCCGCCTTATTTGAGAGTACAGGGTTTAAGAGATAATTTTGAAGAAGAAACCAAGCTTTATGAATCTCAATATAAATCAGCAACAGGGCGGTTTGACATTTATGTTCTTTTCATTGAAAGAGCTTTTGAATTAATAAATAAGGTAGGCAAAGTATCATTTATTCTTCCACATAAATTTATGATAAGTGATTTTGGTGAAGGTGTGAGGCAATTTCTTGTTGAAAATAAAGCAATAGAAAATATTGTGCATTTTGGTTCAGAAATGGTTTTTGCTGATGCTTCAACTTACACTTGTATTTTAGGGTTATCTTATGATAATGATTTTATTGATTATAAGGAGTTAAAACCATCGGAATTATACTTCAACTTTCAATTTGAACAGATTGAGTACAATACCATAGACAATAACAAATGGAATTTACAGGGTGGAGCTTCAAGTAAACTATTTGATAAATTAAACAAGCAAACACAAACTGTAAATGACATTTTTTTTGCAATCAGAACTGGTGTAGATACTGGTACTGATGATATTTTTATTTTGCGGGGAAAGTTTGATAAAAATAAGTTTGTTGGTTTTTCAGAAAGAATTGGAAAAGAAATTATTATTGAAGCAGATATAGTAAAGCCAATGCTTAAAGGTAAAGATGTTAGAAAGTATGAAAGTATAAAACATGACTATTATGTTATTTACCCTCATTTTCAAGACCAAAACAAAACATTTCCATATGAAGAAATTGAGTTTCAGAATAAATTTCCTTTAACTTTTGAATACTTATCGTCGTTCAAAGATGAGCTTATAAAAAAGAAAATTCATAAAAAAACAAATCCAAAATATTGGTACTCACTTCATAGGTCAAGAGAAGTATCCATTTTTGAACAATTAAAAATTGTCACACCTGAAACTTCTTTGGGTGGAAATATGACAATTGATTCTTCAAGTTATTATCATAACACCCAAGTTTATTCTTTGATTAAAAACCCTAGTGTTATAGAGGATTATAAGTATTGGCTAGCAATATTAAATTCGTCATTGTTCTGGTTTTTCTTACAAAGTACAGGTGCTGTTTTAAGGGGAGGCTATTTCCGTTTTAAAACCAAATATTTAGAGCCATTTCCTTTACCAAAACTAAAAAATATTGAAGAGCAAAATCCATTTATTGAAAAAGTAGATTCAATGATAGAGAGGACATCATCATTTCAATATGTACAAAACCAGTTTATCCAATTACTTCAATCCAAATTTACCATTGAAAAACTAACTAAAAAGCTAGAAAACTGGTATGAGTTAGAGTTTAGAGACTTTCTAAAAGAATTGAAAAAAGCCAAAGTGCAGATGAGTTTGGCTGAGGAAGCTGAATGGATGCACTACTTTAACGAGCAAAAACAAAAAGCACAAGCCATAAAAGCTGAGATAGAGAAAACGGATAGTGAGATTGATCAAATGGTTTATGAGCTTTATGGCTTGACGGAGGAGGAAATTGAAATCGTTGAAAGCTAGTTAATTTATACTTTTACACAAAATTGAAATATGAAACATGATGCTCACAGACAAATTGGATACATTCAACAAGCACTTTCTCAAAACAGAAAATCTATTGGTATTTTCTTAGGTGCTGGTTGTCCTTTATCAGTACGAATAAATGGCCGTTGTGAAATAGAAACGAAAAATGAATACTCCGACCCTCTTATTCCTGACGTTGCAGGACTCACTCAAATCGTCACAGATAAATTAAAAAATAATAGTGATGTTCCTTCATCATGCGACAAACTCATTAACCAAATGAAGGAAGATCAAATCAAAAATCCAAATATTGAGGATATACTAAGCCAAATTAGAGCATTAAGGCAAGTTGCCGGAAAAAGTATGGTACGTGAATTTTCATCACCTGAGTTAGACCAATTGGATGTTGATATTTGTAATATAATATCAGAAGAAGTAAATAAAGAACTACCATCCCAAAATACCCCATACCACAATTTAGCAATTTGGGCTCGTTCAATCCCTAGACAAAAACCAGTCCATATTTTTACAACTAACTATGACTTGTTGGTTGAACAAGCTTTAGAAGAAACTGCTTGTCCATATTTCGATGGTTTTATAGGAGGCAAAAATGCTTTCTTTGATCTTGGAACAGTTGAAGATGAAAAATTACTTCATTCAAGATGGTGTCGATTATGGAAAATTCACGGATCAATTAATTGGAAAATTAATAAAGATAAAAGAGTTGTAAGAAGCGATAAAGTGGAAAAGAATGAAAGATTTTTAATATATCCCTCACACCTTAAATATGATCAAAGTCGAAAAATGCCATATCTAGCAATGCTAGATAGGCTTAAAGATTTTCTTCTAAGCCAATCACCAATTTTGTTTATTTCTGGTTATTCATTCAGTGACGATCATATCAATGATGTTATGGTTCAAGCACTTCAAAGCAATCCAACTGGAATGTGTTTTGCTTTTGTATTTGGAAAATTAAATGATGAAAAATATTTAAAAGCCAAACAATGCGCGCTACAAGTGCCTAATTTAAGTTTGATTGCATTTGATAAAGGTATAATAGGAAGAATTGAGGGAGAGTGGTTTTTAAATGATGATGAGAAAATTGGAGAAATACCAGCAGAATCAATAATTAAAATAGTTGAAGAAGATAAAGATAAATTAGAAATTATACGATATGAATTTAGGTTAGGAGATTTTGGAAAGTTTGGAAATTTTTTAGGAGAAATGAGTGTTAATCAATCACAGGAACATGAAGATTAACGAAAAAAAATCGACAATTCTTGGGAGCATTCAAGACGTGAATGGAACATCTATTAGTGTAAAACTAACAACTATAGATTCTTCGGGGCTTACTTTTGTTGATGGGCAGGGCTATAGAATTGGTCAAGTCGGAAGCTTTGTAAGAATACCAATAGGATACGTTGATTTATTTGGTATAGTGTCGCAAGTAGGTGCTCGCTCTGTTCCTCAAAATTTAATTGAGAATGAACAAGATGGGTACCGTTGGCTAACCGTTCAGTTAATTGGAGAAGGTTATAAAAGAGGAAAATTTCAGCGAGGAATTTCACAATATCCTACAATTGAAGATGAAGTTCATCTAGTTTCTGAATATGATCTTGCTAAAATATACGGAGAAGAAGGCAGACAAAATCACTTGGTTAGAGTAGGTCATATTGCTGGATCTGAATCAATAGACTCACTTATCGATATTAATAAGTTAATAACAAGACATTCAGCAATTGTAGGGACTACTGGATCAGGAAAATCTACTACTGTAGCAAGTCTTTTGAATTCACTGTCAGATACGAAAAAATTTCCATCAGCTCGAATAATAGTTTTAGACATACATGGGGAATATGGCAAAGCATTAAAGGATAGAGCAAACATTTATAAGATAAATCCAGAACCCAATATTGAAAGTGAAAAACCACTAAGAATCCCTTTTTGGGCACTTAATGCAGATGAATTACTTCAAGTTACATTTGGCAGTTTCAGTGATAATTCAAATAAAAGCAAAAATATTATTCTTGAAAAAATATTAGAATATAAAACACAAGCACTTAAAAGCTATCCCAAAGGCGATTTGTCTATTGAAACCCTTAGTGTTGATAGCCCAGTTCCGTTTAGCTTAAATCAATTGTGGTATGATTTATATTGCAATGAATTTGGCACTTATTATTCTGACAATGGAAAATTGCCTATTAAAGCAAATTGGGCATTTGAAAGAGATGAAGAAGGTAATGAACTTATAGGAGACCCTGAGAAATCAATTGCTCCCAAATTCAAAAAAGTTAAAAATATTGCTGCAGACCCAGAAAAGATTCAATATTTACCTGGTACAATGAATATTGCTACACAACTTGAAAATCTTGGTTCAAAGCTTCGCATACCAAGATTTGACTTCTTATTAAAACCTGATAAATGGCATCCGAAATTAGATGGTTTTGTGGAAAAAGATTTAGATTTTTTTATAAAAGATTGGATAGGAAACGATAAACCAATAACAATATTAGATTTATCGGGAATCCCACCCTCAGTGCTGAATGATATAATTGGAATCTGTTTGCGAATAATATATGAGGGGCTCTTTTGGTCTAGAAACCTTCCAGAAGGAGGTAGAGAAAGACCTTTACTTGTAGTAATGGAAGAGGCACATGGTTATTTAAATGATAATTTTGAAAAATCCGCGTCAATAATAGTTCAAAAAATTGTAAAAGAAGGACGAAAGTATGGGATCGGAGCAATGATTATAAGCCAAAGACCTTCTGAAATAAATTCGACAATATTATCTCAATGTGGTACTTTTTTTGCATTAAGGTTAACGAATAATACAGATAGGTCACATATCAAAGGAGCTCTATCAGATAATTTAGATGGATTAACAGATATGTTACCCATTTTGAGAACTGGTGAGGCTATCATTTTGGGAGAAGCAGTAAAATTACCAATGAGAACCCTCATTGAAGCACCACCAAAAGAAAGAAGACCCGATAGTCAAGATCCAATTGTTAGTAGTGATCTTCCTCCCGATTTATCTTTCAATATAACAGGTGGATGGGATACTTCTAGAGAAGTTGAAGAAGACTACGATAAATTTGTTGAAGTTTGGAGAAAACAAAACCCAAAAGTAGCAACCTCTTTTAAAGAAAAAGAAAAAAAACAATAATTTAAATTATGGAACATTATACTGAATTTAGTTCATCTAACGTAGCAAGGATAAGTTTTGAATCTTTAAGTTCAACGCTTGAAGTAGAGTTTCTTAACGGAAGCATTTATCAATATTATGGTGTTCCAGATAATGTTTGGAACGATTTTAAAAATGCTGGTTCAAAAGGGCAGTTTATTCATCAGTACCTTAAAGGTCAGTATAGATATGCAAGAGTTTAATTGATTTTTTTACAATGAACACAAATACTCAAATAAAATGCCCCAACTGTGGTACTTCTATTGATGTACAAGATATTCTTGCTCATCAACTAGAAGACGAAATTAAGCAAAAATATCAAACTCAATTAGCAGATGAAAAGAAGAGATATGAAGTTGAGCAAGATAAATTAAAACAAGAAAAGCTTGAGTTTGAACAAAAGAAAAAGCAAGAGAATGAATTGTTCCAAGAGCGTTTTGATAAAAAACTGAAAGAAGAAAAAAGCTTGATGGAAGAGAAGCTAAAAGCTAAACTTTTAGAAGAACAATCTGAACAATTTCAAGCATTGCAAAAAGAGTTAAACGAAAAATCTGAGCAAGTAAAAGAACTGAATCGTTCAAAAGCTGAGATTGAAAAACTGAAACGAGAAAAAGGGGAGTTGAAAGAAGCTGCTGAAGCTGAAGCGCAGAAGAAATTGAATGAAATTTTGCTTGTGGAAAAAGACAAAATCCGTAAGTTAGAAGAAGACAAGAACGAGTTAAAATTCAAGGAACTCCAAAAGCAATTGGAAGACCAAAAGAAACTAACTGAAGAGATGAAACGCAAGCAAGAACAAGGTTCTATGCAAATGCAAGGTGAAGTTCAAGAATTAGCCATTGAAGAATGGATTGCTTTACAATTTCCATTAGATACTATTGAAGAAATTAAGAAAGGAGCAAGAGGTGGAGATTGTATTCAAATAGTAAACACGCGTACGGCTCATAATTGTGGTAAAATCTACTACGAAAGTAAGCGGACTAAAGATTTTCACCCCAATTGGATTGAAAAATTCAAAGCAGACATGCGTGAAAAAGGTGCAGACATAGGTGTGTTGGTAACAGAAGCAATGCCTGCCGGTATGGAACGTGTTGGTCTTAGGGATGGAGTTTGGATTTGTACCTACGAAGAATTTAAAGGATTGTGTGGAGTACTGCGTGAAACCATCATTAAACTAAGTTTAGCTGTTGCCTCCCAAGAAGGTAAAGGAGATAAAATGCACATGCTGTATGACTTTCTAACAAGCAATACCTTCCGTATGCAAGTCGAAGCAATAGTAGAAGGATTTACCCAAATGAAAAATGATTTAGAAAGTGAAAAACGTTCTATGCAACGCATTTGGAAACAACGGGAAAAGCAAATCGAAAAAGTAATTACTAATACCATTGATATGCATGCCTCCATAAAAGGAATCGCCGGAAATGCAATACAAAGTGTTAAAGCTTTAGAATTGCCAGGTGCAGAGGAAGAGGATACTGAGCAAAATCAACTCGAATTTGAATAATAAATTTACCGGATCGGTATTGATTTAAAATAAATGAAGATAAAATTACTTTGTAACTTTGCATTAAAATAAAACACCTTCTTGAAAGTAGAACAAAACATAGCACGATTAAACTATTTGCTGGATTTGTACAAAATTCCGCACAAGGAGTTTTTGGCTATGGTCAGTAAAGGATTAAAAACCCCTTTAACCCAACAGGATGTGTTTGCCAAAAACATCAACGTTGCTTATTTAAAGCGCATTGATAAAATTTTCAATAAAGGACTTCATTATTATTTGGACCCCAAAACCCCCGAAGCTAATAAAGAAGCGAGTATCTTTTTCAGAAAGCAGAAGTTTAATGCAGAGCTGAATTTTGGGGCCAAAAAAATTGTCAACCAATTTGAGGAGTTTAAAATATCGCTCTCCACCATCGCCAAACTCGCCGATTTAAAAATGGAACGCACAGTTCCTGTTTATACTATACAAGATTCCCCTAAAGTAATAGCGCAATTAATCCGAGAAGCGTTTTATCCGGAAAAGCAAAGAACAAACAAGGATTTTTTAAAAGCATTAATTGGTAAGCTTGCAGAAAAAAATATTTTGGTTTTTGAGTTTGTAGAAACCTGGAACAAAAAAGATACTGCAAATATTGAAGGCTTTTTTCTTAATCCCAATGTTATTGTTTTAAAGCGTTTGCAAGATGCCATGAGTAGGGAAATTTTCACTTTGGCTCATGAACTGGGACATTATCTCTTGAACATTGAAGAAATTGAAAAAATTGATTTTAATGACATGACAGGTGCAGGCCTCTCTAAAGTAGAAAGATGGTGCAACAATTTTGCTTACTATTTTTTAGTGGGGAAATATGGAGATGTATTGGATAATTTAGAGAATGCAAGTGCAGATAACGATTATCATTTTGATTTGATTGGTAAAATTTCAATGGAAACACATCTTAGCCGTTTAGCCTTGTTTACCAGGCTTCTGTTTAAGAATAAAATTTCAAAATCCAACTACAACAAGGTAAAAACTGATTTAGAGGAGCAATATCGAGCAAGAAAAGAAAAGGAAAAAAAGGAAAGGGAATTGGAAATAGAGATGGGTAAAAAACCCGGTGGCTCAAGTCCTAAACCAATCAATTCGCCTTTATTGGTTTCAACCATACAAACCGCTTTTTACGAAGGAATTATCAACGAGCAGGAGGTATGCAAACGGTTAAATATCAAACCTGATAAATTAAACCGGTTTATTCCATGAGAATAGTAATAGATACCAGTTCGCTTATCGCATTGGTACGTTATTACTTGCCATTTGATCTGAATAATAATCTTTTTGAGCTAGTTAAGAAAAAGATTCAAAATGGAGAAATAATTATTATAGATGAAGTACTTACTGAATGTGAGTTCCAATCCAATGGTGTGGTTTTACAAAAACTAGAGTTCTTAAAAGATAAGGATTTCAAAAAACAATTTAAGGTTCCTCTAAAAACTGTAGATTTATTACCACCGGCTCCAGCTAAGTTTTTACGTCAAGTAGAGAGTCAATTTATTATCGGGGTAATGAAAAATAAGCTGGAAGATTATGAATTTGAACTAGAAAAAGAGAGGTGGTTAAAATCAGCAGATGCCAAGCTGATTATTTATTGTTTAAATCAAATACAAGAAGGGACTTTAATACTTGACGATGTTTATATTGTAACTGAAGAATCAAGGTCACAAAACGATTCAAAAGTATTTCAAAAAATACCATCCATTTGCGATATACTAAACATTAATGTACTTTCACTACCTGAATTGGTTGATAAAATGAATGACGAAATCAAAATTGACTTTATTAAGAAAACAAAAAACCCATAATACTCACCAATCTTGATTTATATAAACTTAAATTAGATGTTTGTCAAATTGAGAAAGGAAGTAAAACTAATTGTCTAATATAAAAATGGCCAATTGAGCCGACGAATACTTATGAAAAAACTTATTCTCTTCAGCATTTTCTTTATTTCCTTAGGAATTTCTGCCCAAAACACTTACATCCACTGTGGCAAACTAATTGACACTAAAAATGGAAAAGTACTAACCAATAAAACGATTGTCGTTTCCGGTAATACCATTAAAAGTATAGAAAATAACTTTGTAAACCCTACCAATTTAAGCGATGTGGTTATCGATTTAAAAACCAAAACTGTGATGCCCGGCTGGATTGATATGCATGTGCATAT
>Ga0210012_1003935_pt1 | contig 11932 bp, 8 predicted proteins | sample CryGeymeta201504_FD_183974 | JGI IMG/M metagenome (GOLD analysis project Ga0210012, IMG submission 183974) | Groundwater microbial communities from Crystal Geyser aquifers in Utah, USA - Crystal Geyser metaG 2015-04 (SPAdes) (version 2) | ecosystem: Environmental > Aquatic > Deep subsurface >... | reverse complement strand
CAGAGAAGCGGCCGTCGGTCACGACGGCTGTCTTCAGCGCCAGCCCTCTGCCATAGAGCAGCTTCATGGCCATGTACATTTCCCGCATGCCGGGGCCGCCCTTGGGGCCTTCGTAGCGGATGACCACAACCTCGCCTTCCTGGACGACGCCAGCGAGGAGCGCTTGGTTGGCCGCCTCTTCGGAGTCGAAGCAGCGGGCCTTGCCGGTGAATATGTGCATCTCCGGCTTGATGGCCGCCGGTTTGGTGATCGCGCTATCGGGGGCCAAGTTGCCGCGGAGCACAGCCAACCCGCCCTCGGTCCCCCACGGGTCGGCTAGCGGCCGGATGATTCGTGGGTCCGGCGGCGGCGCGCCCGCGACGTTCTCGGCCATCGTCTTGCCCGTCACGGTCAGGGCGTCGCCGTGCAGCAACGGCAGCAGTTCCTTCATTACCGCCGGGACGCCGCCGGCAGCGTGGAAGTCGGGCACGTTGAGCGGTGCGGCCGGGTTCATCTTCGCCAGATGCGGCGTGCTGCGGCACAGCGACTCGAAGTCGTCCATGGTGAACTCACCGCAATCGGCTTCGTAGCTGATCGCCGGGAAGTGCAGCGCCATGTTGGTGGAGCCGCCGATGGCCGTGCCGAGGCGGACGGCGTTCTCAATGCCCTTGCGGTTGAGGATCTGCCGGGCGGTGATTCCGCGGTTGACAAGCTCCACGAGCTGCCTGCCCGACGCCTGCGCTGCGCGCATCCGGTCCGCATGCGTCGCCGGAATGGTGGCCGAGCCCGGCAGGCACATGCCCAACGCTTCGGCCACGCAGCACATGGTGTTGGCCGTGCCCAAAAACGAGCACGAGCCGCAGGTCGGCACGGCAGCCTCTTCCAGCTTGCGGAAAGTCTCCTCGTCGATCCGGCCGGACTTGAGCATCCCGAGCCCTTCGGTCAGCGAGGTGCCGTCGGCGGCGCGCCCGTCGAACTCGCACCCGCCCTCCATCGGCCCGCCCACCACCACGATGGCCGGAACGTCGAGCCGCGCTGCAGCCATGAGCATGCCGGGCACGCTCTTGTCGCACGCGCAGAGCAAAACGACGGCGTCGAGCTGGTGCGCTTGCACCATCAGCTCGATCTCATTCGCGATCAAGTCCCGCATCGGCAGGATGTAGTGCATGCCCACATGCCCCTGGGCAATGCCATCGCACGCAGCAATGACCCCGAACTCCACCGGCGTCCCGCCCGCCTGGGAGACGCCCTGCTTCACGTAGTCCGACACCAGGTTCAGGTTGTAGTGCCCGGGAACGACCCGGTTCCACGAGTTGGCGACGCCGAGGAGCGGTCGCGCCAAGTCGTAGTCGCTATAGCCCATGGCCTTGTACAAGCCGCGCTGCAGCGACCATTCGGGGCGGCGGAGGAGGCGTTGGCTGCGGAGGTTGGGGTTTGGCTCATTCATGCGAATTCTACCTCCGTAGATTCCCTTGGCAGTTGGGCCGGCTGAAGTGCGCCCACAGACGCGCCGCAGATCGGCGAGCCGTGAAAGTCCGTGGTCGCACAACGATACCCCGCAACTCGACCACGGTCAACAGCAAAGTGGGGTGCCCCGGCACGGGTGCCGATTTCACTCAAGATGCCGAACCCGCCAGTCGCGCAACGGGAACCCCTCGCCCGGCACGAAGCGAACGAGATCGCGCACGCGACAGAGGGCCGCGGCGATCTCGACGTCGGTCGAGCCGGTGTTGTCGGCCCATCGCCTCGCCAGTTCGGGGGTCGTGATGACCGGCACACCCAACTCCCCCGCCAGCCGCCTCGCCTTGCGGTCGTCCGTCGCCAAGAGCCAGTGGCGGGTTGCTGCCAGCGCCAGCGCCAGCGCTTCCCCGTCGCCGAGGCTGCCGGCCAACTGGACGTATCTCGCGGTCTCCTCGCCGGGGTCGAGGGCGCACTCGACCAGCACGCCCTCCGCGAGGTCGGGCTGCAAGTCCACTTCCTGGTTCACCGGCTCGCCCTCGGCGCCATACGTCCGCAGGTACAGCGTCTCCCCCCTCACTGCCTCGGGCACGTGCCACTGCCAGCCGAGGCTTGGCAGCCAGTCAGCCACCCGGCCGACGGCGCACAGGTTCAGGAGACAGCAGGTGTCGAGGCTCCCTTCGGGCATGCGCACGCCGAGGCCACAGCCAGACCCGGCACCCCCTTTGGCGAGCGGCTCTCCGGCCGCAGCACGCGCGACAGCAGGGACCGCTCGAAGGGCAGCTCAATCGTTCGGCGCTCGCCCGTGGGGCTGACCTCCGTTCGGGTCACGCACGAGGCCACGATCTCCCGGGCGTTGACCCGGTTGGTGCGCAGGAACTGCGCCAACTGCCCTTCGCTGAGCTCCCCCTGGCGGAACGCTTGGACCGCCAAGTACTTGTATCGCTCGGGGACCAACTCCTGCGGCTCGTCAGGAAGTGACCGTACTCGTGCGCCAAGGTGAAGCGCTGCCGCTCGGCCGGTTGCTTCCTGTTGATCTGCACACAGTAGCCCAGGTCTGCCACGTAGGCGTACATGCCGGCCAGCCACGAGGGCAGCGACGACACGAAGACCCTCAGCCCGACGTCGTTCTCCAGAACCTGCCGCAGGTTGAGGAGCGGCTGGTCGCCAAGGTGCAGCCACGTCGACACGGGGATGGACCTCAATTGCCGGGAGATAGGGCTCGGAACCCGTGACCCCAGCCAATCGCTCCAGCTCGCAGTAGTCCTCAGCGAGTCGCTGGAACTCGGCGATCGCAGCATCGAGCTCGCCGTCGTCTTCAGGTGACGCGTCAAGGGCCGCGCGCAGACGCGGTCTCAGCGCGACGGTGGGCGCACCCGGACGAACGACCTCGTGCACGCTGCGGCCATAGAGCGCTGCCAGCTTGACGATCTCCTCAGGCTTCGGGGCACGCGTTCCTTTCTCAACGGCAATGAGGGTCGGTCGGCTGCAGCCCAGGTGATTGGCCGCGTCCTGCTGCGTCACCCCGCGCCCCTTCCGGAACTCGGCGAGACGCTGCCCGACGGCGGCGGGGTCAGTGTGGTCAGTGGCTGGCATTGGGCGCGCTCTCTGGTTGGGCTAACTCAGACTTGGGACCAAGCTCGCCGAGGAGGCGCAGGAAGCGGGAGTGACTGCTTCGGGTCGATCTTTCGCCGGCCAACATCCCTGCCCTCGGTGGCAGGTTGAGGACGCCAACGCCGTTCTCATGGTCGTCGACGCGCGAGGCCCCCGGGGGAAGGCACGACCACATTCGGTCTTGCGCTTGGGCACCGCGCCGGTTCTCGGTCGATGGTACTGCACTGTGTTTACATGGTCAAATGATTCAATCTGTATTCCACGCCAAAGTCAATCAGGCTGACCCCGTCAACGCGCGCCACGCGGAGGAGGTGGGCGGGCCACAAGACGATAGAGAGTCAGCGCTGTGATGGAGACGTGGCGGCGGCGGCGCCAAGACGCCAAGGCCCACGTGTTCCGTCATTGCCCACCGGCGGCTTGTGGGCAAGAATGAGCTTGCCGTGGCTCGTCGCTCCGAGAACAGCAGCGGGACTTGAGACGCGGCTGCGCGTAGGTGGAGGCTGTTGATATGGCGCTGCTCATCTCCTGTCTCATTGCCGGGTGCACTCCCGAGGGCGGGGCCGCCGCGGAGCTTGCCTCCGACCGGATGACATATCCGGGGGCGTTGTGCGGCCGGGATGCACCGCGGCAGGACTTGCCTGAGTGGATGCGCGTGCCTCGGTGGTGCACGACCGAGGCGCCGCGGTGGGGGAAGGGCGAGACTGCGGCGCTCCTCGACGGATTCACTGATCGTCATGCCAGCGCGCTGCGGCTGGGGATGTTCTGGGGTGGGCTGAGTCACTACCCGAGCGCGTTCGCCCCCCATTCGCCGAACCTTCGGGAAGGCGTCGACCCGCTTGCCGAGGCGATGGCGACGGCGCGCAAGCGCGGGATGCACGTGCTGGCCTACCTGAACCCGAATGCCTACTACACGCAGAACCCGCTCTACGAGACCGGCTGTCTCGTGAACGAAGACGGCAAACCGTGGGACGTGAAGGCGTATGGGCGGGAGGGGACGCGGTACGCATGCGTCAACAACCCGGCGTTCGCCGACTTCTACACCAGAGCGATCACAGAGCTGGTGGGCAAGTACGCGACAGCCGGCCTCTATGTCGACGGGTTGTCGCCCCACGTCTGCTACTGCGAGCACTGTCGGCGCAAGTTCCGGGAAGACACGGGTCGCGCGCTGCCGGCCGGGTTGACCAAGCTCGGCCCCTTGGCGGTACTGTGGGAGATGACCAGCGACTGGGACGCGGTCGGCGAGGTGGACAACCCCGACCATCAGCTCTACTCGCGATGGCTGATGAAATGCCTGACCGACCGCACCCGCGTGTTTTCAGAGGCGGCAAAGGCCGCCCGGCCGGACGCGGTGGTCGTGTTCCACAGTTGGCCGAAGCCGGACAACGGGCGGTTCTACGACGGCACACTGAATGAGATCTACGCCAGCAAGCCATGGAACTTCACGCTCTGGAAGCGTGCCGAGTTCAGCAACTGGGGCGATGTGTTCGAGGTGCCGTCGTTGGTGAACATCTACCTGCGGCAGGAGCCGTGGGGCGGAGAGCGCCGAAGCGTCACGACCGAAGCGGAAGCCCGGCATCTGTACTGGCAGGCGCTGGCCAACGGCGCGTTCCCGAACTCGTGGGCATACGCGGGCATGGAGCGCCCGTTCGAGGTGATGGAGCAGCACGCCGATTGCTTCGACTTCGCGACGACGTTCCCCACCAAGTTCCTGGCGCTGCCGCGGCCGATGTTTGCCGACGCCCGGCACCGCGCGGTGGCAGCCAACGCTTTGATCCCGCTGCGGCCGGGCGACAACGCGCGACTGCGAATCCTGGAACGCGAACCGGGCGGTAGGCTCGACCTGTTCTGCCTGCGCGCCGATGGCAAAGAGCCGACCGACGCCGAGTATCGGGCAGCCGCGCAGGGCGCCCACCCACCAGACGTGGTCTACGTGTCGGCTGCCGCCTTCGACCCGGCTGCGAGCGTGACCGCGGCGGCCGGCCGCCAGTGGACGGAGACCGACGACGCCACAGCCCTTTCGGGTGCGCACCTCACCTCTTCCGGCCACGGTAACTCGGGGGAGCCGACGCTACCGTTGACGTACAAGCTTCCACCGCTGACATCGACCGGTCCGTGGACGCTCTGGGCGCGGGTGATCTTCCCAGACGTCGGCAGTGATTCGTTCTTCTACCAAGTCAGCAATGACGGCGGCACGACCTGGCTGCCCGACAAGCCGCGAGGCGCCTGCGCGGTTGGCTGGGAGCAGCCGCAGGAGTATGCCTGGGTCAAGGCGCGGGCGGCGCTCACCTCGCCGACGGGCCGGCAGGTCGACCGGTTCCTGAGTCCCGCCGCCGGGATGTTTGCCGGATTGCTCCACGCCGGTCTTCCCGTGAAGGAGCTACACCCCAACCACCTCAACCGCCAAAGCCTTGACGGCTTCCGCGTGCTGGTGTTGGCGAATGAGGTCTGCCTCAGCGACGACCAGTGTGAGGTCATTCGCGCCTTTGTCCGCGAGGGCGGCGGACTGGTCGCGACCCATGAGACCTCGCTGTACGATCTGCGCGGGAAGCGGCGCCGCGACTTCGGTCTGGCCGAGGCCTTCGGCGCGCGCGTGCGCGGGTCGATCGCGGCGCAGGAGGGACAGCGAATCGAGCCGGCCACTGGGACGGGACTCCTCGTTGCGCTTCCGGCGGCGGGCCTGTCGAATCGCGAGGAGCACCTGTCGGTCGAGGCGCGCCCCGATACGGTCGCCGCTTGGCTCGCGGGTCCCGGTGTTCCTGGGGGCCGCGCGCCGGCCATGGTGCTTAGTTCGGTCGGGAGGGGGCGCGTTGTCTACCTTCCAGGCCGGCTCGATTCCAGTTACTCGCTCTGGGCGGACCAAGCCTTTGTCGCGCTTGCCCGCGCCGCCGTGAAGTGGGTGGCGCAGGCGAACCCTCCTGCCGAGGCAAGCTGTCCCGGCGGCATCGTGGGGGTGACCTGTTTCGATCAGCCCGCGCGCAACCGCCGGCTCGTCCATCTGGTTGCGTACGACGCCGACTGGGTCGAGAGCTTCGACGAACTGCCGCCGCTGACGGCCGTGCGCGTACGACTTGGGCTCCCCGCTGAAAAGGAACTTGCTTCAGTTCGTGCAGTACTCGCCAGTTGCGCACTGGAGGCGGTCAAGACCGACGAGGGAGTGGAGGTTGTGTTGCCGCGTCTGGAAGAGTATGAGGTGCTGGAGCTGAAGTGGAAGTAACCGCCGGCCGCGATAGGCAGAAACGGTAGCCCGAGGCGCCAAGCCGAGGGACCTTGCTCGGGCGTTCACTTGCTTGGCGCTCAGGGCTACGGGGTAGTGCAGTGCCCCAGGGAGCAGACATGCCTCACGAAACCTCCGACAGAGCACCCAGCCATTCCGCCCTCCACAGCCTGTGGGACGCCGCCGGAATGCTGGTCGTCTTCGCCCTCCTGTTTGGCGGCTGCGCTGTGTGGGTCGACGACTTCCTCTCCTGGGCGAACATGAAGGGGCTGGCGCTGTCGGTCTCCACCATCGGCATGGTGGCCTGCACCATGCTGTTCTGCCTGGCCTCGGGCGACTTCGATCTGTCGGTCGGCTCCGTCGTGGCGTGCTCGGGGGTGCTGGCGGCGGTGGTCATCGACCGCACGGGCAAGGTGGCCCTGGGTGTACTCGCCGGGGTGGCCGCTGGCGGCATCGTTGGTCTCTTCAACGGCGTGATCATCGCGAAGTGCAAGATCAACGCCCTGATCACCACCACCTTCGCGAATATACCTCATTTCCGGCGGCAAGGCCGTGGGTGTGCGGGAAGAGGGCTTCTTCAGCCTGGGCAACTCCGCCCTGCTGGGCATTCCGACGCCGGTGTGGATCACGGTGAGCTGCTTCCTCGTCTTCGGCTTCCTGCTCCGCAGCACTACCTTTGGTCGCAACACCCTCGCGACCGGCGGCAACCAGGAGGCTGCCCGGCTCGCGGGGATCGCCGTTGACCGGCTCAAGATGATCATCTTCTCGGCGCAGGGGTTGATGGCGGGCTTCGCCGGGGTCGTGCTCGCGTCCCGCATGACCAGCGGTCAACCGACGACGGCGATGGGCTTCGAGCTTGAGGTCATCTCTGCCTGCGTCTTGGGCGGCGTGTCGCTTACCGGGGGCGTTGGGTCGATGGGCTTCGTGGTGGCAGGCGTGCTCCTCATGGGCACGGTTCAGAACGCCATGAACTTGCTCAATGTGCCGCCGTTCTATCAGTACGTCGCCCGCGGTGCGATCCTGTTGGGTGCGGTGCTGTTCGACCGGTTCAAACAGGGGAGAGCGGTCGGCTGAGCGGGTGCTGCCGGTGGCCGCTTGTCGCTACTCGCCCTGCTCGCCAATGCGCACGCCGACCAGCCCTTCCAGCGGGCCGGCTTCCCCCGACTTCACGTTGAGCAACTGCAGCGCTGCCTTCACCCGGCCGAGGCTGGCAACCGACTTCGCGTCCGGCTGCGGTTGCCACAGGAGGAGCGTGTCGGCGTCGGCAGTGAGTGGCGCGACGGGGGCAGCCGTCGGCTTGCGGACGGCGCTGGAGACCCGAATCTCTGCTACCCATCCCTCGAAGGGCCGGCCGCCGCTTGGATAGCGGCCGACGAAGAGGTTGACCGGCACTTGCCGCACCGAGGCCGGCGCCGCGGTCGTGGCTTCGTCCGGTTGGCCGTTGAAGTAGAGCCGCATCTTGCCGCCCGCGCCCTCGGAGACACAGACCACGTGCGTCCACTTCCCGGCGGTGAGCGGTTGTTTGCTCTTCAGGGCGACGTCCTGCGTGCCGTCGTTGACGCGGAAGAGGATTTCGCCGGTCTCTTCGAGGTACACCTCCCACCCGCGGCCGGCGTTGCCCGGCAAGGTGTGGTCATACTGGCTGAGTAGCCGGCCGTAGTCCTGCTTGCCGGCAGCCTTGATCCACGCCTCGACGCTGAAGCGCCCGTCAGGAAATGCCAGCCCTTGGACGTCCTTCGCGACGCCATAGGAGCGCTCGTTGGCAAGACTGGCGGCGTTGAGCATGCTGTACTGCACCGCAACGCCGTACTGCTTGCAGAGCGGCTGGTAGAGCGTGTCGAGCGCCTCGTCGGCCGGTGGGAGCCCGAAGTGTTCGTCGCCGCTGGCCAAGTAGCCGCGTTCACGGTCCTTGCCGCGCATGGACGGGTAGTGCCAATTGCCGGAGTAGACGCCGAATACCAGCCGGTCGAGGAGCCGTTCCTTCACCCATGTCTGCCAGTCGAGCTTCATGTTGCCATACGGCGGCCCGACAATGTCTCCTTGCGGCAGACCGACAGCCAGCTTCTTGCCGCGCCGGTTGAGTTCCTGCCTGACCTCGCGAAGGAACAGCGTCAGGAACTCGCCACGCAACGCGCGCCAAGCCGCCACGTCGAAGTCCTGCTTGCGGATATCGACTCCGTGGCGCGCCTGAAACGTTTCGACTACCGGCTCCCCAAAGCCGAACTGATCGGCTTGCGCCGCCGGTTGGCTGTGACTTCGAGTGCACAGATAGACGCCGTCATAGCCATACTTGTCCAGGAAGTCCGTCAGCTCTTTGAGCTTGTACCGACGCACCTCCGGGTAGGCGTACTCCATCACGCCGCACTGGCGCTTCTGCCCCTCCCGGTCTTCCACGAGGTACTCGGGGTGCTCAATGGTGAAGTGCGACTGCCACGGGAACGGCGTGCTGTCGCCATACAGAATCTCCGGCGGCGACCCCTCGTCGAAGCTGGTGGCGTAGGCGTAGATCCGCAGACCCAGCTTGTGCGCGCTCTCGCAGGCCGCCTGATAGGGGTCGAACCGGGCGAAGATGTCGTCCGCGGTCTCCCAGTACTTGCCGATGGAAGTCGGCACTCGAGTGCAGCGGGTGCGAATGAACCACGTGCCCGTGCGCCAGTAGACGGTGGTCACCTCGTGCAAGTCGCGCCACTCGCGCATGCACCGCTCGATCTTCTCCGGCGTGTCCAGCTTCGCATCGCCCTTGAAGACGACGAAGTGATCCCCGAAGCTGACGAGGACAATCCGCTCTTCAGGTTGGGCCGCGCCGACGGCTCCGGCCGCGACCGCAATGCCGAACCATACTACCCGGATGACAGATCGCATGAGCAGCTCCCTTGACGCTTGGGCTGCCTTTAGTGTACCGTGAGACACCACCACTTCGCGAGCCAACCAGAGCACCGGACAACGGAGAAAGCCTCTCACCCATGACCCCAACCCTCCAAGGTCACACCTCCTACCATAGCCATTCCCGCTGGAGCGACGGCCGGAAGTCGCTAACCGAGATGATCCGGGCGGCCGAAGCCGCCGGGCTGGACGAGTACGGGGTAGCCGACCACTTCGTGCTGACGCCCGACCGACAGCCCATCGATTGGAGCATGCCCCTGGACAGGCTCGAGGAGTATGTGACGGAAGTTCAAGCGGCAGCGGCGCAGGCCGCGAGTACCGTTCGGCTGGGGATCGAGGTCGACTTCTTCCCCGAGACCGTGGCGGAGGTTGTGGCGCGCCTGTCGCCGTACCCGTTCGACTACCTGATCGGGTCGGTACACTACGTGGACCGATTCCCCATCGACAGCTCCGCTGACGACTGGCGGCCGCTGTCGGCCGCAGAAGTCAACGAGAAGCATCGGCTCTACTGGGTCCGCGTTGCCGAGCTGGCGCGGAGCGGCGCCTTCGACTTCATCGGGCATCTTGACCTGGGCAAGAAGTTCGCCTGCTACCCCTCGGTGCCGCCGACAGCGGAGATTCAGACAGCCCTCCAGGCCATTGCCGAGGGGGGTCTGGCCGTCGAACTGAACACGGCCGGCTGGGACAAGCCGTGCGCGGAGGCGTACCCGGCATTTGAGTTGCTGCAGCGGTGTCAGGAGGCGGGAGTCCCCGTCCTGATGAACGACGACTCGCATTCCCCGCGCAGGATCGGCGGGCACTATGAGCGCGGCGCCCGGCTGCTGCGAGCAGCGGGCTACGACGAGGTGGTTCGCTTCGCCGGGCGGGAGCGGACCGCGCATCCGCTGGTGATCCCGGGCGAAACCGCTCCCTGACCGCGAGGGCGTGCTGCAGCGCAGGCGTCAAGCAATCAGCGTGCGCGAGGGAAAGAACTGGGGCAGCAGGTCTCGGGAAGCTTCCAGTAGTTCCTCCAACATGTCTTCGGCGGTATCCGGCGCGAGGGCCATTTCGTCCAACATCAGCGCTTGCAGTGCCAGATTGCGGTCGCCGGTGACAGCGGCCTCGACCACTAACTCCTGCCAGACAAAGCGCTTCTCCAGAATGGCTTTGAGCACGCGTGGGCAGTCGCCGACGCAGAGACCGCGGACACCCATGGAGTCGGTGACGCCCTCAATCTCCACAACGGCTTCGGGCGGCAGATTGGGGATTGCGCCCTGGTTGGGGATGTTGACGATGAAGACCTCGCGCCGACCATGGGCGATGTCGTCGATCATCCGGGCAACGCCTTCCCCGCCCAGAGAGTCAGCCGTGCCACGCTCCGGCGGGCTGACGTTGTCGAGGAGGGTCTGGTACTGCTCGAAGAAGTTGGCACGCAACTCAGGGCCGGGCTCGGCGCGCGGGGGCCTGGGCGTTGCCTCGTCGAAGCCGTGCCCCTTCGCGTCCTCGGCCAGGTTGTACGGCATTGCTTCCTGGGTGGGCACCGTGGTTGCCCACGAGTAGAACTCGATGAGGTGCCCGGCGCCGGGGTAGCCGACTTTGTGTCCGTAGAGCCGCGACAGCCGGTGCGCCAAGTTGTCGCTCCCCTGCTGCCCAAGCTCCGCGGCGCGCTGGTTGAGCTTGTCGGTCACGTCGACGCCCCTGTGGGCGGCGCGCAGGATCCAGTAGTAGTGGTTGGTGCCGATCCAGGTGCACTGCAGCTCCTCGGCCGGGACGCCGATCATCTCGGCGGCCTGCTGAATTGTTGCCTGCACACCGTGGCAGATCCCGATCACTTTGACGCTGCTGTACTTGTTCATCGCCCGGCAGAGCACTGCCATCGGGTTGGAGTGGCTCAAAAGCACGGCGTTGGGGCAGCGGCTCTCCATCTCTCGGCAGATCTCGAGGTATGAGCGAATTGCCCTCAGGCCCATCATCATCCCCGCCGGTCCAGCCGTATCGCCGACCACCTGGTGGATGCCGTACCTCGCCGGAATGTACATATCTGCCGCGTGGTAGTACGAGTCATACACGCGGTTGGTCACTTCGGCGCCGCTGCCCCCGATGGACGAGAGCGCGAAGTCGGCGCCGTCCACTGCGTCGGACAGCTCACCGGTTGCGCGGATCGCGAACGTGCTCCCCGCTGCCTCGGCCAGTCGCCGCCCCATCCCGGCCATTCGCTCCGCCTTCTCGAGGTCGAGGTCGTAGAGCACGATCTCCGAGCCGCCCAGCCCATCGCGGACGACCAGGTCGCCGATTGCTCGGGGGAAGTACAGACTTCCCGCACCAAGGCAGACGATCTTCTTTGCTGACATTCTACTTGCTCCCTGGCTTGGGTGATCTTCCTGTCGCTCACCGAGCTACTTCGCGATGGAGGCTGCCTCGAATCCGTCGGGCAGCGAGGCGATGGCCTCCAGCCAAGCGCGGTACCGCGCCAACGACACCGGCGGCGTGCCGAGCAGGTAGTGGTTGCCGAACGTGCGGCCGGCGACTTCCCACTCCAGCAGGAACAGGCGCTGATCGCCGTGCGAGAGGCGCAGGCGGCCCAATTCCTGGTTCTCGTTGGCTTGCGTGCGGAACTCGCCTTCCAGCAGCGTCTCGCCCGAGTCTGCATCCCAGATCCGGAATCGGCCCTCGGCGGGTTGGCGCGAGTCGTTCCCGGCCACCACGCGGCAATGCCAGCTCTCGGGCTCGTCGATCATGAGGCACACGGGCTGCTGCACCCGGCGCAGATAGTGGTAGGCGAGCTTCTTCCCGTAGTAGTAGTCG
>Ga0210012_1003934_pt1 | contig 11933 bp, 9 predicted proteins | sample CryGeymeta201504_FD_183974 | JGI IMG/M metagenome (GOLD analysis project Ga0210012, IMG submission 183974) | Groundwater microbial communities from Crystal Geyser aquifers in Utah, USA - Crystal Geyser metaG 2015-04 (SPAdes) (version 2) | ecosystem: Environmental > Aquatic > Deep subsurface >... | reverse complement strand
CAAAATAGCCTTATTAAAAGTTATAAGCACAAAATAAGATACCTTACTGATTTAGTGACACAAGCAGTAGCTTGATGGAGATAAAATAGTAAAGTCAAAATTAGGAGCAAGAAAATAATAGTTAGAAACGGATTCAGAAAAATAAATAATTTTATTTTTTTCCCATTCTTTACGAAATTCTTTCATATCATCATCTTCTAAAATCTTAGGTACTTTAAATTCATCTAATTTTTGTACGTTTTTGATATAGACATCACAAGAAAAAGCCTTATTTTGAGTTCGATAAAATTCTCTTTTTCTCTGTGCCTGACGAATGACAGCATAAGCAGGATCTTCTCCATTTGGTGTAACAACAACTTCTTTCAAACCGATTGTAGAAGATTGCATAACTACATTTAGCTCCACATTTTGTCCATTTTTAATAGTTACAGTATGCGTTTGAGATTGAAAACCAACATAACGAAACACGATTTGATGTGTTCCTTCTGTAAGTTCTAAAAAATAACTTCCTTCTTGATTGGTTGTTGTTCCGTAGGTTGTTCCTTCTTCATAAACTGTCAAAAAAGGCATATTTTCGCCATCTGATGAAGTTACTTTTCCAAAAAGACGAGCTGCATTTGAATCAAATGAAAAGAATAAGTAAAAAAAGAATAGTAGTAAAGCTGGAAAATAATGCATGTATATTTCTTGTTAAGTTTGTTAGAATTTCTGTTGTTTTAATTGAAGTTATTTTAAAGAGTGGACTTAGATATTTTTGTTGGTGCTGCTACATTAAAACGCCAACAAAGGTAAGTGTCATTTTTCTATTCTTAAACAACTTTATTAAGTTGTCTTTTAGACACCAAATAACTTACAAGCGTTGCATACTTTTTTTGTTTTTAAGGAAAATTAGAAAAAAGCTATCCCTCTTTATCAAAGATAAAAAGACGTTAAATAAAAAAGAGAGTGGAAATAAATTTCGTGCTTTTGCTCTAACCTAACAAACCTTCAATAATCCGACAGTTGCTAATAGAAACTACACAAAAAACCTTCATTATTCTATTTTATTAGAACGATGAAGGTTTTTAGTTGTGCCGAAATAAAATCAGTTTTTGGAAGAGAATATCGTTTTGGCTTATTTTTCTAAATAAGAAGATAGTTTTTCTACCAAATCATCAAAATTTACTGGTTTTTGCATGTAGTCATTGATTCCTACGGCTGCAAAATCTGATGAGGTATAATTACGGGCATTTCCAGTAATTGCAATAATTGGAATTTTAGATTTTTTAGGGTCGCTCATTGCACGGATTTTTTTAGCGCATTCCATTCCGTCCATTTTTGGCATATTGATGTCCATTAATATAGCATCAAAATCTTCCATTGCCATTGCTTCCAACACCTGCAAACCGTCTTTTGCTGTTTCGATTTCATAGTTTTGAAATTGCAATACTTTGCGAGTGATATTTTGAATTACAGAGCTGTCCTCTGCAATAAGTATTTTTTTAGAACCCATAGTAAATATATTTGAGTGATAAGATGGTAAACGAAAATTAGAAAATAACCTAATTAAAAAGGTAATAAGGCAATCAAATACCGTACTAACTGGTTACTAATTATTTTCTATAATTTTTTATGTAATTGTATTTTTCTACGTTATTTTTTAATTCAAAATCAAAAAATGATTTGTTTGTTCTCAAATCTACACTACTTTTGGCAAAATGCAAAATTTTTTATTCAATTATTATAATTAAATAAGTAGAGTAAAGCCTTTTTTTCAAAAAGAATCTTATTTATGAATAACAATTCCTAATTCATTAGAAATTAAAATTTCTTGTGCTTTAAGTTCTTGGTAGATAAGCAACAATTTTTCTATTTCTTCTTGGCTTTGGTTGTTTGCTTTTTTGATTTTTCGTAGGTTTTCATTCAAAATTCCTTTCAAATATACTCTCTTTAAATGTAAAATTGTTTGAGGGATAATCGTCGCTAATTGTTTTTCTTCATTCGGAATCACAAGCTGCATTCGCTTTTCCCAATTTGGACTAATCTGTGAAGAATCGGTCAAAAATCCTGTTACGATTTGAATTAATTTTTCATCATTCTGAATAAAATCCGTTAGTAACTCTTGATAAGAAATTTTTATATTCTGAATTCGTGCATTTTCATAAATAATACGAAGCTGTGAATACGAAGGATTGAGCGACGGAATTTCACTAATTTCTTCCAAAATATAATCACAAATATATTCTCCTCCTGCAATGGTCTGATGTCCGTAACGAATCAAAAGACGTGTAATTTCATCTTCGTATTGACGAAAATAAGTAACTTCTTGTGTTTCTTTTTTATCTTTTGATTGAGGATTCAGAGCAGCTTCTAATTCGGATAAATCAATGGCTTGTCCTCCAAACTCTTCGTGATACCTTGAGTCATTTTGACCTCCCTGCTCATATTCTCCTGCTCCATATTCAGAAGGTGGAAAATAGCCAAATTCGTTAGGCGATGAGCTATTTTGTGTGTTATTTTGACTATTTCTGTTTTGCTGTCTTTCTCGTTGTTGTCTGTTTCTATCTCTTTTCTGTTCTTTTAGTTTTTGTTCTGCTCTGCGACTAATGAATTTATTCGTTTCTAAAATAACATCTTGTTCACTAATTTCCATCCAATGCGCTAATTCCTTAGTCAATAAAGAACGCTTAAAAACATCTGGAACCACGGCAATTGTCTGACAAAGTTCTTTTAGTGCACTTGCCCTCGCCATGGGGTCATCTTTATCAGGAACTAAAACTTGATACTTGAAACGCAAAAAATTCTGTGCTTTGCTTTCCAAATATATTTTAGTTTTTTCTCCTCCTTGCTCGGTTACGAATGTATCTGGGTCGTGTCCTTCTGGCAAAACAACGGCTTGCACATCTAAACCCTGTTCTAAAATAATATCAATTCCACGAATGGCAGCCTTTAGACCTGCTTTATCGCCATCAAAAAGCAAGGTTACTCTATCTGTAAAACGTTTTAGAAGATTTATTTGTCCGTCTGTGAGCGAAGTACCCGAACTTGCCACTACATTTTCAATTCCTGCTTGATGCAAACCAATTACATCAGTATAACCCTCTACCAAATAACAATTTTCTTCTTTACGAATGGCATTTTTTGCTTGAAAAATTCCGTAAAGAATATGACTTTTTTGATAAACTTCTGTTTCTGGACTGTTTAAATATTTGGGTTGTTGGTCTTTTTTTAAAGCTCTTGCACCAAAACCAATCGTCCTGCCCGAAACGTTATGAATCGGAAACATAACACGCCCACGAAAACGGTCGTAATGTCTGTCATCTTTTTTTATTATCAGTCCTGTATCTTCCAAAAACCCTTTGCTATGTCCTTTTTCTGTGGCAGCTTTTAAGATAGAATCCCACTCGTCAAAGGCATATCCTAACTCAAATTTTTCTTGCGTTTTTTGGATAAAGCCACGCTCTTTGAAATAACTCCCTCCGACAGATTTTCCTTCGTCTGTATTTTTGAGATTTTCAGTATAAAATTTTTGAGCAAAAGCCAAGACAATCAAAAGACTTTCTCGGTGCTGTTGTTCTTGTTTTGCTTCATCACTTCGTTCGTTTTCTTCTGGAATTTCGATGCTATACTTTCCTGCCAAAAATCTTAGAGCCTCTGGATAGCTCAAATTTTCGTGTTCCATCACAAACGTAATGCTATCGCCCCCTTTTCCACAACCAAAACACTTAAAAATTCCTTTACTAGGCGTAACCACAAAAGAAGGTGTTTTTTCTTGATGAAAAGGACAACACGCCTTAAAACTAGAACCTTGTTTTTTGAGCGTAACAAAATCGCCCACTACTTCTTCGATGTGGGAACTTTCTCGTATTTGATCGATGATGTGTGAGGGAATAGACATAATGTAAAATTACGAAAAAACTCTTCTCAATAAAATAGAAAAACGTTATACTAAATGAATTTTCCATCTTCATAAATTATTCCTCTATCGAATATAATCTAAATAGTTTTAGTGTTTTATAGTTTTTTCGTAAATTGATAGGCTAATTACCATTCAATCACATTGAGAACCAGACTTTCTCTTTTATGTAGCTTCTTCTTTCTAAGAATATTATTTTACATCAAAATAGTATTCTTGTTTCTCTGTGTTTATATTTTTAGTATTTGTTCTACATCTGCTCAAGATTTATCTGTTTATTACGATTCAGTAATAGAATATAATAAAAAAGATTTGGAAAAACAGAGTTTTTACGTTCAAAAACTCCTTTTAGAAAGTCAGAAACAAGAAAATAAAGAGTATTTATTGAAGGCGTATCACTTGAAAGCAACTATTTTTTATGAGAAAGCAGATAAAAATAGTACCTTTTTTTATATAAATAAAGCACTTGATTTGTCAAGAAAAATTAATAACACAGAAAGCAATGAATTAAAAGTAGAGGTTTTGCGTCTAAAAGGATTTGTTTATAAAAATAGAATTTACAACAAAGACTCTGCATTAGTTTATTTTCGCCAAGCCTTAACAGAAAGCAAAAAATCAAATTATAAATTTGGTCAGATAAAAGCCTTAGAAGCTATTTCTTATCTAGAAATGGATAAAGGAGAATATGTTGATGCTACTCAGTTGCTTTTGGAAGCTCGGAAAATTGCTCACGAAATAAAAGATAAAAAAGCCCTTTCTAGTCTTGCCAACAATATTGGGCATACCTATTTACAGATGTATATGTATGAAAAAGCATTATCTTTTTTTAATGAAGCCAATAAATACAGAGAAGACAAAACGACTGCATCAATTATTCCTCTCAATATTGCTCAATGTTATTACAGAACAGGAGAAATAAAAAAAGCACTTTTTATTATTGATAAAAATGCTCCTTTGGCTCTCAAAACGTCATTAAATATGGCAATAGAATATCATTTGGAGTATGTAAATCTTTTTTTGGAAATAAAAGAACCTCAAAAGGCGTTAGAAAAAATCAAAATATTGGATTCTTTACTCATAGATTCCAAACCTCAAGCCTATCGTAATTTATTATTATTGAAAGCCAAAACTAATTTACAACTCAAAGATACCTTAAAAGCACACAATTATATAAAAGAGGTAGAGAGAGAAATATCTCCTAAAAACGGTGATGATTTTATTAATCGGCTAACTATGCACGAATTATTTTCTTATACCTATACATTTTTGACAGATTATAAAAAAGCAAATTATCATTCTCAAAAATACATTTTACTTTATAAAGCGACCCATAATAAGAAATTACAACAAAATATTTATGAGTCTGAGGTAAATCAACGTATGCTATTACAAGAAAAAGAGAGTGAATTAGAAAAAATAAAATATACCACTCAGCTAAAAAAAGAACACCAAAATAGAAACTATTTTTTGGTTAGTTTAATTGCTTTGTTAAGTGTTTTTATTGTCATTACGAGAGCCTATTGGATAAACAAAAAATATAGCAATGAACTAAAAAACACAAATCACAAACTTTCAGAATCTCAAGCTGAGGTAATGCAGCAAAATCATACTCTTCACGAACAATCTGAAGAATTGATGAGGCAATCTGAAGAATTAAAATGTTCTCATGAAGAAGTCGTTGCTATGAATGATAATTTGGAAGATATTGTCAATCAGCGCAATCAAGAAGTCCTAGAAAAAAATAAAATGTTAGAAGAATATGCCTTTATCAATGCTCACAAATTACGTGCGCCTGTGGCTCGTCTTTTGGGAATTATGCAGATTATTGAGCTTTCAAAAGATACCAATGAAATAGAATTTTACCTACAACTTTGTAATCAAGAAATTAAAAACCTTGACCGTATTGTTTGGGCGATAAAAGAAGCTATTGAAGAAAAAACACCTCTTGATCGTTTGGAATTGGAGAAAAGAACCGAAGTGAAGTAAGTTTTTAGTCCAATTCTGTATAAATTTGTAACTTCTATGTTTTTAGAGTTAAAAAATCTATAATTCAAATAGTTTTTATTTTAGCTCTCGGATTCAACTCATAAACGCAATTTTATTAAGTTTCTCAAAAAATGATTGAAAGGGTTTGTAATGAAGTTTGGGGAGATACAACAGACGAAGAAGTAATAACTATTTTGAAAAATAGTCGTAAAGGATAAGTACCAATATAGATTTTCTCAAAAAAAGTTCTTATCTTATGTAGGTATAAAAAAGAGTTGTTAATCAACAATTTTGTTTGTTAATAATTTTTATAAAAAAATTAGACTTATGATATTTTTTAATGACTATAAATTTTCAATAAAACAAAAAAATGAACTTACTAATAAAAGATGAAGTATTAAAAAAGGCTGAAATTACGGCAGAAGAATTATTAATTGAAATAGCAGTCCATTTATATGATACAGAAAGATTATCGTTAGGACAAGCACGTAATTTAGTTCAATTAGATATAATTTCTTTTCAAAAAGAGCTTTCTAAAAGAAATATTTTTATGAAATATGACATAGAAGATTTAGATACAGACTTGAAAAATTTGGAGTACATTCGAAAAAATAAATAGCCTTTTACAATAAAATATTTCCAAGTTTAATCATGAAATTTAATTATGAATCTTAATTTTTATCCATTAACATAAAACAAATGATTATAGTGAGTGATACTTCGGTAATTACCTATTTAATACAAATAGAGCAATTATCGTTATTAAAAAACTTATTCGATAAAGTAATACTATCAAAGAAAGTCGAAGAAGAATTATCAAAAGTAGAAGGACAACTAACACTAATAAAATCGATAGAATGGATAAAAATTGAACAAATTAGCAATCAAGAATTATATAATGAAATTGAGCAAAAATTAGATGCAGGAGAAGCCGAATCAATAGTTTTAGCAATAGAATTAAACGCAGATATTCTATTAATAGATGAAAAAAAAGGTAGAAAAATAGCAGAGAAATTTGGTCTAAGAATAACAGGGTTATTAGGTGTATTGATTGAAGCAAAAAAGCAAAATTTGATACCAATACTCAAACCTCTATTAGATAAACTCATATATGAAATAGGATTTCGAATTAGCCCAAAACTATATCAAGACATTTTAAAGAGAGTAGGAGAATAAAGAAATAAACTAAATTAAAGCTATCATTGAGATAGATTTTTTCTCAAAAACTTCTTACCTTCGCATCTATAAAAAATATAAATCAAGAAATTAAAATCGCCGTTGTTGGTGTTCTTACCAATGACACAGAACTTATACTATGAACATTTCACTTAGCTGGCTCAAAAAATATATTGCTTTAGAAGAATCTGCCGAAAAAATAGCAGAATACCTTACCGAAACAGGACTAGAAGTAGAAGGAATTGAAACTTTCGAACAAATAAAAGGTGGTTTAGAAGGTTTTGTAGTGGGCGAAGTCATGACGTGTGAGCAGCACCCAAACGCTGACCGTTTGCGTGTTACAACTGTTGATATTGGACAAGAAGAAAATTTACATATCGTTTGTGGTGCGCCAAATGTAGCAAAAGGACAAAAAGTAATCGTTGCCACAATCGGAACAATGCTTTACCCAAAAGATAGCGAACCATTCAAAATCAAAAAAGGAAAAATCAGAGGAGAAGTTTCCGAAGGAATGATTTGTGCCGAAGACGAAATGGGATTAGGAAAAGGACACGACGGAATTTTGGTCTTGCAAGACGAAAAAGCACAGCATAAAAACGGAACTCCTGCCAGTAAAGTTTTTGATTTACAAAATGATACCGTTTTAGAAATTGGTCTTACTCCAAACCGAGTAGATGCAGCTTCGCATTATGGAACGGCTAGAGATTTGAAAGCTCGTTTGAAACGTGAAATTTGTAAGCCAAGTGTTGAAGAATTTGATGCTTTAAAGAAAGAAATTAGCAAAGAAAAAGCTGTTCAAATAGAAATAAAAAATACAGAAGCCTGTCCAAGATATGCAGGTATTACTATCAAAAATGTAAAAGTTGCAGCTTCTCCAGCGTGGCTCAAAATGGCTTTAGAAAGTATTGGTCAGAAATCAATCAATAATGTGGTGGACATTACAAACTATGTTTTGCATTCTTTCGGTCAGCCTTTACACGCCTTTGATGCTGATAAAATTAAAGGAAATAAAATTGTAGTTTCTACGCTTTCAAATAAAAATGAGGACAAAACTGAATTTGTAGCCTTAGACAAAGAAAAGTATACACTTTCTGAAAATGATTTACTGATTTGTGACTCTGAGCTAAATCCTCTTTGTATGGCTGGTGTTTTTGGTGGTTTGGATTCGGGTGTTTCTGATGCTACGACGAATATATTTTTAGAATCGGCTTATTTTTCGCCTGATTTTGTTCGTAAAACTTCAAAAATTCATGACCTTTTTACAGATGCTTCTTTCCGTTTTGCTCGTGGAACTGACCCTAATACTATTCTGTACTCACTCAAATATGCAGCTTTATTGATTCAAGAAATTGCAGGAACAGAAGAAACCATTTTTAGCGAAGTTACAGATTTGTATCCTCAAAAAATTGAAAATCCAACTTTTGAAGTTTCTTACAATTATCTGAATACACTTATCGGAAATGAAATTCCAAAAGAAACTGTAAAGCGTATTTTGACTGATTTGGATATTGAGATTTTGAATGAAACTCATACTGGTACAGAGGATAAAATAACTGTTTCAGTTCCTACGTATCGTGTCGATGTGCTTCAACCTGCTGATATTGCAGAAGAAGTTTTGCGTATTTATGGATTGAATACTATTGATTTTCCACAGACGGCAGCAACGGATTATATTGCGCCTTCAATCTCAAAAGACCAAGAAATTCGTAAAAAAACGGCTGATATTTTGGTAGGAATGGGCTTTTCAGAAATGATGAATAACTCGCTTACTTCGTCAAATTACACAAAAGCAATAGGAACAGAATCAACAAGCGTAAAAATGCTCAATCCATTGAGTGAAGATTTGGACGTAATGCGTCAAAGTTTGCTTTTTGGAGGTTTGGAAAGCATCACAAGAAACTTGAACAGACAAGAAGAACTCATAAAAGGATTTGAGTTTGGAAAAGTTTATTCAAAAATAGAAGAGCCAAAAGACGACGAACACAAATACTTTGAAGAGTGGCAATTAGGTCTTTTCTTAGTCGGACAAACGCCTGTTTCTTGGAATGCAACAGCTACTTCTGTTGATTATTTTCAGCTTTCTAGTGTCGTTCAAAGAGTTTTAAAAGCTGTAGGTTTTGATATTTCTGATTTTGACCAAAATAAATTGAGTGAAGATAAAGAACTTCAATACGGTATCGAACTCACAAAAAGAACAGGAAAAGATAGCAGTCAGCAGATTTTGAAAATGGGATTGGTAAAGAAAAAATTGTGTAAACTAACAGAAACAAATGCAGAGGTTTTCTTTGCTCAAATTCGTTGGGAGGTTTTATTAAATCAAAAAATAAAACCAAGAGAATTTTCTGCGCTTTCAAAATTCCCTGTTGTGCGTCGTGATTTGTCTATCGTTTTGGACAAAAAAGTTTCTTTTGCAGAACTTGAAAAAGTAGCTCAAAAAACAGAAAGAAAAATTTTACAAAATGTTTCTGTTTTTGATATTTACGAAGGCGATAAAATTGAAGAAGGCAAAAAATCGTATTCTGTTGCATTCTCATTGCAAGACAAAGACAAAACACTAGACGAAAAAACAATCGAAAAAACGATGCAAAGACTGATTGCTGCTTATGAAAAAGAAGTAGGTGCTTTGATTAGAAAATAAGAATTTATGTAGCCGATAGCTTCCAAGCTGTCGAAATGATAACCAATAAAAAGAGAAATAATAGTTTTTAAAACTGTTATTTCTCTTTTTTATTGTACAGATTTCAGTTTCGGAAATTTATCAAAAAACCTAGTTCGTTTCCACAAAATTAGTGTCCAACTGTTTTCCTTTTGGATATTTGATGGTATATTCCAATTTGAATTTCTTAGAATCAGAAGCAGGAATTTCTGTATTCCAAATTACTTGACCTGTTCTAGAATTTAGCTCTCCACCACTCAGATTTTCTGTTTCTACCTCAATTCGGCTATCCATAGAAAGAGGAATTTGGTCTATAACTTTTACACTTACTTTGCGACTCAAATTATTTTTAATAATAATTTCAAAAGACTTTGATTCCTTTATATTTGAGCCTATGAATTTGCGTTTGTTTTTATCTTTAAGTGTAATTCTTTCAGCTACAATACGGCTATCTTTTCCCAACGAAACAGCTAATGTGTCGCCTGAATTTTGTGTATCAAGATAGGTTTTGCCTACAAATTTATTCTCAAAATAAATATTTACATCACCTGAAACAAGTTGATATTGTTGCCAATCTGAAAGGTTTGCCATCAAGAAACCTTCTTTGTTTTTTCCTGCAAAAACGGTGTATTGATAATCTGTTTCTACTTCCATTTTCGAAACTTCTACAAGCTGTTCCGTCGGAAAGAATGGTATAAGGCAAACTAATTTCGAATTCGGCTGCTAGAGCTGTTTCTTTTACTGTGGTATAATCTGCAATAGAGGCTGATTCTTCTACTTCTATATCCTCATAATCTCCATCTCCCCAAGCTGCATCTGCTGTCGCACTCTCTTTTCTTTTGCGTGCATATTGATTTGTCTGCCCACTAGCATACCCAGTAACCACTACAGGCTGATAAATTTTCAAATGTTGAGCATAAAATTCAGGTATTTCGGTGCTTTGAGTTGGGTCTGCTGTCGATAAAGTTAGGTTTATATCTTTCCAATCAATTCCTGTAGTTTGGCTTACATGCGCTCTGTACGAAATTTCCATTGGTTCTCCCACCTCTTTCGCTCTCAAATCATAAATCGGATTCCAAGAAACATGTGTAACTAAATATTGCAACATAAATTCTACACTTACGGCAGATTTTGCCTCCAAACTCACAATTACTTCTCCAGCAGGAATATCAACTGCCAAATCAAAACTAGAGTTGGTACTTTGATTGAGCATGCGAGATAAATCACTTTGCAAACGATTGATAAGCAAATTATTTTCGACTTGTTCTTGATTGGTTTCTCTAATTTCTTTTCGAACTGTCGAAATCCTTTTTCTGATAAAATCTGCCATTGCAGCTAATTCTGTTGGAGTAAGTGGACGAGCATCACTACTAATTTTTTGATTACTTATTAAAAGAGCTTCTTCATTTTGTAAGATTTGTAAGTTATCAGAAAGTTCTTTTTGTGCTGTTCTAGCATTTTGAAGAGAATCTCTAATTTTTTCAGAAATTTTCCATGCTTGTGGATTTCTACGACTTGTAATAGTCGGTTGAACCGAAAAAATGGTTACTTGACTAGAATTAGCTAAAAGTTGAAAGCTATTTTCGATAAGTTTTGGGGAAAGTCCTGTAAAGATAATTTCGTTTTTACCTGCTTTCAAGTTTGCTTTTGCCGAGCGAGTAATTTGCGCTCTACTTCTAAATACAGTTACAGCTTCTATATTACTGGTTACAGGTTGAGAATTTTGGCTTTGAGCGAATGCAAAATTTGATTGCAGCGTAATAAAATAAATTGATACAATTAAAAATAAAGAGAGAACTAATTTGGAATTTTTCATAAGAAAGTAGTAGGTTAATTTTTTGAAAGGAATTGATTAAAATTTTAATCTAAAAACAAGAAAATCAAAAAAAAGCATAAAAACTAATTTTACGATTTTTAATAGAGAGATGCTAAGTATAGTTCTCCTAAATAATTTGTAGGTTTGTGCAAAAAAGTTATTATGTCCGAATTAAGTAAATAGACACCTGCCAAGGCAGCGAAGCTAATTTAAAATGGATAATTGATAATTACATAAAATATTGATTATCAAGTTATTACATTAAAAAATAAGATGCATTAATTTTGTACCATTACTCAACATGAGTGACATTTAAAAAAAGGCAAATCTTTGCCAAATTTTATTCTGTATAAATGTCTTTTTTCCATAAAGTAGGGTTTGCAAACCCTACTTTATGGAAAAAA
>Ga0210012_1003933_pt1 | contig 11934 bp, 8 predicted proteins | sample CryGeymeta201504_FD_183974 | JGI IMG/M metagenome (GOLD analysis project Ga0210012, IMG submission 183974) | Groundwater microbial communities from Crystal Geyser aquifers in Utah, USA - Crystal Geyser metaG 2015-04 (SPAdes) (version 2) | ecosystem: Environmental > Aquatic > Deep subsurface >... | reverse complement strand
TATCTGAGTAAGAATTAAGGAATAGTCAATCATTATTTTTTGGATTTCTACTATTGTTCTCATAAGTTATAGTATCATAACCGATAACTTTGTTAATCTCTCCCCACCCCTTTTTTCGCTCACCCTGCTTAACCCCACATCCCACAGGAATAAAAGCTCCTAAAATATTGTTACTACAAGTAATAGTAGTAATTAAGCCTTCAAATGGTTTTATTAATTGATTGGTAATATTCTCAAGTAAATCAAATTTAGTTAGAAGAATTGAAATAGATAAAGGATGTTCTAATTCTTTCAGGCTATGATTAATAAGACTAATCATTCTACCTATTTGACTATTTCGTACTTTTCCTTGATTTAAAAGAAAAGAATCACAGAATATCATTATTCCATCAGCTTGTTTCAAATCTTGTATTAGTAATTTAGCTTGTTCACTATCTTGAGTTTCCATTAAAGCTCGTCCACGATAATCTGACCATGAAAATGTCAAAACATTATCTCCTTGATAACGGAGATCAAAATCATAATCTTTTCTCTGATCAGTTCCTAAAGGATAATTTCCTTGACGAATATTTTCCGCTAGTTCGACCAATCTTTTATGATCTTCATTGGCTCTAGTTTTTAATCTAAAACCTTGTACACTTTGCTGTAAAACTCCATAGAGCGATGCCATATAAGTTGTTTTACCTACTCCACTATGTCCTAACATAACAATTTTCATAATTTTAAAACTCATCAAATGGATTTTTACTTTTAGTCTGTTTACTATTACTAATAGTATTTTTATTTTTAGGTTTTAATTTATCTGGGAAGGTTTTATTTTCAGTTGAAGATTGAGAGCTTTTTGATTGATTTGTTGGTTTTTGCTTTATTTTAGCTAGGTAAAAAGCAAGTAAAGCTGACAATAGTAAGCTAATAAAAAATATAACTATTATTACATTATTGGATAATATACTTAAATTTTTTATGGTCGTAAAAATAATAGAAAAAGCTAACCCACTAAAAATAATAAATAAAATAATAAATAAATAAATAGAAGGATTTTTATCTACGTTTTGATTTATTTTTCCTTTCTGTATTGACGGTTGGGAAGACTTTTCAAGCACTCTATCAGTACAATCATTTTTTTCCGTAAAATCATTATTAGGAATATATTTTTCAGTCTCAATCTTTGATTCTTTCGTATATATTTCAAAAGAATTAATTCCATTAACTGTTACATTTAAAAAGGGAGCATTCTCAAGGTCAGATTTATTCGTTAAATTTAAACATAAAGAAACTGAATTAACCGAATCTTTAAGAATATTATCAATAGTCATTGACCACAGAAAATGATTATATTCTGAAGAACTAGGATATAAATAAATTTCTTTTTCGCTACTTGTATTGTATCTTATTTTTTTATAATCAATATCTAAATAATTTTGGTTATTAATTTCTCCATATTTACCAAGTTTTTCGTTATAAGAAACACGAATTGGTGATGATAATTTTTTTCTTGTATTCCACTGTTCCAAAATGTAATTATAAAGAGGTTTAAATAAATCAATATTTGGCTCTAAAAAACAATGAATTGCCTCTACATTTTCATTAACGGGAATCACATAACCAAAAAATCCATATAAGGAACGATCATATTTATCTTTAGTCTCTTCAATAACATTATGTAAATCTCTAGCTAAACAAATAACCCCAAAAACACAATATTGAGAGTTTTTTACAATACTAAATCTTGGATTATTAGTAAGTTTTTCGGCTGTCCTTGTTGTTACTTTAATATAATTGTCAATCCATTTTTTATCATCATCAGTAAAATTTTCAGGTAATGCAATAAACCGAAAATCTACTTCATAAGTTCTACCATAAACAATAGCTGAACATTTTGACATGACTTTAATACCTCATTTATTTTTTTTGACAAATCCACAAATAATCGTGTTCTTCGATATGTTTATTTAATGCCCTTACAGGTGAAATTATAGGTTGGTATTCTCGTCTTTTTTTATAGACTTCTTGATATTTTGCATTTGATATATCTGAATAAGTAGGCTCTTCGATTATTGTTTTCCATATATCATGTAAAATTCCCGTCAAAGAATCACTTTTATCTTGATAATATCTTGCCATTTTTTCATGTTCAGCAATTTCTTTTTCTAAATATTTTAACTGTAAGTTAACTGCAACTTGCAAAGCAAATAGTAATGGTTTTTCAACATTATGAGATTCAATGCCACAAGTAATAGGTAAAATACAACCTGATATGGAAGGACTTGCCTCGATTGCTGTGAAGAAACCTCGAAAACTTTCTAACATTGATTCAGTGAATTGAGTAACTAAATCTGCTTTAGTGAGAATTATCGCAAGTGAAATAGGACGGTTAATATAAGGTAAAGTTTTATTAATCAAAGCCGTCATTCTACCTATTTGATTACTACGAATATCTCCACTTGCTAAAGCATGACCATCACAAAACATCATAATACCATCAGCTTGACGTAAATCACTAACTAAAAGTCTTGCCTGTTCACTATCTTGAGTTTCCCGTATTGCTCCGCCTCGATAATCAGCCCATGTAAAAGGAAATATATTTTTATTGTCATATTGTAAATAAAAGTTATATTCTCTACGTTGATCTGTTGCTGAAGGATATATTCCTTGTGAAATATTTTGGGCTAACTCAATAAGCCTTTCATGATCATTAGAATTTTGTGCTTTTAAACCAAAACCTTCTATTCCGTTTTGCAGTATTCCATACAGAGTAGCCATATAAGTTGTTTTTCCTACCCCTGTATGCCCAATTTCAACGATACGCATTATTTTTTGCACATAATATTTAAAATAATTTTACATAATTATCCGAGAAATTGTTGGTAAAGAATTATTAACTTATTTTGAATAACTCTAATAATACAAACAAAAAAATTCTATTGCAAAGCAACAATTAATTTTACTCACCTACTTAGAACTGAGGTAATTGTTAATCACTTGGTAATTTTATTCCTTTTTCTGACATTTTTTGTTCAAACATCTCTCTAAAATTAGGTTGATTAGGAACACCATTAAAACTTAAAATACCATTATTATCCACAAAAAATTCTAACCCACAACCAGAATCATCCTGTTTTAATATTTCTTGAACTAACTTTTTATAACGATTAGTTAAAGGTAATAATCTTTGATTTTTTGAGCCTCGCCACCGCAAATCACTGTGTAATTCTTCTTTATATAAACCATCAATTAATAAATCTATTTTACTTAGTAATAACTTCTGATATTGAGAACCATGACGAACTAAATTTTCTAAAGTATAACCAGTGTAACAAACAACTCCTAAATCTTTTTTTAACTTAATTATATCTATTAAATTACTTAACTCTTCTGCTTGTAACATGGGTTCTCCTCCAGAAAAAGTAACTCCTTCTATCCCTTTTTGAGTTAAAATCCAATCCGCTAAAAATTGAAGAGAAATTGATTCTCCTCCTTCTTCTAAATCCCATGATTCTGGCACAATACAATTAGTACAAGCAAATTTACATCCTTGTACCCAAATTACGGCACGAGAAAAAAAACCTAAAACCTTTACAGGAGATTGATAGCGAAAAATCCTTATTTGTTTCGTCTTCATATTTTATATGTTTAGATTTGATTTTTGCGTACTTAAAAGTTTGTGAAAATTAGGGTATGTCATCAATTAAGCCATATAGAACCCATTTGGTGTCTCAAGAAACAGCAAGTCTTTTCAACATCAGTCGGATAAAACATAAGTTTACTTTTTGCGTAGAATGTAATAATGTTCTTTCAAAATTTTTAACCAAATTCTTACCAGATTTTTCTGTTACTAACCAATGAGACAGTGCTTCCTCAGAAATCCAGAATGTCAGACTAACTCTTTGTTTTAAACCCTGATTATATTCTGACCAATTTCTCAGACAATATTTTTCTTTCATAATAAGGGATGAATATTAAGAGGAAAAGAGATGTTACTGTCTTAATTTTATACACAAAAGGGCTTGAACTTATCATTCATGCAACAAAGCCCATCAAAGTTGTAATTTTGTCTACATTCATTAGTTTTTTCGGAAGTAGTCAATATCAAATATTTTTACTGTAATATTTTATTTTATACCTAATGTATTGTATAAAATTTTACACAATAAAGTACATAAATATATTTTTGAAAGTCTTATTAAATAAAGATTTTAATTTGAATCTTATATTTCGTACTTCTAACTTTTACTATTAAAATTAAAAATCAATAAATTGAGAAGAGCCCTCATTAGGACGAGCGTGGAGATATTGAGAAGTGACTGTTAAAGAAGAATGACCGAGCGATCGCATGAGAACATCCAACTCGCAACCATTTTCCAAAGAATGACAGGCATGGGCGTGACGAAGCCAATGAATAGAGATGTGGGGGTTAACTCCCGCTTTTTCTGCCGCTTTTTTGACAAAACGATGCAATTGATAACGGTCTAATCGTCTGCCTCTACAAGTGCTAAACAGTGCCTCACAATTTTCTGGGCGAGGTAATGCTTGTAACTGTTGCCAGAGATTCGGATTAATTAAAATCGTACGCAACTTGCCCCCCTTACCAACCACAGTAACTTGTCCTCCCTGGGGATGAGACTTTAAATCTCGCCAATTGATATTTAACGCCTCCGACACCCTTAATCCTGTGGTATAGATTAAAGTTAATAACGCCCGTTCCCGTGGCTGTGACACCGAATTAATGAACTTGCGTACTTCCTCCTGTTCCAAAAACCTTTCATGCAATGCACTGGTCTGGGCTGGTACTTTGATCAATCCTGTGACATTAACATTCAAATAACCCGCCTTTAAGCCGTAAGAAAATAAAGAACGAATGACTGAAATCTTTAAAGAAATAGAGTTTTGAGTATATCCCCGATAAGTGAGAGACTCTCTCCACTGCACCACATCCTCCAACAATACCTCAGCTAGAGATCGCCCCACAAACTCAAAAAACTGACTAACAACCTGAATATAAAGCTCCTTGGTGCGCTTACTTTTTCCAGACAACCACATTTGAACTAAAGTCGAATCATCAGTTATTCTGGTCAAAGTAGGACGAGGTATATTCATAATATATCACAACCTTATTTCAGTTTTGTTGCCTTTTCTTCACTTTACCACAAAATCCTTTACCTTCCCTCACTAATCTTTTTTTTTATTCGATCCACTTTTATTCAAAATCTGTATGTTAATCAAAACATTTATATATCTATAAATTCACTTACAATCCCTCACGAAAATACAATCTCAACGAGTCACGCAGTACGATTTACTCTTTCAATAGCTTTCCCAGAATTTTAGAGTTTTTCCTACCTATCAATCTGTCTAAAATTAACTATAGGAAGCGATGAAAAACATCTCATTTAAACATTAAAACAATCAATAAAACCTATATATACTCTCTTATTTAAAAATCGTGTTAAATTTTGATTACGAATATGCCTACAAAATCTTTTGGGCGTTACCACAAAAAACTATATTTTTGCTACAAGCAAATAATGAAGTTGTTAAGATATTAAATATAAATACTATTCCCCTCGATAATCGCTTTTATCAGCAGTTGAAATTTATTTTAGGTCATTTGATACCTAGATAGTGTTTATAGGCACGAAAAGAACCCTTTAAACCTCTTTGTGTGATTAATTATCCTTTAACTCAATATCTATTTCACACTCAACGAGTCACGCAGTACGATCTACTCTTTCAATAATTTTCAAGTTTTTTCTACCTATCAATCTGCCTAAAATTAACTATAGGAAGCGATGAAAAACATCTCATTTAAACATTAAAACAATCAATAAAACCTATATATACTCTCTTATTTAAAAAACGTGTTAAATTTTGATTACGAATATGCCTACAAAATCTTTTGGGCATTACCACAAAAAACTATATTTTTGCTACAAGGATAATAACTTTGTTAAGGTATTAGGTATAAATGCTATACCCCTATATTTCCGCCTTTACGACAAAATCCTTGATCATTTGCAATTCATTAAGATTTATTAAGCACCACTTTTTTATTCCACAAACAAAAAAAGACAAAAAAAAAGAGGCTATTAAGCCCCCAAAACTCTTAGATACTTTAAGCATTTTCAAGGAAACAAGCGTTCAGTTACTTTTGCCACATAAACGTATAGGTTTTAATAACTCCTGCCTTGTTTTCTAAATTTTTTTTAAAGTACTTGAAAAATCGCCCAAAGCGATCTAAGGTTAAAAATGAAATTCAAATAATCATTAGACACTGAGAACCTCAAACCAAAGTGACCCTCAAGTAGATAATGATCGATCCGCGATCCGTAAAGATGCGTAAAGTCCGTAAAGACCTGTAAATGAAATGATAATAGAAAACGGTAAAATTGTCACCCCATTTCTCAAACAAACCACTGTCACCCCTGAATTTGCCCCCTCTGAACAAGGGTCTAACCCTCATGGTGAAGCAAATCGTCAAAATCTTTGGTCTTCACAAAACTTAACAATTAGTCAAGAAACCTTGACACAAAAAAGACCCATTAGAACAGATATATCATTCTCCTACTGTCGAGAATTAATTAATAAACCTGTGAAAAATTCCGACAAGGCTAAAACTAATTTTCATTCCATGTCAGGAATTGTTGACGATATTATTGCTATATTTCTAAAAGGCTTCGCTATCAGTCCTTTTCACTATAAAAATAACTACAAAAATAGTGAAAATGCTACCCTTGCTGGTTTATTAATCGTTGATATTGATAACCAAGGGTGGGTTGAAGAAGTGGGCAGTGGGCAGTGGGCAGTGAATGGGGAGAATGTCACTACTGAGGAAAAAAGTAACTATCCACTATCCACTAAAAACTATCCACTCCAAGAAATCGTTGACGGTAATAATAATAATGGGCGTGAGAATGAGAATGAGCCTGAAAATGATTTAGGCAATGAGCTTCACAATGAAAATGGCAATAATGGACGAAAAATTATTAAACAAAAGGTATATCAACACCAATTAACCCTAGAAGAATATCAATCCATTGATTTCTGCCGTAAATATACTTTTGCGATTACCACAGCGAGTCATACAGAAACATGGCACAGATTTCGAGTTTTTATGCCCTTGCCCATGGATATTGATAAAACTACCTATGAGGTGGCACTAAGGCATTTAAACACCCTTTTAAATGGTGCTATTGATATAAATGCCACTAACCCTAGTATCGGCTTTTATGGCAATAGTAACGGTATCCTATACAAATCTGATGATTTTCAAGCCCTAGACTATGACTGGTTATCTCAATTACAACCCGAAGTTGACAAGATTAAGAGAAAACAGGAAAAACAGCAACGTAAACAAGCCAAAAGAATTGCTAAAAATCAGAAAAAATTAGCTAAAAGTACTACTGCTAAAGATATTTTTGAAGCACTCTCTTATGTCTTGTCAGAAGATTATAATACTTGGACTAAAGTAGGTTTTGCTTTACATCATACTTTTAATGGTAGTGATGAAGGGTTAGAAATCTACGATAATTGGTCATCTCAAGCCCACAATTATAGCGGTAGAAATGCCATTGAGTACAAATGGCTCTCTTTTAGTAAATCACCCACAGACAAACCTATTACCATTGCTACAGTGTTTCGGTTGGCGATGGATGGGGGTTATAAACCACCAAGAAAGATTAGAAGAAGACTGGAGGCACGGGATTATTTTGAAGACTATAAAACCTTCTCTTATCCCATATCTCTGGAATGTCATAAAAATCATGACAAAGGTGATATAAGTAAGGAAATTTCTCCCCATAACCCTAATTCTTTAAACAATGAAATTAAGAGTGGTATTTCTTCTAATAATAATTTTACTGGTGAAACAACTAACCAAATTAATCCTCATAACCTCGATTATTTAAACAACGAAATTAACACTGGTATTTCTTCTAATAATAGTTTTACTGATGAAATAACTAACCAAATTGCTCCCCATAACCCTAATTCTTTAAACAATGAAATTAAGAGTGGTATTTCTTCTAATAATAATTTTACTGATGAAATAACTAACCAAATTGCTCCCCATAACCCTAATTCTTTAAACAACGAAATTAACACTGGTATTTCTCCTAATAATAGTTTTACTGGTGAAACAACTAACCAAATTAATCCTCATAACCCTAATTCTTTAAACAACGAAATTAACACTGGTATTTCTCCTAATAATAGTTTTACTGGTGAAACAACTAACCAAATTAATCCTCATAACCCTAATTCTTTAAACAACGAAATTAACACTGGTATTTCTCCTACTTATAATTATTTTAATAGTGAAACAACTAACCAAATTGCTCCTCATAACCCTAATTCTTTAAACAACAAAATTAACACTGGTATTTCTCGTAATAATAGTTTTACTGGTGAAACAACTAATCAAATTAATCCTCATAACCCTAATTCTTTAAACAACGAAATTAACACTGGTATTTCTCCTAATAATAATTTTACTGGTGAAACAACTAACCAAATTAATCCTCATAACCCTAATTCTTTAAACAATGAAATTAACACTGGTATTTCTCCTGATAATAATTTTACTGGTGAAACAACTAACCAAATCAATATTAAAATTTCTCCCGATAATATCGATTATTTGAAGGATGAAATTAAGAATGTTAACTCCCCTAAAAAAGGCTATTTCCCAGAGGAAATAATCGCCCAAATTCCTCGTCAAGGATTAGTTTTTGTTCAGGGGGACATGGGTACTGGTAAAACCTACTTAGCAGAAAAAATTGTAGCAGAGTTTAAAGCCCAAGGTAAATATGTATTGTCCCCTGATAGTACCCGTAGCCTCTGCCAACAATCGGCTAATCGTTATGGTATTTATTACAAAACCCATGACGATACCACCCCTATCAAAAATTTAAGAAGTAAGGGCATTAAAACTACCTATGACAGCTTTGCTAAATATCAAGATGAAGCTCCTGATTGTATTGTTTTTGATGAAATTTTATCCAGTGAAAATCATTTATTATTAGGTGAGACAGAATTAACACATAATCGAGAAGAAATACTCTATGCTGTCAGAAATGTAGTCAAAAATTGCATTGACAAAGGTGGTTTAGTTCTTTGTCTTGATGAAATGTTACTAGATTTCTGCATCGATTTAATGAAGGATTTTGCAGGAGATATTGAGCCTTTTATTGTTGTTAATCATTACCGCAATAACAACTATAAATCCTATCAATTACTCTCCCCTGAAGATACCAAAAAAATCCTCTTTACTATGCCAACATTAGGTTTAAAACCTTTTTATTGTTGCGATAGTCAAAAAGAAGTTATCTCTCTCATTCAAGAATTATCGGCTACTTTTCCTGATAAGAATTTTAAACATATCCATCAAGGTAACGCTAATTTACCTGAAAATAAGGAGTTACTGGATAATCCTACTCTCTGGTTACAACATAATCAATGTGATGGTTTAATTGTTAGCCCTACTATTGTCTGTGGTTTCTCTATTGAGGGTAACTTTTTTGATGCGGTTATCGGTAATTTCTGCGGTGTTTTACCTGTTAACCAATGTCGGCAAATGTTAAGACGCATCCGTAGTGATATTCCTCGCTATGTTTATGCTAGTAATCACGGGTTAAAGTACTCTAATGAGTTTGATTTTCAGGAAATCACTGATAAGGCTATCTTGAAGAAAAAGACTAAGTTAGATTTACTCAAGCTATCTTCACTCATTGCTAAAAGCAATCTCCCTCTTGAATATATGAAGGTATTGCATAGTATGATGAATCCTGAAACGGGCAAGTGGCAAAATATTGAGCTTATCACCCAATCGAAATATATTGGTTTTACTAATGCGGGTAAGGCTAATTATCGGGAAAATATTTTTAATGAGTTAAGGGATAGTGGTAGCACTATCATTTATAACTATAGTTATGAGCAATTTGTCGCTGAGTTTGTGGAGGTGGGATTTACGGAAGAATCTTTACATGAGCATAGTCAAAAGGATTTTAAGACTATTATTAAAACTCACAATGATTTGGTAATCAATCATAAAGCTGAATCTATTTCAAGAGGTGACACAACAAAATACGATTTGGAATCGGCTCAGTATGTCTTGAAAAATCGTTATGCCTACAATCAGAAAACTCACGAGCCTTTATACACGGAGGAGGATATTGCGAGCGCTCAAAAATTTATCTATCAAGATTTATTCCCTTGTGTGGAATTAACCCCTGATTTTATTAAGGAATACTTACTCAAAGATAACGGAAAATTGAGGTCCTGTGAGCGCTATTACTGGTTGAATAATTTTAGTTTACTCAAGAAGAAGGAAACCATTAAAGCTCTTAATTGGTTATATAATTCCCGTCGTCTTGTTTATTTAGAAAATAATCATGATGATTTACTACTCGAAATTCATCTTTTAAAGGTGTTAGATGTGCAAAAATTCATCGATTTAGACGGTTGTTTTACTAGAAAGGATAAATGTATCAAGAGCTTCTTTAAACGGGCTTTAAAACACAAGCAAGAGTTGCGAGATTATTTCAACATTACCGTCACTGCCAAAAGTAATCCTATTATCATCTTGAAAAAGTTACTCAAGTCTATTGGTATTAAGTTGCAGTCAAAGGTTAGAAAAGTCAACAAGGTTAATACCAGAGTCTATCTTATCGATCAATCTTACCTTGATGACGATATAACACAATCGGTATTAAAATCTTATCAAATTCGTAACACAGCATTAAAAAGTGTTAAAGAAAAAATGAAAAAAATTAGTGATAGTTTTGAGGGTAACAAAAAGACGGAAACTATTAATAATAATAAACTGGAAGGGGATAATAACCGCTACAAAAATGACTCTATATCATATAATAATCAAGTCAATTCTGTAGCTATTAATAAGGTTACAACTGAGGAGTTAAAAGAAGGGGAAAATTGCCAAATAGAAAAGGAATCTAGCAAGGGTAACAAAAATTCTAAAACTGTTATCAATAGTGAATTTGATGGGGATAATAACCGCTACGAAAATGACTGTAAATCATATAATAATCAAGTCGATTCTGTAGCTATCAATAAGGTTACAACGAGAGGAGTTAAAAGAAGGGGAAATTTTAAAATAGAAGGAGGAGTAGGGAATTCCACTAATTACTTTGTAGGGGGGAAATTTTCTGAATTAAAATAAATTTGAGCGTTACTATTGTTAGCTAATTCTTTTAACATTTCAAATTCCTGTAACCTTAATAAAGCAGGATGATTACTGTAAGCTATCGCCACGGATTCTAATTGTTTTAAACTATCAATAATGGCTTGAGTTTTAATTTGTTGAATTTCAGCTTCTTGAGTAGCGGCTTTTTGTTTAGATATAATTTCCGCCTCTATTTGCAGTTGTTTTATTTCTTGTTGTGCTTGGGCTTCAATTTTCTTAACTTCAGCTTTAGTACGGGCTTCGACTAATTGTGCTTGACTCAAACGCTCAGTAGCTAAAACTTTATTCATAATTTCTTGTAAATTACCTGGGAAGATTAAATCTTTCACATCTGCCCTTAAAATGGAAATACCATAACGACTTGCCACTTCTTGAACATCTTGTAAAATATCTTCACTAAGTTGATTACGATTAGTCAAAATCTGCTCCAGAGACATAGAAGCTAAAGAGCGTCTCGCCGCTAATTGCACATCACTATAAAGACGATTTTCATAGTTTTCTACTTCATGAATGGCGGCACGGGCATCTAACACTCGAAATTGAACAATAATACTAACTCGAATAGCTACTTTATCGGCGGTTAAAATTTCTTGCCCTTTGATGGTTAAATCTCTTTCCCGAATATCAACTAGAGTTATTTCTATTTTGGGAGTGCGCCAAATTCCCCAATTTAGATGAAGCGGAATCACATATCTACCAGCGTTCAATATTTTTACAAAAACACCATCCTTATA